>VYLL01000014.1_pt1 | contig 145503 bp, 132 predicted proteins | sample 5114301 | NCBI WGS metagenome assembly VYLL01 (sample SAMN12291809, study PRJNA351875) | freshwater metagenome | isolation source: freshwater lake | place: USA: Michigan, MSU2 Lake | collected 2011-08-16 | reverse complement strand
ATTCTTGCGCTCGTGTCACCAAAGGCATTGCAACGTATGGCAGTTGGGGCAGTCAATGGTGGTGCGATTCCATGGCAATCAGGCATTCGCACAGGCATCGGACGGTTTCAGTTTATTTTAGGGAGAGAGTTCGGAGTATCGTTGTATGGAATAGGAAGTACTACAGATGCGTTGTTCGTGCCAGATGCTGCTGGCGACCTTTACATTTTGTCTTATAAGTCAGCCAAATTTGATTTTCCGGTTTTTGAGTACCGGCCAGTGCGTTCTTTTTCGCAAGACCAAAGTTCTATTTTAAAAGTGCAGTTTTCGTTTGGTGTAGATGTTCCCTATCAAGTTCGCACCGTTGCTCCGGTCGGTCGGGCACCTATCGAGTTACAATCGGTTTGGCACATAACTGCTCGTGTTCTCTTTAACTGGCGACACTATTTTTAAAAACATTTAGTCACCCTTATTTTTCGGAAAATCAAAAAACAACATTTTTCCACATCCCCAATCTGCATCCTCCCATTTTCTGACAGCTAATTCGGCACAGATAATTCCAGCAGTAGGGATATTCAAAATTTGCTCGCCCAATAAGCGATTCGCGAAATCGGTGAGCCCCGGGTTGTGTCCAAATAACAACACATTTTCTTCCTCATCACCTATTCTGTCCTTCAAACTACGAACGACCTTTAGAATTTCTTCTTCACTCGCGTGATAAAGAGATTTGTTCTCGATGATTTTCTTTGTGTTAAAACCCAACACTTCGCAAATTATTTTACATGTGTCTAAAGCTCTTACTGCCGGACTTGAGACAACGATGTCTGGTGTAAGCCTTTTTTCTTTTAATCGCCTGCCCATTTTCGGAACATCTTTTTCCCCTCGGGAGTTCAACGGCCGGTTGAAGTCATCGATCTCTGGGTTGTCCCAACTGGATTTCGCATGGCGAATGAGATAAAGTTTTTTCACACCTAAATTTAACAAATCCTGCTCGTATCTTTGTGTTTCATGGAAAAGCGTCCGCTCAGAAAAGAGATTAAGTACACGAGTCTCTACTATTTTATCCGTTTTTTGATTTTCGCGTCCAATTTGTTGCCACGTAAACTATGGTTAGCGTTTTGCGGCTTCTTAGGACGTATCGCGTATCTGTTTTCTCCACAACCCAGAGAACGTGCCATTTATCATTTAGGAATGGCGTTTAGCCGCGAGAAATCCACTCGCGAGATCATTGCCTTAAGCAAGGAAATGTTTGTGATGTTGGGAAAGAATGCAGGCGATATTTTACGATCGCTGAAAGTGAAAACGCTGACCGATTTGGAAAAATTTGTAACCACGCACGGATTAGAAAATTATGAAAGAGCATTTGCCAAGGGCAAAGGTGTGATGTTTCTCACTTCACACCTGGGGGCTTTTGATTTGCAGATTACCAACATGGCGCTCCGCGGACTGAATCCAAATATTGTCGGCACAGCTCTGAAAGACGAACGACTAAACGCCTTGCTTTGGGAGTACAGAAATGCGTTTGGTGCCATTGCCATCGAACGTGGAAAGGAAAGCGTCCGACTTTTTAAGGCGTTGAAATCTGGAGGATCTATAGCCATTTTGATTGATCAGGATACGAAAGTAAAAAGCCGTTTTGTTGATTTCTTTGGAATGAAAGCATCTACGCCTATTGGTGCTACTATTTTGGCCTTGCGAACTGGTTGTGCCGTGGTGCCGACTTATATTTTTCTAGATGAAAAAGGCATGCAGCAGATGCATATCCTTCCTGAGATACCCTTAATTGTAACAGGCGATGAAGAGACAGATCTTATAGTAAATACCCAGTTGTTTACAGATTTTACAGAGAAGATTGTGCGCGAACATCCCTCGCAATGGGTGTGGATGCACGAACGCTGGAAAACAAGACCTGGAGAGGAGATCCGATAAAACTATTTATAGAAAGCATCCATCATACTTTCGTGAAGTTGGTAATCAGGGCAGTGGTTAAGAAATAAATCGCTGCCCTGATCGTTTTAGCGAGTGCCGCGAAGCTTGCCTCCTACAGCAATTAGATTTAGGCTGTAAATAAGCGGAGCAGTATGTAACCTTTTGGCCTGCAAAGCAGTACTAGACTTAACACCAAATTCCTAACCATGAAGCGAAACTACATTGTCGCAGCCACAGCCGTTCTTGTAATAGTGTTCGGCTTTTTTATTTTCAGAGGATCAAAAGCCAGCGATTCATCTGAAATAATAGCTTCTGTAAAAAAGGGGGAGTTCCGAGTGGAAGTGGAGACTACGGGCGAGCTTGAGGCGAAGAATTCTGTAAAAATTATCGGCCCCACCGGAGTCATTCAATTTCAAATTTGGGAGGTTACGCTGCAGAAAATTGTAGATGAGGGCACTGTGGTAAAAAAGGGTGACTGGGTTGCCACGTTAGATCGGTCTGAATTCCAAACGAAATACAATCAGAAAAAAATCGATTATGAAAAGGCACAATCTAAATTTGTTCAGACTCAGTTAGATACTACACTGCTCATGCGGCAATCGCGCGATGAGTTGATCAACTTGAAATATGGTGCCGAAGAAAAGGAAATTATTTTGCAACAGTCCAAGTTTGAACCGCCCGCCACAATCAAGCAAGCCGAGATCAATTTAGAGAAGGCGCAACGCGCCTACCAACAGGCGGTAGAAAACAACAAAATCAAGAAGAATCAAAATATTGAAAAAATGCGAGAGGTGGGTGCAGAGCTGCGCAAAGTGCAAGGAGATTTTGACGGAATGAATAAAATTCTGGAATCTTTCAACGTGCTAGCACCGGAAGATGGAATGGTCATTTATACAAAGGGTTGGGATGGAAAGCCCGTGAAAGAGGGGTCGCGAATTGGTATGTGGGAGCCAACTGTCGCAACGCTTCCTGATCTTACGAAAATGCAATCTAAGACTTTTGTAAATGAAGTGGACGTGCGGAAAGTAAAGCCAAATCAAAAAGTTCTGATCGGGTTAGATTCTGATCCTGACAAGCGGTTGAAAGGAGTAGTAACCAAAGTGGCCAACGTTGGCGAGCAGAAACCTAATTCAGATGCCAAGGTTTTTGAAGTATTGATTGAGATCGATGGAACTGATCCCACGCTACGCCCCTCGATGACCACGAGCAACAAGATAGTTGCCGAGGTGTTGACCGATGTTGTTTTCATTCCCTTGGAATCACTGCACGTTCAGTATGATTCAATTACCTATGTTTTCAAAAAAGACGGAGCCAGCGTTAGTAAACAAGAAGTGATCGTGGGAGAAACCAACGCCAACGAGGCGGTTGTAAAAACAGGATTGCAAGCCGATGAAAAAGTGCTTTTGTCATTCCCAACGGGAATGGAGAATGACAAGATAAGTTTACTGCCGGAGCTAAATGGCAAGCGGAGAAAGAAAGAGGACAGTGAAAATGCCAAAGCAATTCCTGTGGCTGAAACTGCGAAGGTTATTAGCAAATCCAATTAGTCTTTTTTTGAATCTTGAATAGCTGATTCGTGAAGCTTAAAAATAGTCTGAGCCCCCGCTTGCTGGCAAACCTCTACATCGCCATTGACGCAGTAATCGCCAATCGGTTGCGATCTCTGTTAACCGCACTTGGAATTATTTTTGGTGTGGCAGCCGTGATTGCCATGCTTGCCATCGGCAATGGTGCGCAACAGGAAATTCTTAACCAGATCAAATTAGTGGGTGTAAACAATATCGTAATCAAGCCCATCATTGAACAGAAGGACGAGAAGGTGAACGAAAAAGTGGGCAAAAAGGAGAAGAAGAAATTCTCGCCAGGATTGACAGTGCGTGATGTGGAAAGCATTAAAGAGACCATTCCGACTCTCAGTCAGGTGAGCCCAGAAATCATTCTAGATACCTACGTGATTCGTAGCGGTTTTAGGCGATCGGCCAAGTTGGTAGGCGTTGACCCGGCCTACTTCAAAATTTATGATTTCGAGCTATCGGACGGTACGCTCTTCAATACAAGGCAACAAGAAATTGGATCCCCTGTTTGTATCATCGGCTATGCGCTGAAGAGTCGGTTTTTTCCGAAGGAAAATCCCATTGGCAAAACAATAAAAGTCGGCACGCACTGGCTGACGATTATCGGAGTATTGAAAGAGCGGTCGATTTCTCAAGCAAGTATCAGTAAATTGGGCATTCGCGATTTCAACATGGATGTGTATGCTCCACTTCAAAGTGTGTTGATTCGCTACCGCAACCGTGATTTGATTACCACGGAGGGCATTCGGTTAGCTGCTATGAGAAGTCAAGGCAATTCAAATGGCAACGCTCAAAACACAAGTGCAGAAGCCGAGCAAGAGAAGAAAAATTACCATCAATTGGATCGATTGGTGTTGCAAATAGATCAAACTGAGAAACTTCAGGCAACCGCTGAAATTATTTCACGGATGTTAAAAAGAAGGCACTATGAGGTCGTAGATTATGAAATTGAAATTCCTGAGTTGCTTCTAAAACAACAACAGCGTACTAATGACATCTTTAATTATGTGCTTGGTGCAATTGCTGGTATCTCATTGCTGGTAGGGGGGATAGGCATTATGAATATCATGCTGGCCTCCGTGTTAGAACGCATTAAGGAAATTGGTTTACGGTTGGCCATTGGAGCAAAAAAAAGTGACGTGGTTCAACAATTTTTATTTGAAGCTGTAATGATCAGTATAAGCGGAGGTATCATTGGAGTTGTATTGGGTGTTACTTTTGCGTTCCTCGTTTCTTCTATTGCCAATATCCCCACGATCATCAGTTTTTCTTCGATTGTACTTTCGTTTGGTGTTGCCGCCACGGTAGGCTTGATTTTTGGAATTGCGCCAGCCCGCAGAGCCGCCCTACAAGATCCAATAGCTTCATTGCGTTATGAATAAAATTATTTTTCTTTTTTTATTGGTAGGCTCCCTAACGGTTCACGCCCAAAATAAACTTACAATCGAAGATGTGATAGCGCGCGCGCGCGCTCAGTCTCCTTCTTCTAAAAGAACAGAAACAGCAAAGGAGACGAGGTATTGGGAGTACCGTACTTTTAAGGCACGCTATAACCCCCAGTTAGCAATTAGTGGGAATGCACCTTCTTATAGCTTGAGTTACGTGCAGGTTGTTCAACAAGATGGCTCAAGATTGTTCCAACCTATTAACCAAACGAATTCGTTAGTGAACGTGGGTTTACAGCAGCCGCTTCGGTGGACCGGTGGTACTATTTCCGCAAATACAAATTTCAATTACTTTACGGATATCGCGAGGGACTCTAAACTGTGGAGTGGAAATGTTTTTAATATTAGATTGGACCAGCCCATTTATGCTTACAATAGTTTTAAATGGGATCGGCTGACTTTGCCGTTAAAGTACGAGGAGTCAAAGAGAGAATTTGTCGAGCAGTTAGAGTTTATTTCTCAAAACGCCTCAGATCTTTTTTTTTCGGGTGATTGCCGCCCAGATTGATGAACAAATTGCACGATTTAATTTGGCCAACAACGACACCATTTTTAAAATTGAGCAAGGTCGCTACAACATCGGCACTACCTCACAAGATAAATTGTTGCAGGTGGAATTGCAGCTACTCAAGTCTAAGCAAGACGTAGCAGCAGCTCGAATTAACAAGCAAAATGCTAGCCTGCTCCTACGCATTTATTTGGGTCTCAAAAATGACGAGGAATTTGAACTCGTACTTCCAGAAACAGTTCCCTTGCTCGAACCTAATTTGGACGAAGCACTTAGATATGCAAAGCTCAATCGGGCGGCTTACGTTTCATTTGAGCGAAGGCGACTGGAAGCGGAGAGTGAAGTGGCAAGAGCCAAAGGCAGTCGTCTCGCAACTACCTCGGTTGCTTCTTATGGGCTCAATAATGCCGGGCTGGTCGTGGGCGATTTGTACAACAACCCGCAGCAACAACAACAATTCAATGTGGGCTTCAATATTCCTGTACTCAACTGGGGAAGAAATAAAGCAACCATGCAAACAGCCTATGCCAATAAAAAACTGAATGACTATACCATTGCACAAGATGAGGTGAATGCCGAACAGGAGATCATTACTCAGGTGCGTCAATTTGAGCTACTTCGACTTCAGATTGAAATAACGAAGAAGTCAGACCAAGTAGCCAGGGAACGATACAACGTGGCGCAGAATCGTTATTTGATTGGCAAGATAGATATCACGAATTTGAATATTGCATTAACGGAAAAGGACAATGCAAAACGAAGTTATTTAGAGGCCCTGCGCACTTATTGGTCGTCCTTTTTTAATCTAAGAAGATTGACACTTTTTGATTTTTCTACCGGAACGCTGTTGTACACACCTGACAAATAACTAATACCCTGTATAGTTGAATGGAGTGATCCTTCTTAACTCTTGCCTGACTGTTTCCTTCACATCTAGTGTGTTGATGAAGTTTACTAATGTTTCTTTAGTTATCTTTTCATTCTTTCTTGTCAATGCTTTTAACGCTTCATAAGGATTCGGATAACCTTCTCGCCTTAAAATAGTTTGAATAGCTTCGGCCACCACTGCCCAATTGTCCTCAAGGTCTTGGTCGATAGCAGATCGGTTCAATTCTAATTTATTGATTCCTTTCTCTAGTGATTTCAAAGCAATAAATGTATGAGCAAGGGGAACTCCGATGTTTCGTAATACCGTTGAGTCAGTTAAGTCTCGTTGCAATCGCGAGATAGGTAGTTTTGCTGAAAGATGTTCAAACAGCGCGTTGGCAATGCCCAAATTTCCCTCTGCATTTTCGAAGTCAATCGGATTTACTTTGTGTGGCATGGCCGAAGATCCCACTTCGCCTTCTTTAATTTTTTGTTTGAAGTAGTTCATGGCCACATATTGCCATACATCTCGGCTGTAGTCGATCAAGATGGTATTGATCCGTTTTAGATTGTCAAACAGAGCAGCCATATTATCATAATGCTCTATTTGTGTTGTAGGGTTACTGCGCTGAAGTCCCAACTTTTGGTGGGTGAAATTATTGGCAAAGCTAACCCAATCAACCTGTGGAAAGGTAACGTGGTGTGCATTAAAATTACCCGTTGCACCTCCCAGTTTAGCAGAGTGTGGAATAGTATGCAGCAGCACTTGCTGCTTTCTGATTCGCTCAATAAATACGTGAATTTCTTTTCCCAGTCGGGTAGGGGAGGCCGGCTGCCCGTGTGTGCGCGCCAGCATGGCGATATCTTTCCATTGTGTTGCCTGTTGTTCCAAGAGCGACACAATTTTATTCAACAGGGGTAAAAACTCTCTTTCCAAAAATTCTTTTAACAATAACGGGGTGGCGGTATTATTTATATCCTGAGAGGTCAACCCAAAGTGAATGAACTCTTTGAAAGCCGACAGTCCCAATTGATCAAATTCATTTTTGAGAAAATATTCAACTGCTTTTACATCATGGTTGGTTGTTTTTTCAATGTCCTTTATTTGTTTTGCTTGCGCTTCAGAAAAGTTCAGATAAATAGAGCGCAGTGCAATTGCCTTTTCGGATGGAAAAGAAGCGAGTTGAGGTAGTGGAATCTCGCTCAGCGCAATAAAATATTCAACTTCTACAAGCACCCGGTACCGAATCAATCCAAACTCAGAAAAATAAGCCCGTAGCGATTCGGTAGACTGAGCATAGCGGCCATCAATGGGGGAAATGGAGTAAAGGGACGGTTGAAGCACGATCAATAAGTTTGACGACAAAAATACGCAAAGGATTTAAGATTGCGATAGTAAAGCAAGCGTGACTGACATCGCCTGAGGGGTATTCTACAAATCGGGAAAATCATCCATCAACTCGCGTGCATCCTCCATTTTAAACGGTTCACCCACCCTGCACTTTTGTATCGTCAACAACGACAACCAAAAACAAAAAAATATGACACGTTTAAATGCGCTCAACCCCGATCAGGCTTCGGGTAAAGCAAAAGAAGATGTTTACTGCTTTTCAACGCCTTTCGGCCAAGCCCACCGGTGGAGAAAGTTCTTTTGGCGTAGGATTATCTTCGGTGAATGATTTGGTTAAGGTGCTCAAAGGCTCTATTGAGCTGAAAACCAGTGCCAGCCTTGGTTCAGAGTTTATTATCAGGTTGCCGAACCATCCCACAGGGCATGCTCAAGAATCTGCTCTCGCAGATGCGATGGAGGTCGTCAATCCTAAGAGCTCAAGGTTCAGGTCGGTAAATTAAACCGTAATTATGCAATAGAAAAGACTATTGCATAATTTGACGAATGATAATCAACAACTTAGCCCTAATGTTCATATACCAATTTGGTGATTTTCCTTGTCAAGGTTAAACCCTGACAATCCGGACGCAAGGAGGGATTCGTCAGCTCAATAAGTCAAAATTTAATTCTTAACGCATAATCTGGGTTAAACCGTGTCAGCCAATAATTGTTATAATCATACCCGATGTTGGAATGTGGTCAACTTCCAACTTACCTGATGGGTGTAGACATCGTGATATTCTGCAGAAGCTGAACCCGTATTACTGCTTGATAAAACTGGACAAATCACCTAAATTGATGCCCTTGGTTTGAATTGTAACTCGAAATTAGTTTAACCCAAATTATGCATTAGACCTTGTTGATAACTTTTTTCTTTCAGATAATCACTTAAATTTTAATGCATAGTAGTAATGCATAGCATTAGAAAGGATGGCTAGGTCTCAGCAAAATGGTCGTAAAGCCATTTAGAATCCATCGTTTCAAAACGCTCTTCTGCCGTGCTTTATCGTTGCCTCATCTAAAATTCAAACATAACGCATGACATTCTCTAATCTTTATAGGAAAGAAATAGTTAAATTTAATTATTTCTTGTTTAGTGACTTTCAATTAATGGAATTTTGTTTAAAAAGCCAACAACCAAAGGCACACCTGCTAGCCAAGATCCTCAAGTTCTTTTGTAACACGTTTCCCATATTTTTTTGCATATGCGTCCCCACTTTTATCGATGCACAAACGCCACGGTCTGTTCACTTTGGCATTGAAGAAGGCCTATCTAGTTCTCTTGTAAAATGCATTGCACAAGACCAAATGGGCTTTCTGTGGGTAGGTACATCCAATGGACTAAACCGGTTTGACGGTTTTCGTTTCAAAACCTTTGTGTCTCAATCCGGTGACTCTGCCCACAACCGCCTAAGCAATAGCGAAATCAGGGCAATTCATAAAGACAAAAAGGGCTTCTTTTGGATCGCAACCAAAGAGGGGCTCAACTACTTTGATCCTATAACAGAAGCCTTTAAAGTCTACCGGCACCCAAACAATAATCCGACAAGCCTAAGCAACAACGAAGTTACTTGCATCTTGGAAGATAGTTCTGGATCACTCTGGATTGGCACAGCTTCCGGCCTCAACCATTTCGACCCGAAGACAGAAAAGTTTACGGTTTATCAAAATCAAAAAGAAAATATCAACAGTATATCCTCAAACAAAATTTCAGCAATTTGGGAAGATCAAAATGGATTCCTTTGGGTTGGAACTTTGGACGGTCTGAACCGGTTTGATCCGCAGTCGCAATTATTCACTGCCTACAAACACAATATAGCAGATGTCAATGGTTTACCGGATAGCCATGTATTCGCTATCCGCGAAGATAAACGAGGTTCGATTTGGGTAGGAACAGCAAATGGCGGCATTACTAAGTTCGATCAACGCACAAGCACCTTCAAGACATACAATCTGAAGGGTTGGATATGGGCCATCTATACAGACAAATCCGGAACTCTCCTGGCTGGCTCGTTAGGAAGTCTTAATAGATATAACGAAACAAACGACAGCTTTGAACCAATTAAAAAGTATCCAGAAGAAAGTCACATAAATTCTATTTTTGAGGATCGATCCGGTTTGCTATGGATTGGCTCTCCCCTTGGTCTTACCCTGTTGGAACCCGACCCCATATTCAAAGTCTATAAAAATAATAAACAGGATGAAAACAGTTTAAATGATGACATGGTTTGGTCTATTCATGAAGACCCTTTCGGAAAACTATGGATTGGCACCCTCGATGGTGGTCTCAATGTATTCAACCCCCGAATGAATACTTTTAAGGCATATATTAAGACTGCAGCATCAAACAGTATCAGCTCGAATTATATAACTTCTATTCTCTATCCAAGGCACTCCGGTACGTCTGGTATCCTTTGGATAGGCACCCGTGAAGGGTTCAACCGGTTCAACCCTAAAACGGAAACTTTCACAACTTTTAAGCATATAGAAGGCAATGACAACAGCCTTATAGATAATCGGGTGATATCACTTTACGAAGACTTGGATGGAACGATTTGGATCGGTACTAGCCGGGGGCTTAGTCATTTTTACCCGCAAACAAATAGTTTCACTAATTTTCAATTCAACAGTTCAACGGGTGCCCCTGACGATCCCATAATATCAATCCTTAAAGATAAAAAGGGGATATTATGGCTGTGCACGTTTGAAGGGCTAAAGCGCTTTGACCCTAAGAATAATGAAGTAACCTCCTATCGACATAACAGTAAGACCAATAGCCTTTCATCTAATGTTTTGTTATCCGTCATTGAGGACTCAAAGGGCTTGCTTTGGATGGCGACTAGCGCTGGTTTGAACAGCTTTGACCAGAATAGCGGTTTATTTCAAAACTTCTCTGAAAAAGATGGACTACCGGCTAATTTCATCTATGGCATATTGGAAGATGCCAAGGGGAATCTTTGGCTATCTACACGTAATGGAATATGCAGGTTTACTCCGCCAAAGAATGGAAAGAAAGCCAAGATCAAAAACTTCGACCTCAAAGACGGATTACCCGACAGGGATTTCAATTCAGGTGCGTTTCATAAAGGCAATAATGGTGTGCTCTACCTTGGTAGCGCCAAGGGCGTGGTGGCATTCCACCCGGACAGCGTTAAGGACAATGCGGTGGCGCCCCCGATTGTCATAACAGACTTTCAAGTTCTTAATAAACCGGTTCCATTTACGAATTCAGATAGCGTAATTACTCTTTCTTATAAACAAAACTTTTTCTCATTTGAGTTTGCGGCCTTGAACTTCAAACGAGCTGATGAAAACGAATTTGCTTATCAACTGGTCAACCTCGACAAAGACTGGATCTCAAGCGGTACCAGGCGAATAGCAAGTTACACCTATATACCTCCGGGGGAATATACTTTCCGCGTAAAAGGTTCAAATGACGAAGGGGTGTGGAACGAAAAAGGAACTAGCATTAAAATAATTGTATTACCTCCCTGGTGGATGACTTGGTGGTTTAGATTACTGATAGGGATCGCATTTGCTGGCGGGGTAATTTCAATTTTCCAGTTCCGCACACGAAATATCCGTGTTCAAAACCTCAAACTGAAAATGGCTGTAGCCGAACGGACAAAAGAACTGATAAACGCAAATGAAAAGCTGGAAGAAAGCAACAAAGAATTAACCCACCAGCGCGAAGAAATTGCCGCCCAAAATGAAGAACTCGTTCAAAGTCAGGAAGAAATAGCTGCTCAACGCGATTTGGTAGGCGTCCAAAAAGACGTTATTGAAAGACAGAACAAAACCCTGGAAAGTGAGGTGGCCAAGCGCACCATTGAACTGACGGAACAAAATCAACAGCTCGAACAATTTGCCTTTATCTCTTCGCACAACCTGCGGGCTCCGGTGTCACGGATTTTAGGGCTGGGCAATTTACTGTCTTACTCCAATGTATCTGCGGAAGAGCGGAGCAGCATCATAGAAAAAATCACTCATTCAACGAAAGAATTGGACATGATCGTAAAAGACCTGGCTCAAATCCTGGATATTAAAAAAGGAATCGAACAGGCAATTTCGAGTACAAATCTCCAGGACGAGATTACTTTAATCAGGCACTTATTGGAAAACGAAATCAATTCTTCAGGTGCCTCCGTCACGACTAACTTTTCGCCCATTGAGAATATTAGAACCGTCACGCCATACTTGCGCAGCATATTCTTTAACCTCATTGGTAATGCCATTAAATACCGACATCCAGATCGCAAGCCTGAAATCAATATCACTTCAGAGATCGTTGATGGTTTTATATGCTTTACTTTTTCCGATAACGGAGTGGGTATCGACCTAGCCCGCGACAAAACAAAACTTTTTAAACTATACAGCCGTTTTCATTTTCATGTGGAAGGAAAAGGCATGGGACTGTTCTTAGTAAAAACCCAAGTGGATGCTTTGGGCGGAAAAATTGAGGTGGAGAGCATTGTAAGCCAAGGTACGGTGTTTAGGGTATATCTAAAGGAGCAATAGAAATTGTGTAGCTTGATCAATAACGAAAAAGGCATTTCGAATTTTAGTATCTCGTGTTGCGTTAAGGGTCTTCTGAACATGAAATGCACTAATGCAATTGAACCCAGATTTTGCAGTTGGCTGCAAAATCTGCCCGGAGGGCTGAAGAAAGCCCAAAAAGGGCTTTTTCAGGGTTAACCTTGACCAAAATGCCATGCATTTTGCGTCAACCGCAGGCAAATTTTGCTACTGCAAAATTTGGGTTGAACATAGTGTCCTCAGTTTTCGACAGCCATAATCTGGAAGCGAAATTGAGTTACCTGTCTCAATCTTAGTATTCAAAAACACCACTTCGATCCGCTACCTGTTAAGAAAGCTATTGTATTTTACTTTCGCCTCGGGGCTATCAAACAAGGCCGTGTGTTCGTAGTTGGCCACGTCAAAAAATTGACGGTCTTTGCAATTGCTGCATTGGGTAACCTTTTGTTTAAAGGTAGGCCAGTTTGTAAGTTGGATTTGGGCATCCAACAACCCTTGAACAAATAAGATGTCAGACTTAAAGCCATCGGCAAAGAATAGGAGTGAGCGCTCGCGGTAGGCGCTGCTGTTGGAAGATGTGCTTCCGTAAGCATTTCGAAGTAAGTCGCAAGTAACAGAGGCTGGTGTCTTACTACCTTCTTCTAACTGACACCTCAGGAACAAATCAAGCGGCCCTGGCCCGTTGGCAACAACACCGTTTGTTTCGTGCAATCTGTTGAGCCGGGTAACAATGTAGCCACCTTGTGAGTGCCCCACCAGAAAAATCTTTTTCACGGTAATCCCTAATTCCTGACTGGCTTTGTTTTTTACCCAGAGCAAGGCGGCTTCCGATTGTTTTACATTGTCGCCCATCAGGAGGCCCTCTTCAGGGTAAGCCACGCTCACAAACATCATGTCTTTCCGGTCGGTGATCTTCTTTACAGCGTCCAAGGTTGTGCTAGCTGCAGTAAGGATTTTACTATCCCAGAAAACCGTGCCATGGTAGGCAATTATCACATCCAGTGCGTTGCCCTCGGGTTTGTCAATAACCACCTCAACCGATACGTTGTTGTACGAGATAGACCGGGTTTCTTTCAACGATGGCAATGGAGCGATGTCGACTTGGTCATTGCTACACGAGAGGATCAACAGAAGGACAGTGGAAATGGCTACACGCATTTTAATTTATTTTTTTAGAAATTGAAACGGCTCATTTAGACTGCCACACGGAGAAGGGGTTTAATTGTCTGATTTATAAATTTTTTAAACTCCTTGAAATACAATTTATTATTGAGCGTGAAGATCATTTTTCATATTCAAACCTCCAGCCCTTGGTATGCTTATTCCATTTTGTTTGTGGTGGTTTGCTCGTTCTTTGATTTTGCAGTAATGCTTACTGTCTTAAAGGTTGCATTCTAGGTTTGAACATAGCATAATATTGCGCATCCATCGCAGTGAATCAAAGAGCTATAAATTCAGGACAATCTATTCGAATGTCTATTGGCTTGATCGGAAGATCTAGTAAAGTACATCGGTTAGCTGTTCCCCCTTTATAAAAAGAACAATTAAAGCAAGTGCGTTGTACGGAAATAATATTAGACTTATTCAATTCATGAATCAGCGAGCTCACCATTTCCCAAACGGCCTCTTTATTTGAACCTTTCATCCTAGAGATTAATTTCTGCAAGGGTAGGCCATAGGTTTCCGTTTTTTCTACCATTTTTTTTCCCGAGGCCGAAAGCTGAATACTATAGCTTCGAGTATCTTCTAAGTCGTTGCTTTTCTTGATGAGTGATTTTTGGTCTAGTGCCTTGACAGCATCGCTAATAGTGGGTTTGGTTACATTCATTTCCTTGGCCAGATAGCTTACCGTTAGGAATTTTTGATCATGGTATTTTAGAAAAATAAGGATTTGTATTTGAATGGGGCTAAGCGCGTGTTCTTTCGCCTGTTCCCAAAGCATTACCCGAAAGGCATTCGAAAGGCGCTCCAGCCCGGCTGCAATCTTAGCATCGATGTTCTTGTTTTGAAATTCCAGGTCAAAAAAACTGCTCATGGTGCAAATTCAGAAATAGCCGAGGGCTAAATTTACTATTTCTTAGCTACTTCCCAGTTTTATTTGTCAGGTGGGCCGTAATAGTTTCTTCTACTTTGTTCTGCGGCATTTCACCAAACCATCTACTCAAAACAGTTAGTTCTTGATCAAACAATATAAAAGAAGGAGTGCCCCTTAACCAGTTGCGAATAAAGGTATGCCCCACTTGGTCAAAATGAGAGAAATACTCTTTGATTGCAAGCTTTGTTGGTTCAATTTCTGTATCAGGTGTTTTGTTGATAGCTACCAATTGTTGAGTAGCATTTTGCAGAGAAGTTTCGTTCAATAAATCATTTTTTGAAATCATCGAATCGAACAGAATCGGAAATGGCAAAGAAAACCCTGGTATCCCACTTTTAGCGAACACCTTTTTTGTCTCTCCAATCAACTCACCTTTTTCAACCAGCTGTTGGGTGTGCTCAGCTGTGTTCCACTCGAAATCTTCAAACGCTGTGGACAGGCCAAAAAAGGAAACTTGCTCATGGTATTTTTGGTAGAGGTTGTTCATCTGCGGAAATGCATGCAAAAAGCAACCTGGACAGTTTACCTGGAAGACGAGCATCAAATTAAGATGAGTGGGGAAGAAATTTCCCTGAATCAATTTGCTGTATTGTATGTCTAGCTTCATAGATCAATTGCTGCAACCACGCAACTCAATAATATAGTAGCCTTGTTCCCGAATCTGTCTTTCTACGGTTTCCGTTGCCTGTTCGACATGACAAAGCCGACACTCCGTGGCTGTTAGCGTTTGGTGTTCCTCTCCTTTTAATTTTAGGTATTCTTTCCCGTACTCATAAACAAGATCGCTGCTACTACCTTCAGGTACCAGAATATCGAAATTCATTAGTTGTCCATTTTTTCTGACAACATAAGTATCGAAAACATCTACTTTCATAAGGGTAGTTATTAAAGACTGATCAAACGATCAGCCTTGGTTATTAAATACTTTTTAAAATTCACCTTTGTTTATATAAGGTTGCCCCCAAAGAATAGATTGCAACAGAACTGATTTTACCCAAGCCGCATGCATTTTTTCTACGTCCTCAGCGCTGCTTCCCGTTTTTGCCAGAAACGGTTTTAATGTTGTGGTGACAGGTATAGTTAACGCAGGAATGTAACGGTAGTTAATGATCGGTACTGAGTTTACATTATCAGTCTTGTTTTTCTTGATGGTGTGATGGCGCAGACCAATCTCTTGCTGATAGTCTAACCACTTCTGGTCATAGTTGGCTTCAGCTGTTTGCAAAATCCACATTCCAAACCGCTCACGCACTTTTGCTAAGTATTCACCATCTGGTTTTTCAGTTGTTTTATTTCCGAAAAAATAAACGAGCTGTGGGGTGGAGGCAACGAACCCATACCAAACATCTAAAATGTCATTGGTTTGGCCTTTTAATATGTCGTGCGACATCCGTAGGTATTTAACGTCTTCTTCTCCAAATAATAGTGCCTGTTGAAGTAGCTTTAGTTCTTCCATTGAAACAGGCGACTTTTTTACTTGACTCGTGCCATATGTATACCCGGACGGAACTTTTGATTGTTGTGCAAGGCCATTCAAGACCATAGCGGACATTAACAAGAAGGGGAGAATTGCTTTCATTTTCATAAAATTTACTTTTAGGGTTAAACAATTGATTAGAACTCGTTTTTATTGATGTAGGGATAGGTCCAAAGAATAACGGTAAGCGTAACTGCTTTAAACCAGGCAGCATGCATTTTCTCTACAGTGCCGACATCATGCCCCTTATTTGCAAGAAATGATTTGATGGTTGCGGTGATGGGAAAAATGAATGCCACCATGTAGCGATAGTGTATGATAGGTTCAGCATCTACCTGGTCTGTTTTGTTCTTTTTAGCTGTGTGGTGTCGCAGTGCAATTTCATGTTGATAGTTTAGCCAAGTTTGGTCGTACGGTTTAGTGCATAAATCCAGGATCCATTGCCCGAATCGGGCACGCACAGCCGTCAGGTATTCCATGTTTGGTTTTTCATTCTTCCCGAAGTAGTGCACCAAGTGGGCGTTTCCGCCAACGAAGCCATACCATAGGTCCAGCACCTTATCCGTTTGGTCTTGCAGCACTTCTCCTGCCAAGCGCAGGTATTTTTCATCGTCTGCGTCAAAAAGCACCGTCTTTTTCAGCAGTTCTAAATCCGCAATACTTACGGGTGATTGCGGCACTTGCCCATAGGCATACCCCTTGATGGTTGATTCCATAATGTTTTGTTTAAGTGAATAAAATGATGGCTCAAATATATTAAGGAATCCTAACCAAACAAATTTTCTGCTTTATTTTGAATCGGGAAGCTTGGTCAGGGTTTCTTTTGGGCTACAGCAAACTTGGGGTAGTGCCCGCCTCAGTACCTTCTTTCTACGCTTCGGTTATTTTCTGCCTACCCAGCTTTCCAAATCTTTTCACTTTTGAGCAACAAAAGAGAAAAATTTATGAAACAGTCCGTCAAAATCATTATTGCAGTTGTTGTTATCGGTTTAGCAGCAGGTGTTTTAGCCTGGCAGTTAAGGAATAGTCAAAACACTAAGCTTCGTGAGGCACAGGAGGCACAGGCACCCATACCTACTACGGTAGAGTCACTTCAACTACTTCCTCAAACAATATCGGGTGGGTTTTCAGTTCAGGGTATCACCCAGCCCTTTCAAGAAGTGGTGGTAGCCAGCGAGGCCACTGGCAAGATTTCTCATTTGTTTGTAAAGCAAGGTGATGTGGTGAAGGCAGGCACCATACTTTGTAAGGTAGACGCCACGCTGAAAGAAATTGAATTGAAATCGGCCAATGTGCAACACGATAAAGCAAAGAATGATTACGAAAAATATTTACGGTTACAAGCAGCCAATAATACATCAACGGCCGAAGTGGAGAATGCCCATTTGCAAATGATGCAGTGGGGATATAATATAAAATCACTTGAGCAACAAATCAAAGAAAGTTCAGTTCATGCGCCCTTCACGGGAATGATTGTTGAAAAACTGGCGGACGTTGGTGGTTATCTCCAAGTTGGCATACCGGTAGTTAATCTCATTGATATTGAAAAGTTAAAGGCGCTGCTATGGCTGGATGAAAAAGCGATTGCTGCGATTAAGATTGGCAATCAGGTAAGAATACGCCTCGATGCAATGCGCGATGTTTCGATTTTAGGGAAAGTAATTTTTGTGAACCCAAAAGCCAATGAGTCGGGGAAATTTCAAGTGCACGTTGAGTTTAATAACACCATGAACGCCAAGGCGGGAATGACCCTACGCGCTTTCTTTCAAGAAGAGAGTACAACCGATGTGTTATTGATTCCTAAAAGCGCGCTGGTACTGAATAGTGTAACTCCTGCCGTTTTTGTTTTGGAAGGAAACAAAGCACGTCTTCAACCTGTAGCCCTGGGTAACTCCCGCGAAAATCAAGTGGAAGTAACGCAAGGTATTGCAGCCAACACGACAATAGTAGCCAGAGGTGTTGAGAATGTGATGGAGGGAATGATTCTAACAATTGCCAACACAACTAATTCAAATAAATAATCCAGTTTATGTCAATAGTAGAGATATCAATCAAGCGCCCACTTATTGTAGTGGTCATCTTCATCATCTTAGGGTTGGGTGGAATATTTGCCTACCAAAAATTGAACTACGAACTGTTGCCAAAGTTTAACATCGCTTATATCAGTATTGGCACATTGTACCCGGGGGCATCTCCGGCAGAGATTGAGCAATCGATTACCAAACCGCTAGAGGAGGCTGTTGCCAGTGTAGAAAAGGTAAAGCGGATCACCAGCAGCAGCAACCCTGATTTTTCACTGATCAACATCGAGTTTATTTATGGAGCTGAAGTTGAGCAGTCATTTCAGGAGGTACAACGCAAAGTGAACGAAGTAGTGGACAGGCTTCCCTCGCAAGCAAAGAAGCCGGTGGTGAGCAAATTCAACATCAACGAAGTTCCTGTAATCAAGGCAGCCGCTTCCGCAGACATGGGCAACGATGAATTGTCCGCATTGCTAAAGAACCAAATCAAACCACAACTCACGCGGTTGAAGGGGATGGGAAAAATTGATTTTATCGGATTGGAAGAGAAGGAATACATCGTGCAGATTAGTCCGGAAAAAATAAAGCATTACCACATTTCTGTTTCACAAATTGTATCATCCCTAGAGCAAGCCGAAATCAACGTGCCTGCCGGCAACGTCACCTCCAATGGTTATCAACAAGGTATTCGTGTCACGGGCAAAGTAACTAGTATCGAAGAATTGAAAAACACACTTATAGCTACAGGCGAAAAAAGTGATATTAGGTTGGCAGATGTAGCAGAAATTGTGCGCTATGCCAAGAAAAAGGAAACTACCAGTCGCTTAGATGGAAAAAGCATTGTCGGACTTATTTTATTTAAGCAAAACAATGCCAATGCGGTGGAGATGAGTGCGCAAATTCAAGATAAGTTAAAAGAGTTGGAGCAAACCTATGCCGATAAGAAGCTAACGTTTGCCATTGCACAAGACGGTTCGGTATTCACTACTGCCTCCGCTACGGCCGTAAAAGTTGATTTGTTGTTGGCCATCGGCTTGGTGGCGCTGGTGATGTTGGTTTTTCTTCACAGCATGCGGAGTTCGATGATTGTACTTGTTTCGTTGCCCGCCTCATTGTTGAGTACAATCATCTTCATGTATTTTTTGGGATATACCTTAAACCTGATGACGTTGTTGGCCATGAGTTTGGTGGTGGGCATATTGGTAGACGATTCGATTGTGGTGTTGGAAAATATTTACCGCCACTTAGAAATGGGAAAAGATAAAATCAAAGCCACTATTGACGGACGCGAAGAAATTGGGTTTACCGCTTTTGCGATTACGCTTGTCGATGTGGTTGTCTTTCTTCCCTTGGCATTGACGGGCGGATTGGTGGGTGATATTGTGCGCGAGTTTGCTATGGTGATTGTAATCAGCACGCTGTTTAGTTTGATTGTGTGTTTTACCATCACACCCATGTTGGCCAGTCGCTTTGGTCAGCTCGAGCATTTATCGGCTGCTACTTGGGCGGGCCGATTTGGATTGTGGTTTGAAAAATACTTTAAAGCATTGGAAGATGGATATGGCAAACTATTGCAATGGTCTCTTCAGAACAAAATGAAAGTAATTGCGCTGGCGTTTGGCTTATTTGTGGCCTCGCTACTATTACCCATGCTGGGTTATGTTGGCAGTGAGTTCGCACCACGCATCGACCGCGGTGAAATGGCCGTGACCGTTCAATTGCCTACTGGAACTACCTTGTTGGAGACGGAATCGTTTAGCAAAAAAATAGAGGCCAATTTAACGAAGCAGTTTCCTGAAATTACCCGCATCATGGTGAACCATGGAGTGGCAGCCGAGGCATGGGGAGCGCCCGAAGAGAGGAACTTCGAATTCAGCCTCAACTTTCAAAGCAAAGAAAAGCGTACTAAGTCTATTCAACAATTGGGTAGAGAAATCCAACGAAGTATTTTATCGTCTCCCGGCACAAAAGTAAAAATCGCAATGATCGGCTTATTCGGCACAGCCGATGAGGCACCGGTTCAATTATTAGTAAGTGGAACAGATCGCGAAAAAGTGAGTGAGATTTCTAACGAGTTGGCTACGGCTATGCGTTCCATTCAAGGCACCTACGACATCCGCATCAGCGGCACCGCACGAAAATACGATGTACAAATTATTCCCGACAAGGATAAAATGGCACGGTTTGGCGTAAATGCTACCGACCTCGGCACCGCTGTTCGCATTGCGATGGTGGGTTATGATGAATTGAAGATAGAAGAGAAGACCGAGAGCGTTCCTATTCGCATCACGCTGAATCCTGCTGCAAAACAAGATATCAATACATTAACGCAATTAGAAGTGTTCAGTTCATCTAGTCAACTTGTTGAGTTAGGACAAGTGGCAAGGATTGAACCGTTAAGCACACCGGCTATGCTGGAGCGCACCAACAAGAATGGATCAGTGACGATTTTTTGTGGTGTGGCCGGTAGGCCTGTTGGCGATGTAGGTGAGGACATAAAAACCGCCATTGCACAACTCAAAGATGTGCAGGGTGTATCGTTAGATTTTCAAGGCGATTTAGCGAATCAGGATGACAGCTTCGGACCGCTCGGACTTGCCTTTGGCGCGGGCATTTTGCTCATGTACTTTATTATGGTGGCGTTGTACAATTCATGGATCGATCCTTTTGTAGTACTATTCTCTATTCCACTCGCGGTGATTGGCGCATTGCTGGCTTTGGGCCTTACGGGCGAGAGTATTAATATATTTTCAATCTTCGGAATGATCATGATGACGGGGCTGGTTGCGAAGAATGGTATCTTATTGGTCGATCGCATCAATCAAAATTTAGCATCAGGGGAAACGCTTGCGAACGCCATCGAGGAAAGTGGCAAGACGAGACTGCGACCTATCATGATGACTACCATCGCCATGGTGCTGGGTATGTTACCGATTGCCATTGCGAAGGGCAACGGAGCGGAAGTAAAAAACGGATTGGCGTGGGCCATTATGGGCGGGCTCACCAGCAGCATGTTTCTTACACTTGTGATTGTGCCGGTGGTGTATGCCATCATTCACAATTTAACAGCAAAGTTCAACAAGGTTCACCCCATGTTGGTGAAAGCAGCAGCGGTTGCGATCATTCTCTTTTTCAACCTCCTTCCAACATCGTCTGTGCAAGCACAAGACACGTTGCAGCTTTCTGTAAAAAGTGCCTTGGCAATGGGCATGGAAAACAACGCGGCCGTGCGAATAGCAAAACTGGAGCCGTTAAAGCAACAAGCCTTGCAACGCGAAGCATTTAGTTATCGGCTGCCACAATTGAATGGCTTTGGGAATTACCTACATGCCACGCAGATTCCGGTTGTTTTTTTTCCTTCGCTCTCGGCAGATCCGGCAACAGGTGAATTGATCTTTGGCCCCGTGCAAGCCATTAAAGCGGGTAGCAACCATGCCATCACCGCAGGGGTGAATGCATCTTTTGACCTGATCAATTTACAAACCTCTTCAAACATTAAGCAAGCAGCGATCAGCAGCGAAATTGCCCAAAAGAAGGTGAGGGCTTCCGAGCAACAAGTCGCTTATGAGATTAAGAAAACATATAACGATATCCTGTTTATTAAATCGCAGCGCAAGGTGGTAGAAGAGTCGATGACAAGATACGCCTTGGCGCTTGCGTTTCAACGGGGCATGTTGTCAAATGGCTTTGCCATCCCCAACGATACCCTTCGCGTTTTTACGGATAGGCAAGTACAAGAATTGGATTTGATTCAGCTTCGCTATGCAGAAGATAATTTATTGAACCTGCTCCGCTATCAATTGGGTTTGAAAGCCAAAACGTTAATCAAGCTAACCGATGAAGATTTCTCGTATGACGTAAGTGAAGATAAACGCGACCCGAACTTTGTAAATCGGGCAGACTTGGCTGTGTACCAATCTCAAATTACGTTGGCTAAGCAGAGTTTGCGCGTGGCCCAATCTGCCAGCTTGCCCATCCTTTCACTCACGGGCAACTGGCAACTGCAAGGGCAAGATGAACGATTAAATCTTGCGACCTGGAAATTCCCCCAAAGTTCCTACGTAGGCGCGAGCATCACTATTCCATTGTTCAATGGCTTTAGACGCGAAGCAAGAACACAGCAGGCCAATGTGGATATACAGCAAAGCACGTTGCTATACCAAGATGCCATTAACAGGTCGTTGCTCGAGTATGAACAGCAACTGAACAAGTATGAAGAGCTGCAGCGAAAATTAGCTGTTCAAAAACAAGTGGTTGAATCGGCACAACGCGCTCTTGCTTCACAAGCCGATCGGTACAAAAAAGGTTTAGTAAAGTGGTTGGAAGTGAAAGATTCTGAATTGGTGTTAACTCAGGCGCAATTTGGTATTGCAAGTATTCAGATGCAACTCAACAGTACTTTTATTGAACTTGAAAAAATTAATCCTAGCAAATGAAGAAGATACTCATAACGCTTGCTGGCTGCTGGTTAAGCATTCAAAGTGTAGCTCAAGACAAAAAGCCTTCCCGTTTTGAATATTATTTCAACGGTGCAGTAGGGATTTATAATCCTACCAACGGACCAAAAGAGTCTGACTATGCAGGCAACACGTTTTCCTTTCAATTTCAAGTCAACTACAAAGACCATTTTTTTACACGGCTCTTTGTTGATTCGTACGACATTGGTTACAAGAATGAGCTGACTACCCAAGGGATTGTGCTTGCATTCAATGATCGGGTGCAGGCGATAAATTTGGGTGGCGACTTTGGTTATACATGGCTGATTGGTAGGGTTTCGCCTTATGCCTACGCGGGGGTGGGTCTTGCTTTGGTAAGCTTACCGCAGGTTACCACGGCCGTGGGTAACCGCGTTCAAATTGATAAACCGTCTATTCAAACATTTGCATTTCGTACGGGGGCAGGTCTTGATTTTGAAATCACTAAAAATTTCATCGTCTATTTAGAGGGCCAATTTTTATCCATTCCAGATACAAGCCCGCTCCAGAGGCAGGCATTGAATGGTATCAGTTTGCAAGCGGGGATCAAGACACCACTTTGAGTAGTGGAAACACTACTTTTGAGTTAAAATGATTTTCTAATTTTACGCCTTGTGAGCACTACAAAAACACAAGTCAACGAATGAAGGTCTTTTCATTTTCACTTCGCGCCTGGATGCGCTATTTTGGATCGCCTCTGTTTGGGATTATTCTGTACATAGTAGCATTCTTTCTGGTGTCTGATGAAAGCTTTGAAGAATACTATATCAGTTTTGGAGCATGGGCATATATTTACGATGTGATTATCGCCATCGCTTGGTCGGCCATTAACCTCGAGATCAGTTTTATTGTAAGTGACGCGCTTGATAAAGTGCTGCCTTGGACAACCAAACCTTTCTGGCGTTTTCTCACTCAAAGCAGCTTACAACTTGTGCTGACTATTTTGATGTTGTTTGGCTGTTTGACATCGTACATCTACGTGTTTCATCTAGAGCAATGGACAGAGCATGATTTAACAATTATTTTTATTCCTACGGCCATCATTGCAGGTTTGATCAGCCTTTTGGTGATGGGCGTAAACGTTGGGGTTTTATTCTTTCAACGCTGGCAAGCTACTCAATTGGAGGCAGAACAATTGAAGCAGGCTAATCTGGAAAATCAAATTCAGATTTTAACGCAGCAATTAGACCCCCATTTTCTATTTAATAATTTTAACACACTTTCATCTTTAATTGAGGAAAATCCGAAAAGCGCCAACCAGTTTTTGGCAAAAATGAGTGACGTTTACCGATACGTTTTATTGAATCGCGACCAGAAGGTAGTAACGTTAAAAGAAGAGTTGGAAATGATTGAGGCCTACACCCATTTGCTAAAAGAGCGATTTGGAGAGCACCTGCAAGTTGCTATTGACATTGCATTACCGCAACAGAGGTTATCACTTCCGGTGTTGGCCTTACAAAATTTAGTAGAGAATGCGGTAAAGCATAATATCATCAATGCCCAACACCCGTTGCTGATTACCATTCGCGCCAATAAAGATTTGCTGGCTGTTGAAAATACTTTTCAGCCTAAGCTCCATGCGGAAAATAGCAACAAAGTTGGACTAAAAAATATTCAGGATCGGTATAAGTTATTGAGTAAGAAATCAATCAAAGTGGAGAATAAAGGCCAACTCTTTCGTGTTACTTTACCCCTGCTAGACTTATGAAACTTGTTTTATTAGAAGATGAACAACCTGCGCTTCGGCATTTGATGCGGATGATCGAACAGGTTGCCCCACACGCAGCGATAGTGGCGCATTTCGATGCGGTAGAAAGTGCCATCGACTGGTTTCAATCCAATACGGATTATGATTTAGTTATCAGCGATATTCAGCTCTCAGATGGACTAAGCTTAGCTATTTTTCGGCAGGTGAAAATGACTAAACCAATTATTTTTACCACGGCATTTGATCAGTATGCCATCGAGGCATTTAAAGTAAATGGCATCGACTATCTACTAAAGCCGGTGAAAGCGGAGGAGCTCAGTAAAGCGATTGAAAAATACCGAACTCTTTTCAGCGGCAACACCCAGCCCACATTGGATGTCGAAAAGTTGATAAAGCAAATTGCAGGTCAGGAAAAAGTATATCGTGCAAGGTTGCTAGTTCATTTTCGCGATGAGTTAAAAAGTATTTCCACGGACAGCATCGCGTTTATTCATAGTGAGAACAAAACATCGCACCTCTATACAAAGGCGGGCGAAATGTTTATTTTAGATCAAAACATGGAAGAGCTGGAAGCTCAGCTCAACCCGCAGATTTTTTTCAGGGCCAACAGGCAATTCATTATTTCTTTCAGCTCCATAAAAAGCAACCACCAACATTTCAATGGCAAGATTAAAGTGCTGCTGACCTTACCAACCAAAGAAGAAGTTTTGGTAAGTCGCGAGCGCGCCACTGAATTTAAGATATGGTTGGGTAGTTAAGTCACCCGCTACACAGCTTCTGATCTGGCTTCAGCGACTTAAAAGAGATCATTCTACCGTCTTAGCCCTCCTCTTTATTCAAATAGGCTGAATTGATGTTACTCAACCACCTGTGTTCAATACGCTGAGCCTTTTAGTGGCTGACCCGGATATTTGATTGTCACACATTTCTGTTTGCTTGTCTAACCTGAAAAACAACGAAACTATGAAGACTTTAAACACCATCTTATTGGCAATTATGGCCATCAGTGCGGCAGCCCAATCAACAAAAACCAAATCAATTATGAGCAAAAATGTAACCGAGGTAGTCATCTACCAGATCAAACCAGAAAAGATCAAAGACTTTCCCGCCATTTTAGAGGTAGTGAGGACCAACTTGAGCAAAGTGCCAGGCTTCGTCAGCTACAAAACATTACGTTGGACAAAAGAACCTAACGAATTTATTGCCAGCGAAAATACTTTTATTGACATTGTTGAATGGAAAACGCTAGAGGATGCAGCAAACGCAATGAAAGCTGGCGAGCAAAATCCAGTATTTGGCGAGTTCCTCGGTTCAATTGAAAAGATTACTATAATGGGTCACTTTGATTTCTACAAGTAAAAAAAGCAATGCTAGATATTTTTCCCGCTACTTATACTGACCAAAAAGATTCTGTGTTGGTAAATGCTTCCCGGCAAGGCGACCGGGAGGCTTTGGAGCAGCTGATCAGGAGACATCAAATGTTTGTCTACAACGTAGCCTGGAAGATGGCTTTCAATCCGCATGATGCCGAGGATTTAGCGCAAGATGCATGGGTGAAAGTGATCACTAACCTGGCCACGTTTAAGGGCGAAAGTGAATTTCGCACATGGCTCTACCGGATTGTGGTCAACCACTTCCTGAATGTGAAAAAGAGGCCAGCCGAAAAGATGATTTCTGAGTTTGGCGAATACTTTGGTGGCTTGGATACGCTCGCAGATGAAGAGTTGCCCGAAGAAGAACAGCTCGAGCGAGAGAAAGAAATTGACGAGGTGAAAGTAAGCTGCACGGCTGGTATGCTGCTCTGTTTAGATCGGGAGCAAAGGATGATTTATGTTTTGGGTGAAATCTTTGATGTAGATCATAAATTAGGAGCGGAAATCCTGAACATATCTACGGATAACTATCGTCAGCGACTGGGTCGCGCCCGAAAAGATCTGCACCAATGGATGGACAAAAAATGCGGCCTTGTCAATAAATCCAATCCATGCCGATGTGCTAAAAAAACAAATGCCTTTGTAAAGCAAGGTTGGGTGGATAAAGAAAATCTACTTTTTAACGTCAATTATTTGCGACTGATAAATGATGTTGCTAGTTCAGAGACCAACATCGGCTTTGAGCAAACTGACAAACTTTACAAGACCCTTTACCAAGCGCATCCCTTGCGGCAGCCAAGGCAGCCCGATTTGATTTTGAAAAATATTCTTGACCACGAACTGGTCAAATCAATTTTTCGGCTGTAAAAAGCAGTGCTTGCCCCTTTCCATTTTCAGTAGGTTGGCGATAGATTTGATGACTTCCGTTGGGTGCATTTCAAATTGACGCGCCTTTTCTACCCTCACCCCATTGAGTTACTACGTTCACGCAGTTCATCATCCCCTCTCCCCCGGGAGAGGGACATACAAGCTATAAGGAATGAAAGAGTCTAAATGGGTGAGGGCAATGAAGAAAACAACTGCGATAATTTGAAATATACCCATTCCGTTTCAGTCACGAATTTATCCGCTTCGGTAAGTCTGTTCCCCACCGGGTGCTCCTAAGCTTTTATATTTATGTAAAAAAACGATATGAAAATTCTACTTACTATTTGCTTCATTATTTCAATGATGCGGGTAAACGCTCAATCAGATCGGATAATAGGCGTATGGCTCACTTCCGATAAGGCTGCGAAAATTGAAATCTATCAAAGGGAATCCCTGTTCTACGGCAAAATGATTTGGCTTACGCCTGACGTGGACGAGAAGGGAAAGCCCCTGACGGATACCGAAAATCCGGATCCGGCCAAGCGCAACAGAAAGTTAGAAGGCCTCGAAATCATTTCTGGTCTTGCGTATGCGGATGGAAAATGGAAAGGTACTATCTATGATCCTGAGAGTGGCAAAACCTACAAAAGTCAGATAAAGTTGGTAAACGAAAATACCTTGGAGCTAACTGGCTATGTGGGTTTACCAATGTTTGGCATAACTGAGACCTGGAAAAGAAGTAGCCACGATAAAGATTAACCCGATGAAGCACTTGCCTAAATTTTTTCTTGTGGTCGATTTGGGGTTTATTGTTTATTGGCTGATCACTGCATTTCACTTGATAGACGAAGCCTATTTGTATAACGATTACACCAACCCAATATTGGTAGCTTGGAACTGGAGTTTTTTTCCTCTCGATATGGCCATCTCGGGGTCGGGGTTTTATAGTCTTTTCTTAAGAGGCAAGAAAAAAGAGTTCTGGAGATTCTGGGCGCTGATTTCATTGGTGATGACAAGCGTATCTGGCCTCATGGCTATTTCTTATTGGACAATCACAGGAGATTTTCAGTTGCAGTGGTGGCTTCCAAATTTATTTTTATTGGTTTATCCTCTATTCTTTATTTTTTGGTTATCAAGAGATAAGTCATATTGACGAAGTCATAACGGTCAAAAATACAGTTGGCTTTGCGAGAGGGACTGCTCAGTGACGTAGGGTATGATGATTGACTCTTTTTCAATCCCGATGTTTCTTGGGGAGAGGTTCGAATTTCAACTGGTCATAATAGTAAAGAGTGGTAGTTGAAAACATTTTTCCTCGTTAGCTAATTTTGTTTTAGCTCCAAAATATGCCGGTGCTCGGCAGGCAGGAGGCGATTTCGAGTTGGTTACAAAATCGACCTGCCAACCAGCTCACAATGACGGCCAAGAATATGTATTTTGCAGAAGTAAACTAATGGAATAAAATAGGAACAGCGTTCTGTTAAACCTCGCGAACTTTAAATGGTCGAAAGGGTTTACAAGAATACATTTATTACCCACGCAATCGCCATTAAGATGCTCTACACCCAAAGGGATGATTACAAGCTCAGCGATTCTATGTGCCAACTAAGAATTAGTTGTTAGCAAATGACAAAAATAGCATTGATCGTCACTGTTTTGGCAGTAGTAAGCTGCCAAAACTCTATGACCTCAGCCAACTGCAATGAGAACCCCTTATCAAAGGCCTCTTCTTATGAAACATTAATAAAGCAATTGCCGGTCGATGTTATCGATGGCCTGACCAAAGAACCTACTGCCGAAGGCGCACTGGGTAGAAACAGAGACGGCTATTTTCACGTGCGCTTTCAAGTAGACATCGCATTTCTCGGTTCGTATGCAGTCCGCTCGAACAGCGATGCAGCACTTGCTAAATTCATTTTAGCTGCAGAATATTCGTTTGCACGGCAGAAGCCAGGAGGTGATTTCGAATTAGTAATCCCGTCTAACTTAGTCTATCTCGGCCAACCAGCTAATGGCGATTTATCCAGTGGTATTTCTTTTTTCACGGCTGCCCTTGGGCAGTCATTGGTTTTATTGCAGCAATCAACCTGGTACAAAAATCGCCCTGCCGACCAGCTCACAACTAGGCTAAATAATCTTACAGCGAAATTTCAACTTGGGCTGACCTTTCTAAAAACACAAGTAGAAATCTTAAAGCAGTACGATGCCGAAGCGCCTAATCGGCTGCTTTTTGATGCAGTGGCATTTTATTCGTTGGGTAGTTGCCTAAACTATGCGCAAGCAAAAGCGATAGGCATTGAATTTATCGAGTTAGCGTTGGCACAACAAAATGCAGCTGGATTTTATACGGAAGGTGGAGGTTTTGACAGCAGCTACAATGGTGTTTCCATAAGGCTGGCGCTGGCGTTATTGGGTATCCTTTCAGCACAAGAGCCGATATATGAAAAATTGAGAAAGTCCGTTGGGTGTAGTGTGCAATGGCAAACATCTCGCATACTTTCCTCAGGTGAAATATCCCTACAAGGAAACATACGGGTGTATCCTGGAGGGGAACAATTTTTAGGTCAGGTAAAAACGATTGCCTGGATTGATACCTTATTGGCATTTTATTTTACGAGTACTTTTTCTTCTGATAATTCCTTACTGGCACTCGCTCAGAAAGTACAAGCCTTTTATAATTGATTTTCCATTAGTCGTTAACAGGTTCTTAACAAGCAGGCCACAACTCCAGCGTGAAAAAGGCCGTTTACACTAACGGTTAAAAAAGCATCGATTTGATTAATTAGATTTGTGGCCTTTTTCATGCGGAGTAATAAAACTTTCTTATTAATCATTTTTTTAAAGGTGGCTTTATTGCCACTTTCGTCAGTGGCGCAGCCCAAAAATAAACCTGGTACTGGCCTGCCGATCGTAAAAGCCAGTAAACCAATTGCATTGGATGGTAAACTCGATGAGCCGGAATGGCTTGCGGCTGATGTTGCAAAGAATTTCTATTTGAACTATCCGGTTGATTCGCTACCCCCCACCTTTCAATCGGAGGCAAGGATGACCTTTGATGATCATTTTCTATACGTGTCATTCGTGTGTTACGATGACACCAAGCCGGATATCGTGCAATCGTTAAGGCGTGATATCGACTGGGACAGGAATGATAACATTGGTATTTATTTAGATCCATTTAATGACTATACCAATGGATTTTTCTTTACGATTACCCCCTACGGTGTGCAGTCAGAGGGGATTATTTCCAACGGAGGGCAAGATGGTGATGGCTCATTTAGCAATAGTTGGGACAATAAATGGTATTCTCATGCCACGCGTTATCAGGATCGATGGGTGGCCGAACTAGCTATTCCATTTAAGTCATTTCGTTACAATCATAAAGTAAAGGAGTGGAATGTTACCTTTTTACGGAATGATGTTAAACGCAATCAAGTATCCAGTTGGATTGCCACGCCTATACAATATATTCCTGCTTCGTTTGCTTATACGGGTAAACTGCAATGGGAGACTTCGGCACCCCATGCGGGAGCAAATATTTCCGTGATCCCTTACTTGGCAGGCAGCGCCTCGCGCGATCACGAAAAGAATGAGCCAACCGTTAGTTCATCTGCCATTGGCGTGGACGCTAAAATAGCAGTGAGCCCATCGCTGAATTTGGATTTAACCGTTAATCCCGATTTTTCAAACGTAGAGGTAGACCAGCAAGTGATTAATCTTACAAGGTTTGAATTTCAGTTCCCTGAGCGTAGACAATTCTTTTTAGAAAATAGTGATTTGTTTTCCACTCCCGGTTTTCCGGATACGCGTCCGTTTTTTAGTAGACGAATTGGATTGGCAATAGATTCTACTGGTTCAGCGCAGCAAGTGCCGATTCAATATGGTGTCCGGTTGAGTGGCAAAGTGGGGAAGGACTGGCGTATAGGAGTATTGAATATGCGTACCCAAGAAAAGGAGTCGCTGGGTTTGCCCGCTCAATTGTATTCCATGGCCATTGTGCAACGGCAAGTATTCTCGCGATCAAATATCAGTGTTTTTGTTGTCGACAAACAATCGCTTGGCCTAGGCACCTATCAGCGAGGAAAATTCTATCAGCGCGATCTGGTAAAGAAAGTGGGGCAAGATACTGTTCTAAATACGTACAATAGGGTTGCTGGGGTGGACTTTAATTTGATCACAAAGAGCAACAAGTGGAGTGGCGACTTTTACTACCATCGATCTATCGATGCGTTTCATTCTAATGAGAACTATTCAGCTGGAAATTTTCTGGGATACAACACACGCCACCTAAATGTTTTTTTTGCCAATAATTTTGTCGGAAGAAATTATGTTGCAGAGACCGGATTCGTCCCGTCACTGAGCGTCTATCCCGGCTATTTGAGTGGCTTTGCAAGGGTGCAAGGAAATTTTTACCCTACCCAATCTTCCGTTGCACAGAAAAATCTCGGTGGCGAGTTCAACTATACCTATATACCGGGAGGCGTATTGACCGACCGAACGTTTACGTTAGATTACAATATCAATTTTCTGAATACTTCATCTTTTAGCGTTTCGGGCAGTCGTATCTTTCAAAAATTACCTGAAAAATTTAACCCACTTTATCCACGAGGTAACGGAACTTATCTCGTTGGTGAGCAGTTTGAATGGACTGAGTTCAACGTTCAGTATAACTCCAACACAAGAAAAGTTGTCAATTATTCTATCGAATCAACAGCAGGTCAATTTTACTCAGGCACCCGGCAAAGCTATAGAGGCACACTCAATTTCCGATATCAACCGTATGGTAGCCTATCATTCACTGCAGACTACAATAACCTGCAACTAGGAGAACCCTACGGAGACACAGAATTTTTACTTCTTAGGCCCAGATTGGATTTTACATTTACGTCCAAATTATTTTTTACCGGGGTGTTTCAATACAACACAAGATTTGAAAGTGCCAATCTCAATGCGCGCTTACAATGGCGCTTTAAACCAGCTTCTGATTTCTTTATCGTCTATAATCATGTGGTCAGTGGATATCCTTCAGACGCTCGCACCAATATCCAGGCATTGGTGGTGAAGTTTACCTACTGGTTAAATCTTTAGCGTCTTTGGGCAGCCCCCGAAACGGGGTCGGGCTGTCACTACTCGCCACCCTGCTCACTTTCCATTTCGGGCTCAAACAGGCCGTTCCATCCCTGCTGCAGAATAGACGAATAAATCAGAATCTATAAACTAGTTAGTTACTTAAAACCTTATCTGTAAATTTGTGTTCTTTTAAAAAGTTTTTATGGCATTTGGATTATTCAAGAAAAGCGAGAAAAAAGTAGAGACACCCGCAGGCCCTCACTACCACGATCTGACAGTAAAAGAGATCATTGCTGAAACAAAAGACGCCATTTCCATTGCTTTTCAACAGCCAGCTACCGGAAACATAGCATACAAGTCTGGGCAATTTTTAACATTGATTACCACGGTGCAAGGCAAGGAAGTGAGAAGAGCCTATTCACTATGCAGTTCTCCTTTTGTTGATACAGATTTAGTTGTCAGCGTTAAGCGAGTCGACAAGGGGCTCATGTCAAACTGGCTGCCCGATAATCTGAAGGCAGGCGATAAAATTAAGGTGATGGACCCAATGGGGCAATTCACGACAGAGTTTAAGAAAGAGAATAAGAGACATCTGGTATTGTTTGCAGGTGGTTCGGGTATTACTCCTATGATGTCGATCATCAAATCTTTATTGAACCAAGAGCCTGATAGTATTTGCTCGTTGATTTATTGCAATCGCGACATTGACAGTATCATTTTCAAAAATCACCTCGATCAACTTCAAACCACTTATGAAGGTCGCTTGCACGTGATACATGTGTTGGACAATGCTCCCATGAATTGGCAAGGGTATTCAGGTCTTTTGAACAAGGAAATGTTAACCAAACTTTTCGAGCGCATCCCGGCTTGGGGCTTAGACAAAACAACATACCTGATGTGTGGTCCAGAGGGTATGATGAAAAACGTGGACAATTTATTAGCCGAACATAAAATTCCTGCGGACAAGATTTTCAAGGAAAGCTTCGTTACTGGTGTTATCGACAAACCAAAGAAAGAAGAGTCGGCCAAGCCTAACGGTGAAAAGAAGTCGAGAGAGGTGACCATCCGTTACGATGGCAACGAGTACAAAATAATGGTTGACCACAACCGTACAATTTTAGAAACCGCCTTGGACAAAGGAATTGATCTTCCCTATTCTTGTCAAAGTGGGCTGTGCACCGCTTGCCGTGGTAAGGCGTTGTCAGGCCAGGTTAAATTGGACGAAGAGGAGGGACTATCAAAGAGTGAACGTGCCGAGGGGTACGTGCTTACTTGTGTTGGCCACCCACTCACGGATGATGTGGTGATTGAGATTGGCTAAGCGCTTAGTTTGTATTCTTGTATCAATACTGATGGAGGAATGTGGAGCCGTTTGTTGATCCTTCGAATCATGTTTAGATTGAGCTTTCTTCTCCTGTTTAATACCTCCGATACCTTTCCTTTTTCACCAATAATTCCTATCAAGTCAGTTTGTTTTAAGCCCATTTCCTCCATTCTAATTTTTATCGCCTCAATTGGATCAGGTGCTTCAATTGGGAAATTTTCATTCTCATAAACATCTATTACGAGCGTAAGTAGTTCAGCTTCATCACCTTCATTAGTGTTAGCGGGCGCATCAAAAATTTCATCCAATCTTTTCAAGGCAGCTTGGTATTCCTTTTTTGATTTTATCGTTTTTATTTTCATCGTTTATAAATTTTATTTTTCTTCAGATTTAGTACAACATGCTTAGTGTTTGAGTAAAATAGGTTTTTGCCATTTCAAATTGTCTTAGCATCTATTCGATCGTATTCAGCATGGGTACCAATAAAACGAATGAAAGCCCAACTTCTTTTGTAGTTAAACCTAACGATAAGCCGGTAATGATTTCCTTTTATGTTGAACACGACTCTATCGTTAGGTAAAAAACTGGCACTGGAGTAAGCTATTTTTATGTCCCTTGGTGAATTCCAATCAGAATCCATTGCTGTTTTGTACCACGTCTTGAGGTATTGCTCCGAATCTTTATGCTTTCCCCAAAAATCTCGGAGCGTACTTTTAGCAAGAACTCTTTTCATGTACAAGGACAAAAGTAATGAATAGTTCCCAAAAAGGAAACTATTTTTTTTCCTTCATAAATTCCATCCCTTCAAAATAAACCTTTTCAATTTTACCGGAAGTATCCAAACAAAAGTTGGCGAGGGCATTCCCATACCAATCTTTTTCATACATGCCCCTAAACGTGTCATAGTGCCAGTGCGACAACGTAGCTTTTAAAAAGTTATTGGCCGTAAACTTCAGTGCACCATTGCTTGCTGTAATCTCTAATTCGCCATACAAGCGATCAGTGTATTTTCCTGCATACTCCTCCAACGGTTTTGTTGGATTGGTATTGGCCACTCGCTTGGCTTCAAAATTTTTCTCTTCCTTTTCACCTTGCTGTTTTAGTCCGGTATACAGTTTTAAAAATTCAGTGCTCCAATCTCTATTGCCACCCAACGCAAAAAGATCAAAGGTTTTGTAGACCAAGGCGTGCCTTACTTCTGCGTGATCGTAGTTACCAAACACATAAACGCCTAATTTGGAATCTGGCAATTGTGCGTGAATGGCTACTTCACCAGCCAAACTTCCGGTGTGATAATTTATTTTTTTGCCTTTGTAGTCATGTTGAAACCAACCTAATCCATACGTAGTCCAATTGGGTTTAATTAATTGCATGGTGGGATAGAATTCATTTGCTGGCACGAGCACCTGTGGTTTAAACAATTCCTTCCAGGTGCTTGCTTTCAAGAGACGGCCACCATCGTACTTACTGCTGTCAAGCATACAGGCCATCCATTTGCCCATGTCTTCAATAGAAGCATGCACGCTTCCTGCTGGGCCGATCTCATCGGCACTGGTTGGCTCAATGGCTTTAATCAACCCGTTGACCATATAGTGTGGTTTAGAGTGGTTGGGGTCTTGTGCCTTTTTAGATGTGGAAAAAGTTCTTGCCATTTTGAGTGGCTGAAAAATTCTGGCCTGAATAAAATCTTCCCATTTTTGACCCGATAACCTTTCAATCACTTTCCCGGCTGCTAGGTAAAAAATGTTTTGGTAGATGAAACTTGAACGTAATGAATAGCTCAGTTCGACTTGCCGCATTTTACGCAAGACTTCATCGGCAGGAATGTTCATGACGCTCCACAAGAAATCCGTATTACCTAAGCCACTGTTGTGAGTAAAAAGGTCGCGGATTTTTAATTCTCGTGTTACATAAGGATCAGCCAACTGAAATTCTGGCAGGTATTTTATCACTGTATCGTCCCACTTCACTTTTCCCTCATCTACTAGAATGCCCATACAGGCAGCTGTCATCGCTTTGGTAGTAGACGCACACGCAAAAAGCGTTTGTGTGTCTACCATGTTTTTAGTTCCTAGTTGTCGAACACCATATCCTTTTGCAAATATCACTTTGCCGTCTTTAACCACAGCCACCGCCATACCCGGCACTTGCCATTCGACCCGTGATTTTTCCACATACGCATCGAATTCTTTTAATTGAGCTATAAGCGGTTGAGCCAAGACGGAATAGTTTATTACGTATAAGGAAAAGGCGATGAGTAGTTTTTTCATAACATTATTGGAAATTTCAATTTAGTCAAGCCAATTATATTTCTTCAGCAATTCAAAAATCTTTTTTCTATACGGTCCTATTGGTTTGGGTGTATTACAAAGGATAACGTACAAAATTTCCTTTTCCGGGATGCTTACATAGTCAGAAATGAAGCCTCCTTGCGAACCCGTATGTGATACTACTTTCAAGCTGTCTTGTCTGTCTATAAACCAACTGTGCCCAATAAATGGTGGGATGCTGTCTTGCCAATTTGCATACAAAAAAGGTGTCCTTGATTTTTCGATCGTTTGTTTTTTCAGAAAAACTGATTTGCGAATGGCTATTTCATATTTGGCAAGTTCTCCTACAGAGCTCCAGACTCCACCATTACCTGCAGCGGCAAAAGTGGGCTCTTCGCCATAGTCTAACTCTTTCCATTCCCTTTCGTTTTTTACATAGGCATGTGCCACTTCTTGATCAGGGAATGAACCATCTGTAATAACACTGCTATTCATACCAGAGGGTTTAAATATTCTTTCTGTCACAACCTGCTGCCACTTTTTGCCTTCGACCCTTTCGATAATTAATGCGAGGGCATTGAATGCAGGATTTGAATATTCATATTTTGAACCAGGCTCAAAAAGAAGGGAATCATTTAGCAGGATGGGTGCCCAATTCTCTTCGTCTTTTGCGGTCAATAGAAATTCTTCAGTCAGTAGTTTCCAACGGTTATCAGGCAACCCAGAGGTGTGAGAAAGTAGGTGGTGAATTTTTACTTTCTTCGCAATTTCTTTATTCTTGAAGTTTGGAAAGTATTTAGCCAAACTATCGCTTATGGAAAGTTTGTTTTCTTCTTGTAGCACTAAAATGACATTTGAAACAAAAGTTTTTGAGATAGAACCAGTATTAAAAAGAGTAAGGGTCGTAATTTTTTCTTGTGATTTTAGGTCAGCTAAACCATAACCTTTTGAGAAAATGATTTTTTCGCCTTTCATCACTAGTACAGCACCGCCCGGTTCGTCTATTGGAAATACATTAGTAAAATAGGTGTCAATCTCTGAAGCAATAGGAGCTGGCTTTGGTTCGCACGAAATAAATAGCCCAGTCAGAAGAAAAAGGAATAGGCGGTTCATCATAACATTTTTTGGTTAAACAATTTGTTTCTTGCTTACTATCTGAAATATCGCAGGTATGGCAATAAGCACCCAAACTGTATTAATAAAAGTAAACGGATACGCTTCTTTGTACACGCTATTAATGATTAGTAGTACACCGCCCCCTAAATTCATCAATTGAAAAATGAGCGAATCGGATTTTATTTTTTGATAGCTATTAAGGCCATATGCCCCAATGACAAGTAGTGAGCCGATCCAACCGATAGTTTCTAATAAGACTTGCATATTTTGATTTCCAGTATCAGATTACTAGCAATAAACAACTAGAAACCAGCAACCTGTAACCGATTCAATTCCTCAATTTTATTTTCAGCACTTGCATATTATTAGTGACAAACAGCGTTTTGCCATCGGGCGTTAGTGCACAATTGGATGTAGCTTCTTCTACTTTTATCTTTCCTATCAATTCACCACTTCCGCTAAATATCCAAATCCCTCCCGGACCTGTCGCAAAGATATTTCCATGCGCGTCTACTTTCAACCCATCGGGTAAACCTTTTTCTGTTTTCGTATAGCTGGTCGCATCATACAAGATTTTACCGGATACGATCTGCATGAACGGATTTAACGAATACTCATACCAAATAGCTTTTTCCGGATCCGAGTTGGCGATAAATAGTTTTTTATTGTCAGGTGAAAAGGCGAGCCCGTTAGGGCGCGTGAGGGTATCAATTAATATCAATGTTTTTTTGTTTGAGGTATATTGATAAACACCTTGTAATGGAATTTCTTTTGAAGAGTCCTCCATTTGATTGATCAATCCGTAAGGCGGATCGGTAAAATAGTAATCAAAATTATTGACGACCACATCGTTTGGACTATTGAATCGCTTACCGTGTAATTCATAGGCTATGGTAGTGAACTCCGCTTTTGGCTGGTCGGTGGGTGAATTCATCATCGCGATCCTACGATCACCATGTTGACAGATAATAAGATGACCTTCTTCGTCTAGTGTCAGTCCGTTAGAGCCTTGGGCTTTTGGATTTGGAACTGCTGCGGTATACCCTGATGGTTTTAGATAAACTTTTGCTCCCTCTTTTTCTGTCCATTGGTAGATAGTATTAGCAGGTACATCTGAAAACAGTAACATCTGTTTGTCGTCCAACCAAAGCGGCCCCTCGCTCCATTCAAAACCCTGAGCGATGACCGAAATTGTTACTTCGTTGGAGATCACTGAGTCAAGTAATGGACTCAGTCGCTCTAAAGAAACTGTTAAGCTGGTTTGTTGAGCTTCTTTCTTGGGACTGCAATGAACCAGCAAAACTGCGAGTAGGGAGGTGTAGAAAATCCTCATAGAATGATGTTCAATTTTAAGTTTTATGAATTGATAAATTTAAAGTTTATTTGGGGATTAATAGACGGATCGATGAACAATGTGATAGAAGTGCCAGTAAGGCCAACACGTAACTTTTTACCTGAAGACTTTAAAGTATCGACTTGGGAATTGTTAAAGCCCTATTTGGATAAATTGGTGGAACAAAAACTCAACACAGCTGCCGATTTGAAAAAATGGCTACAGCATAGAAGTGAATTGGAATCTGTGTTGAGCGAAGATCTGGGCTGGCGCTACATCCGTATGACGTGCTTTACAGAAAACGAAGAATATAGTAAGAGTTATCAGGATTTTGTTCAGCATATTCAACCACAAGCTGCGCCTTATTCGGATTTGTTAAATAAAAAAGCGTTGGAATCTCCTTGGTTGAGCCAACTTGAAAAAGAGCCTGGCTATGACATGATGATTCGAAACTTGAAAAAGGAAGTAGAATTATACCGTGAAGAGAATATACCCTTGATGACGGAGATTACCACGGAGACGCAAAAGTATGCATCTATTTCCGGGGCTATGATGGTAGAACTAAACGGGCAGGAGATGACGTTGCAGCAAGCAGCCGTGATCTTGATGTCAACTGATCGCCATAAGCGCGAAGAAGTCTACCATAAAATCTCTGCGCGCAGGCTGCAAGATAAAGACACGTTGAATGAATTGTTCTCTAAATTAGTTGGGCTACGCCACCAGGTTTCTTTGAATGCAGATTTTTCCAATTTTAGAGATTACATGTTCAAGGCGTATGGTCGTTTTGATTACACGCCCAAAGACTGTTTTAATTTTCATGAAGCAATTGAATCGGAAGTGGTGCCCATCTTGAATGAGTTATCGAAAGTGCGGAAAGAGTTGTTGGGAGTACCACAGCTTCGCCCGTGGGATAAGGCAGTTGATGCAGAAGGCCGTGAAGCGTTGAAAGCTTTTAAAGATGGCAAAGAACTCACTGAGCGATCGATTGATTGCTTTACCAAATTAGATCCTTATTTGGGTCAGTGTTTGTCTATCATGAAGTCGATGGGTCATTTAGATTTGGAATCAAGGAAAGGAAAAGCTCCCGGTGGTTACAATTATCCGTTGGCTGAAATCGGGGTGCCATTTATTTTTATGAACGCCACCAGTACCATGCGCGACATGACAACGATTATGCATGAAGGCGGCCATGCCGTTCATAACTTTCTTACAAAGGATCTAGAGCTTAATGATTTTAAATCGCCACCGATGGAGGTAGCCGAGTTGGCTTCGATGGCGATGGAGTTGATATCAATGGATCAATGGCACATCTTTTTCCCTAGTGAGCAAGACTTGAAGCGAGCCAAACGAGAGCAGTTGGAAGATATTATTGAAACATTACCCTGGGTAGCCACGATCGACAAATTCCAACATTGGATTTATGAGAATCCTACACATTCGCTGGAAGACAGAAAACGGAACTGGAACAACACCTTTGATCAGTTTGCAGATACTGTCACGGATTGGGCTGGGTTACAAGAAGCGAAAGATTATTTGTGGCAGAAGCAGTTGCATTTATATGAAGTCCCATTCTATTATATTGAGTATGGCATGGCTCAGTTGGGTGCGATTGCTGTATGGAGAAATTATAAATTGGATAAGCAAAAAGGTCTACAAGGCTACATGAATGCCTTGAAATTGGGGTACACAAAATCAATACCTGAGATTTATCAAGCTGCAGGTATCAAATTTGATTTTAGCAAAAAGTACATTAAAGAGTTGATGGATTTTGTGAGAAGAGAATTGGGTAAGATTCAATCATAAATAGATGTCCTTTCGATTGCCAACATCTATAACTTCTACAAGGAGGACTTTATCGAAGATTGTGTAGATTACTCTATAGTCGCCAATTCTGATTCGAAAGCCTTCTCTTCCCTTTAGCTTCTTACAGCCGAGAGGTCTAGGATTGAAAGCTAGTGACTCAATTGATTTCAGAATCGGAGTGGAAATGGCATCAGAAAGCTTGTCGAGTTGTTTGGCAGCACCCTTAGTTAAGGTGACGGTGTACTTTCTCATTTCTCAATTTGCGTTTTTTCTGGTAGTCTAATAACGAAATTCGACTTCCATCATCCTCTTTGCGCGCTTTGTCAAAAGCACGTATATCGTCTAACTCCTCGAGGCTGTCCAATAACTTATTGTAATCCTTTAAAGTGAGGAGTACGCCCACCTTTTTTCCTTCGGTATTAGTAATAAATTGAGCTTTCATGCTGTATTTAGGTAATGCCATAACCAAAGGTAAAGAATAATTCTAAAATCAGTTCTGGTTACTCTACCCTCTGCACTTATCTAATAAATCACTTAACTGCGTTGCTTCCGTTTTTGTCAGGTGAAAGACGGCTAAATCGTTTTCGTCCATTTTACCATCTATCTTTTTCAGCAACGCAAGACCTGGCTCTGTAATCAGTACGTCTACAGCACGTTTGTCCTTGGGGCACTGATTTTTGGTAACTAGTTTTTTTAAGACGAGGCGATCCAAGAGCCGGGACACATCAGAATTCTTGTCAAGCATTCTATTTTTGATTTCAGCACCTGATATTTTGTTGGGAAGCTGCCCACGCAGAATGCGGAGTATGTTAAATTGTTGGTTGGTGATTCCGTATTCTTTGAAGAAGTTTTTATTTCGATCATCTAGCCACGCGGCTGTGTAGAGCAGGTTAACAGCTACCTTGTGGTGCACGTTGCGAAATTTTGATTGCTGTATTTCTTCTTCGATTTTCATCGTTGATATTTAAAAAAAATCCACGACCCTCTTCAAAGCCGTGGATTTTCTTCAATATTTTTTGAACTAGTCTTTCGCGAATTCAGCGTTCGCAGTGATGATCACATCCTCGCTCAGAACTGCATTCGGATATTTTGTGCCAATATTGAAATCAGCTCTCTTCACTATTCCTGATACTTTAAAGCCAGCTACAGTCTTTTTATTGAAGGGGTGAGCCACAGGACCATTTACAATTACATCCAATGTTACTGGTTTAGTTATGCCATGCATAGTAAGGTCACCTGCTAACTTGTATTTCTTCCCTTCAACTTTAGTCAAAGACTTACCTTTGAAAGTAAGAGTTCCAAATTTAGGAGCATCGAAGAAGTCTTCATTCTTCAAATGTTTGTCACGGCCTTCGCTATTTGTGTTGATGCTATTTACATCGGCTGTAAATTCTACAACTGCATCACTGAAGTCTTCTTTTGAAGAAGTTAGTTTTGCATCGAAAGAGTTGAATGCTCCTTCTACGTCAGAGATCATTAAGTGTGTAATAGCAAATCCAACTTTTGCGTGAGATTTGTCCAGTGTCCAATTTTGGGCAGATACTGTTCCGGCTACTAAAAGTGCAAGAAATAATGTGTTAAATTTTTTCATGGTTTTGTTTGTTTTGCGCAAGTATAACGGAACTTCTTAAATATATGTTTAAACATGTATTTTATTTATTGTAACTAGTTGACAGGCAGGGAGAAATATTTCTACAAATTCAGCCAATACGTAAATTTCAGAACGATTGCACGAAGCTTTGGCTGACCTAAATAAAGGAAATTCCCGTCTCTGCCAGCCTCCGCAAAATAGTTGTCGGTATAGGCGAGAAAGAGATCTGAAACGGGGCGAAACCGCCATTGCAGGCGCGAATTAATATTCAGATTGTTAATCTGGTTGTTGTATTGAACAAAGGTGGTCCAGAAGACTTTTCGAGAGAAGGTGATATCAAAACGGGGGCCGATAAGTATCAGTTCAGCACTCTTATACGGTGCTGGAAGATTGATTTGATTGTAGCTGTAGTTAAGAGACAGGACTGCGTAGGGTTGTGCCCTGTAATTGACAGTTCCGGAAAAATTTATCCGATGCCCACTAAAATACTCGCCCGAACGAGTGGATATATCATAGAAGAACTTCTTTCTGGCATCCGAAAAGTAACTCGCCACGACTAGTTTGTTCGTATATTCTGTTCCTATTGCTAGCCGAAGCCCTCCAGTGTTGGTTGGATCAAAAGCACTAAAAAGATAGACGTACTCCTGCCGCAAGCGAATATTAAACTGTGCGGTGCTTTGAAAGCGGACTCGATACATGAAATTGAGATCATAATCGGTGATGCCGTATTTTTTGTTACCGATCACATCAAAATCCAAACCGGGCCCGTGGCTGTTGATAATTCGGGACTGTGGATAGAAGTTATACCAAGCCGTAGGCGCGACTCTCAAATAATCTTTCCTTCGGGCAAAGCCTACTTCGGGATTGTAGTTAGCGCCAATATTCATTGCCGTGCCGGATATTTCCCAACGCAAGGTGTTGTAAGCCAGACGCGCAGACATAGCAAACGCAGAATCCGTCTGGCTGTTGCTAAACGAACGGTGGTAATAAAATTTTCCGTTCCACCTGTTGTTTTTGCTGGCCAAGTTATAGTCCAGGCCAATCACTCGATTGAACTTTTGTGGGCTAACCAGCAAATCAGCGCCTACCGAATCTTGAAATGCTTGTTTGTTGATGAAAATCATTCCTATGTTGGAGCGCGCAAAGATCTTTCGCTGAAAGGTTGCTACGGTATAGTTAATGGAAGGTAAATTGTTGGCTTTGTCCTCTCCGGCTTGCATGCTTAGCAGACCCACGCGTAAGTTGTTATTGACTTTACCGCTTAGTCGGGCTCCAAAGTAGATTGGGTTTTCAATATTTTGCCCCGTGTTTTTATCGGTACTTACCCCTATTCGCCTAGAAAAAAATGGTCTCATCCCATCTCCACCAAAATCGGAAAACAGATCTGCATTTTCTAAGAAGAATTGTCTGCGCTCGGGAAAGAAAATTTCGAACCGATCTAGGTTTGTCACTTGCTGATCTACTTCTACTTGGGAGAAATCAGGATTTATTGTTAAATCTAAATTTAACGCTGGACCGATCGCCACTTTTGCATCTCCACCGATGGAGTAGTCTTGTTGCTGCGATTCGCCTTTTTCAAAATTTTGGTTAACACGTGTGGCAACAAATGGAATGAGTGATATATTGGAGCCGGGCTTATCGAGGGGTTTGTCCCAAATCAATGGACGGGTAAACGCAAGAGCAATCAAGGGGAAATTCCTTGGGATGGGCGCCCAGGTGGAACGCTCGGCATTAGCACTATTGATGCGGTAAAAGTTAAGATTCCAAGAACTCAGTCCGTGTTTATACCGCAGTGATTTAAAGGGGATCGCAAATTCACAAACCCAACTACTGTCAAGTATTTTTGCTTCAGAATACCATTTGTTATCCCAATTAAGCGAAAGATCGGACGCGTTGGTACTTCCGCCATTGGCAACCAATCCTTCCCGTTGAACGCCAAAGGGATTAATGCCAAACTGAAATGAATTAGTATTGTCTTTAAATGTGTCGAACTGCACGACAAATGAATCGTTAGCCTCCCCGCGAAAATCCCTACGAAGAGAGGGCGTAACATAGGTGCTTGCGCTTTTACTGTGCATGATGGCATACAAATAAATGAAGTTATCATCGTACGTCATGCGAACTTCTGTTTGGGCTTGTGCGTAAGACGAGTCAAAAGGAAAAAATTGTTTGAAGTGGTTGGCTACTTCGGCATCTCTCCAAACCGCCTCGTTCATTTCGGCATCCAATACGATACGCTCTGTTGTTTTTTTAATGTTTAGCCCGGGAGACTGCGCCCATAGCTGCGAAGAGCACAACAAAAGGAAAACGACCAAACGATTCATACTGCAAAAATTTTGCAATGATAGTTGTTTTTGAGAACCCAAGGTGTAGAATTTTTATGGGCGGCCTAGTAATAGCTAGAGCTTTAAATAAAAGGCTTTGGTGAGCGATTGGTAGTCAGGTGACCAAGATTCACCCACTCCGTGTAGCACCAACTTCTCTTTTTTCAATGGAGCAGGGTTCAAAGAAAATTCAAACAGCCAGCGTTCCTGAGGCTTGCCCTCACGGGAATAAAAAGCTAGCTGACGTATACAAATCAATCCACTCAAAGAGGCAATATTTACAAAATCATTTCCTTCTGTGTAAGGAAGAATCACCGCCAATCTTCCTTTTTTTTTGAGCAGGAGCATAGTGTGAGAAATCAATTCTTCGTAACATAATGCTTGCGTATGCCTCGCTTTCGCGCGATGAGCTTTTGGTGGCAATTGACTATGATTAAAATACGGTGGATTACTAACAATCAAATCGTATTTATAAGGTGAATTAAAATTTTGCAGCGACAAATGGTGAAACAAAACCCGATTGCACCAAAGAGCTTTTTCTAAATTTTCTTGGGCTTGTTGAGCACTTTGCTGATCAATCTCAATCCCTTCTATGTTTACCTCTTCTTCTGTGCGTTGTGCAAGCATGAGCGCAATGATGCCACAACCCGTTCCAACATCTAAAATTCTTTTTGCTTTTGAAACGTTAACCCACGCTCCCAACAAGACGGCATCGGTACCGACTTTCATCGCGCAGCGATCGTCCTCGATAGAAAATTGTTTGAAGCGAAACATGGTTCACGCAAAGGCGCTAAGTCGCAAAGCTCATGATATTGTCAAGAATTGTTTTATAGCCCATTGACAATTCTTTGAATTCCATCCTTGATCAGTGCTTCATTGAAGTTAACCAGCAATCCTAACTTAATTCCAGTAATTCGCAAGTAGGTTAATAGTTGTTTTTGATGCACAGGCGCAATTAACTCAACTGATTTGATCTCCACGATTACTTTGTTCTCTACAATAATATCAGATCTAAAGCCAAGGTCTAGTTTGACATTTTCATAAACTACTGGAATTCCTTGCTGTCTAGAAAAATTTAAATTTTGTTTCTTAAGCTCATACGAAAGTAGTTCTTCATAAACTGACTCCAGTAACCCTGGCCCAAGTTCAGAATGTATTTTAAAGCAGGAATGAACGATGATTTTAGACAATTCATTTTCGTTCATACGATTTACATTGCGTCTTTGCGCCTTAGCGTGAAATTAAAGTCTCCTAAAAAGTTTCTCAATACTTTCTATCGTCACCTTCTCTTTCCAATCTGTTCCGATCGCGTGATTCCACATGTGGCTGAGGTTGTAGGATACATGCGCCATCTTGGTGATCTGGTCATCTGTCCAGTCTTTGGATAAACCTTGCGGTAAATCTATTTTGTGTTTGGCGATCATCGTCTTAAATTCTTTCACCCCTTCTGGATAAAAATCTTCCAGGTGATTGAAGGCAATGCAATTTGCATAGCAATGACGTGTGCCAAGTATTTTCGAAAGTCCATACGATAACGCATGACAAACCCCTACTTCAGAGTAGGTTAAACTCAATCCACCCATGAGTGACGCTACCATTAATTTATCATCGTTGTCGGCTGTCTGTCCGCTTTGGTCACCCAAATATATTTCTCTGCAAAGCTTTAAACTTTGTTCAGCATAGGCGTGGCTGTATGCATTATTCAGCGTTCCGTTTTCAGATTCGATGCAATGGATGTAAGTGTCCATGCCGGTGTAGAACCACCAATTGCGGGGCACACTTGCAATCAAATCTGGATCTAGTATTACTTGATTGAATACAGTCCATTCGCATTTCAATCCTAGTTTTTTTTCGGGGCCAGTCAGCACAGCAGTCATGGATACTTCGGCTCCAGTGCCAGAGATCGTTGGCACACCTACGTGATAGATGCCTGGCTTCTTGATCAAGTTTAGTCCCTGATACAATTGCGAAGAACCCTCATTGGTGAACATCAAAGACACCGCCTTGGCAATATCCATAATCGATCCACCTCCAATGCCAATGGCAGCCGCAGGAATCCCTCTGGTTTTTTTTACTGAATCGCGGATTGAATCTATTTGTTGGGTGGTGGGCTCAAATTGATCTACATCAATATACATGATTGTATCACCCGCTTTCATCGGGATGCGATTCGCTAGTTCTTTTCCTTTGAAATAGTTATCGACAAGGTAAAGCATAAACCCATCGTTCTGATGACGCTGTGTTTCTACAATTTCACCAAGCTGGTTAAAACTACCACGACCAAATACGGTCTTTTCAATTCCTTTAAAGTTTTTATGCATTTGTGTAAATATTTAATCTTTCTCTTTTGTCTTAAATCCAATTTGCTTTCGGTTTTTGAAAGCTATTTCTTGTTTGTCTTTTTGCAATAGATAATTGATTGCATCATAGACATCTTTGAATTGTTTATTGTATTTTGTTTCTAGTTCTTGAAGTTTACTTTTTAAATCTTTATTCGATATGGCAAATTGCCTCAATACAACAAAGGCTCTCATTATTGCAATGTTGACTTGGATAGATTTTTTGCTTTTTAGCACACTTGAAAGCATCGATACACCCTGCTCTGTAAACGCAAAAGGCGTGGCTGGACTAAATTTTATGCCTTCGGGTAGGTTATCACAATTTGTGATAACCTCTTGCCACTCTTTTTTTGTAAGCTGAAATATGAAATCCAAAGGAAAGCGATCAAGATTTCTTTTAACAGCTTGTTTCAAGGCCCTGTTCTCAACCTCATACATTTCAGCCAAATCAAAATCAAGCATGACCCTTTGCTTTCTTACGTCATGGATTTTGCCCTCAATGTTCTGCAATTGCATGTGAACGAAATTATTGGAAACTTACAAAAATGGCTAATGACATTGTTTGTCATCACAATTTGAGATAACATATCCTTGTGCCTTTATAAAACGCAAACTAAGCGTGTACTTGAATCATCGCCCTCTCAATACATCCCCCAATTTTCTTCGCCAACGCGTTCACCTCTTCTTCTTTCCATGTACAACGGATGCCAAATGAAATCAATCGGCCAACGGTTTCTTGCGACTTTGGCAAATGCAAGTTGTTATAGTCTTGAGGAGCACCAAGAATATGAATCGGAAGTTTCGCGGCTGTTTTTAAGTCTCGCAAATGATTCCATTGGTTAATGAAATGATACATGTTCGTAAACCAATAATTAAAACCACCAACACCTGCTTTGTTGAATTCATCTACTGTGCGTTTAGCTGCTTCAGTATCGGGCATCAGAATATTTAGGAACGTGGCCGAGTCACCGGCAGAATCTGCCAACGTACTGAAACTCACTCCTTCAATTTTAGATAATTCTTTTGTCAGTATCGCTTTGTGTTCACGATTCTTCTCGCGGATAAACGGCACCTTGCGCGTCTGCGCCAATCCAATGGCTGCATTGATTTCGCCAATGCGATAATTGAAGCCCACGATCGGGTGATTTTCCATTCCGCGGTTATTGCCTACGTGGTCGTGCCCGTGATCTGAAAAACTATCGGCATGGAGATAGGCTTGCTCATCGTTGGTCACCATCACACCGCCTTCACCACACGTAGCAATTTTAAAAAAGTCGAACGAGTAGCAGCCGGTTTTTCCAAACAAGCCTACCGAAGTGCCTTTGTAAGAAGCGCCAAACGCCTGACCGGCATCTTCAATCAACGTGAGATTATGTTCTTTGCAAATTTTCAAGATCTCATCCAACTTAGCCATGCCACCGCACATATGCACGAGCATGATTGCTTTCGTTTTTGGAGTGATAGCCGCACGAATTCCTTCTGGACTTAAGCAAAGCGACTCGTCAATCTCGGCAAACACCGGCAACCCGCCAGCAAACAAAACCGCCTCTACCGAAGCGATGTAGGTAAATGGAGGCACGATTACCTCGTCCCCGGCACCTATGCCCGCGGCAGCCAATGCACACGAAACGGCTGTAGAGCCACTCGATACGGCATGGGCAAACTTTGCGCATGTTACCTTTTTTACTTCTGCCTCAAACTCGCGGGCTTTCCAAATATTATTGCGTTGTGCATCGTGGTTATAGCGGAAGAGGATGCCCGTTTCCATGACATCATTTACCTCTTTGCGCTCTTCTATTCCAAACAGTTCAGATCCAGGCATAATTGATAAGGTTAAGGGTGCAAAAATACGAATTTCAGGTTTCAAATTGCAGGCTCCAGCATCCTAGTACGAAAGGCGTGTAACCGGAGGTTTGCGGCCTGGCCGTGCGAGGCGCAGTCGGCCACCGGGCTATCCGCTGCAATCCACCCCGATAGTCATCGGGGATGGGATTTCCGCTACTATCCCTGGCCGATGCCTGCCCTTAGGTCACTTGGTAACTTGAAACCTGCAGCCAGAAACTTATCTTTGCGCCCAATGAAAAAATTGATTTCTCTACTTATTCGGTTTGTTCCCCGCAAATACCTGCAGCTTTTTAGCGGAGTGGGCCTCAAAGCACTCGGCATTTTCTACATGGGTAACAAGGTGGAGTGCCCGATTTGCAAAAATCATTACCGAAAGTTTTTACCCTACGGCAGAATCAACCCACGTCCTAACGCACTTTGCCCTGGCTGCTTGAGCCTCGAACGACACCGTTTGATATGGCTTTACCTTCAGCAAAAAACTAATTTCTTTCAACAAAAGTTAAAGGTGTTGCACATAGCCCCTGAGCATTGCTTCTTGAAGCCTTTTGAAGCGCAACACGGTGAAGGCTACATTACCGCGGACATTGAGTCGCCCTTAGCCAAAGTAAAAATGGATATCCATCAAATTCCTTTCGGGGAAAATCATTTTGATGTGGTGTTGTGTAATCACGTACTTGAGCATGTCAAAGATGACATCAAGGCCATGAGTCAGATCAAACGAGTTTTAAAACCAGGTGGTTGGGCAATTTTGCAGGTGCCGTTCTTTTCACCTGTGCCTGATGTAACCTTCGAAGACAATTCTATTTCTGATCCACGCGAGCGCGAAAAGATTTTTGGCCAAGATGATCACGTGCGAATGTTTGGAAAAGACTATTCAAAGCGTATTGCATCGGCAGGCCTTCAATCTGATGCGAACATGTTTGCCTCCGATTTCACGGCAACGAAAGCAACCTATTTTGGAATTGAGAGCAACGAAGTATTATATGTTGGCAGGAAAGACCAATAACATAGACTATTTCTTACCTCCGCCAAAGAAAAAGCCAATCTTCAAATTCAGATAGTTTTTGTTGATCGATTCAAATTGTCCAGTGGGAGCTGGTGAGCCTCTATAGGAAAAAACATAGTCAGTCATGTTACCAACGAAATTATACTCCACGATCAGTCGAAAATGACCAAGATCTACACCCACTCTTGGAAAGAAGCCTAATCGATTTCGTTCGTTCTGTGTGTCTGTATTGCTAATCAAAAAATTATTGCTAGGATTAAAAATGGCAAAGCCACCTCCAACAAAAACGCGGGGCTTAAAAGGTAGATAATATTGATAGCTGACACCAAGGGATCCTACAAACGGATTACTACCACCAGTCATCGAGAGTATGCCGTTATGTTCTATTCTAAAACCCGTACTCATTTTATCGTTTATGCGGTAACTAGGTTCGAGGGAAATAGAGCCAATCCCACTGTTCTTTCCCAACGGTGCGCCCCCATCGATAGCGAGAAAAACTTTTCGATAGTTTTGACCATTTGCAACCAATGATATTGCCAGAAAAACGAATACCAGTAGCTTTTTCATAAAATTCAAGTTAAAACTACTTATTGTATGAAAGTAATGATTGAAGATAATAGTAAAAATTGAGAAGATACAACCGATGTACTACTTCTTAAAAAACATCTCCCCAATCTTCTCAACATCGAACAAAACTCCCTCTTGCGAATTGGCAAGGAAAGCAATAACAATATCATCGTCAGGATAAATTATTAAACTGGAACTGCTGCTGAGCATATCGCCCGCATGGTACCAAATGCGGTGGCCGTTTTTACCTTGGCCAATGAACCAACCCATGCCGTAGCCGGTTGCCCGGTTAGAAGTAGTAAATTGCGTTTCAAATAATTTTTTGGTCAGTGCAGGATTAAGTGCATTGCCGTGCAACAATTCGTTTCCAAATTTTACCAAATCTTCTGCGGTCGACAAAAGTCCGCCACCGGGGTATTTGTAGCTAAAATCACCATAGTCATTCTTTTCTCCGTTGATATCATAGAACTTACTTCTGCCTGAAATACTTTTAGTGTTATCATCTCCACAAGTACTCATCATCTGCATTGGTTTCCAAATTTGCTCCTGCATATAATCCAGATAGCTTTGCCCGCTTGCACTTTCAATCACAGCGCCAATTAAATTCCACCCGAAAGTGGAGTAGTGAAATTGAGAGCCTGGCTTAAATAATAAGCTATCCCTTTCAAAAATTTGGATGGACTGTGTAGCCGTTTGGTAATGTTGGTTTCGAACTAAATCGCTCAAGTCATTTTCGTGATAGTCTCGAACTCCTGCCAAGTGTCCTGCCAATTGGCGCGTTGAAAACGAATATTTCTTATTCGGAAACGAAACAACATATTTTTGAATAGGCGCATCTAGATCCAGCTTATTTTCAGATGCTAGTTTTATCAATGCAGCAGAAGTTATTGACTTCGAGACGCTGTTGATGCGAAAGCGTGTGTCAGGAGTTACCGCCAGATTGTTTTCGATGTCGGCAAATCCAAACCCTTTCGATAATTTTATTTCGCCCTTTACGCTAACACAAAGTTGTAACCCATTGACATTTGATTCGTCCAGAAAATCGTTGCAAGCCTGTATGGCGACACATACTGCGCTGCTTTCTGAACATGGTTTTTCTGTTGCTATAGCAGGATTGGTCTGAGGCGTTGGAGGCTGATTGCTTACCGCTACCGTAGCAGCTAAAATTCCCCTTACTTTTTCCCACTTGTCGAAACTTGTTTTTCGGGTATAGCAGCTAAACAACTTGCTTGCCGATTCACCGGGCGCTTCACCAATAAAAGTACCTGGCAAATCAATGCCGCCATAACCAAGTTGCTGGCGCACCTGTTTTTTACCCTCAAAAACAATCGTGTCAATTCGTAATCTCTTGGGGTGCTTTTTAATAAAATCATGATAGCCTTTAGCAATTTGGTCTCTATCTGTTTTGGTGAGAATACGTTCAAAAGCGACAAAGAATGGTTTGGAGATTAAATATTTGAATTCGGAAAGATCAAAAGTCAACCAACCATTTCGCCTTGTAGATTCAAGCACCACGCTCTTGTTCAAAAGGTCTTCTCCGGGCGATTTTGTAATGCTATCAACTGAATATAGGCGAACACGCATTTTAAAGGATGGCAAATTATTCCTGAAAATCCGGATGCTTGCACTTTGTAAATTTTGAAAAGGGTTTTTGTTTTCAATCAGAAGGGCCGTTGCAGAACCCGCATAAATCGTATCGGTTTCAAGTGTTCCCCCTCTTGATTTCCTGTTTCCCAATTTAAATGTTTTGTTATCTTCTTTTTTTGATATCACAGTGACTCCATTCAAGAGGGTCACGTGCTCCTTTAGATAAACGACTACTTCTTGGGTGAGGAAAGACTGAATAGGAATATTCTTGCTGATAAAACCAATCCCAGAGAGACGCAGTGTATCTTTCAAATTGGGTGTTGGTACTCTTAATGAAAATGATCCGTCTACATTGGAAATGGTGCCAATACCGGTGTTTACAATCCCAATGTTAGCAAAGGCAATCGGTTTCTTGTCCAATTGGTTAATTACTTTTCCTCGGATAATGACTTGAGAATATCCAATTTGAATGCTAAGTAGAACAGTTAGCGCGGCTTTGAGCATCTTACTTTTCTTTATAGATGCGTGATTCAATTGGATAGTTCTTTCTTGTTGGTTACGTATCACCCTAAAAAAACAAAGGCACAAAAACATAGTGTCTTTGTGCCTTTGTGTTAAAAATCTTAAAACTATTTTGGCAACTTATCCAATACCTCCATTACTTCTTTCACGTGTTGGCGGCTGGTTTCTAGCAACGCTTTTTCATCGCTGTTCAAATCTAACTCAATTACTTTTTCCACTCCGTTCTTTCCTAAAATTACGGGAACACCTAAGTAGCAATTTTTAATTCCGTACTCGCCATCCAACTGCATACATACTGGCAATACCCTGCGCTGGTCTCTTACGATTGCTTCCACCATTTGCGCGGCAGCCGAACCTGGCGCATACCAGGCCGAGGTGCCCATCAATTTTACCAACTCACCACCACCCACTTTTGTACGCTCTATGATGGCGTTCAATTTATCCTTCGCAATTAGTTCAGTTACAGGTATTCCACCTACCGTTGTATAACGTGGTAGCGGCACCATCGTATCACCATGTCCTCCTAATAACATGGCTTGAATATCCTTGGGGGAAACATTTAAAGCCTCCGCTAAAAATGCTCTATAACGAGCAGTATCTAAAATACCTGCCATGCCAATTACTCTCGTACGAGGCAGTTGTGACGTCAAGTGTGCCTGATAGGTCATGACATCTAGCGGATTGGACACCACGATAATGATTGCGTTTGGCGAATGTTTCACTACGTTTTCAGTAACCGACTTAACAATACCAGCATTCGTTACAATCAAGTCATCACGCGTCATCCCTGGCTTACGGGGAAGACCGGATGTAATCACGACCACATCTGAACCAGCTGTTTTAGTGTAATCATTGGTGGAGCCGATCGTGCGACTATCATACAAATCGATGGGGGCCTTTTGCCAGATGTCAAGTGCCTTGCCTTCAGCGAACCCTTCCCGGATATCTACCAATACAATCTCGTTAGCAATTTCTTTATAAGCCAGCACATCAGCACAAGTGGCTCCTACGTTTCCGGCTCCTACAACAGTTATTTTCATATGGGGTGTATTAAGTTGGTGTGAAATCGGTCGCGAAGTTATTAATCGATGGCTCAATAAGAAAAACAATTGACAAAATTTTGAAGACCGTTAACTCAGTTATGCTAGCGTGATAAGCAAGACATGTTCGGTAGTTGGTTTTACTTTGAACCGGTCGTCAATGCGGTAGCCCACCACCCAGGCAATTTCTCCGGCTGATTCCAACACAGAGACGGCTCCTTTGTCTACTAGTGACACCTTCTGGTCGACCAAAAAGTCACTTATTTTTTTACGCCCCGTCATTCCCAAAGGGAAAAAGAAGTCTCCGGCTTTCCACTTTCGCCAAGTAAGCGGAAAACGAAGCGAGTCAATATCCAGCACGATGGCAGCTTCTTCTTTGTTTATGGAACCGCCAATAGTGGTACTCAAAAACGTGAGTTGCCTATTTCCCATATACGCATTAACTTGACCCTCTTCAATAGTCACATCAGCTAATTCAGACGAAAGAGGCACCAAAATCAAGTACTCTCGATCTACCACTAATTGATGGCTGGTGGACAGGAATTGTTTGCCAGATTGGCCATTTAGTGCTTGCACTATTTTTTTGCTCTGATCGAAATGAAAGCCGAACCCACGCAAGAGTCTCCATAACAGAGCCGAGTTGTAGGAGTCGTCCAAACTTGGCTCGAAACCCTTCTTTGCCAGAATAACTTTGTCGTTTTCGTTTTTCTGAAACTGCTTTTTCCAAACTTCGATTGCATGCGTTAAGATCGCTCCATCTCCCGACAATCGCTCAACCATCTTTGCAATAGATTGCTCAAAGGCAGGGTTTATCTGCTTTAGCTTCGGAACGATCTGGTGGCGAACGAAATTTCGCTGGTAATCATCCGTTTCATTACTTCGATCCTCACGCCAAACAACCCCGGTTTCGGCAGCGTAATTGGTTATTTCGTTGTGAGTAGCAAATAGCAATGGCCGAATCACAAAGCCATTTTTTTCAGCGATTCCCAGTAAACCATCCAAACTCGTTCCCCTTGAAAGATTCAATAGGACGGTTTCAACGGAGTCACTTAAATGGTGTGCAGTAGCAATCCAGTCTGCGTTTTCCTTTTCCTTCACTTGGTGAAACCAATTGTAGCGTAGCTCTCGCGCTGCCATTTGTACGGATAGCCCGTGCTGGATGGCATAGTTGTTGGTATCGAACCGGATACTATGAAACGGAATACTCCACTTTTTGCACTTGGCCGCTACGAAGTTTTCATCTTCATCCGAATCCTCTCCGCGAAGTTGAAAATTGCAGTGAGCCACCGCAATGGAGAACCCCGCTTGATGAAACAAATGGAGCATCACCATCGAATCCATTCCGCCACTTACGGCCAAAAGAATTTTATCGGTAGTTTTGCACAGCTTTTCAATATGAGTAAGAAATGGGCGAAGCACGACACAAATGTAGAATGAGATGAGTCAACGGCAGTCAAAATTCGCTTCAAAATCATTTTTCTTTTTATGGGTGCTGGCCCTGATGGTAGCTGGCGAGGCATTTGCGCAGCGAAAAGTGAAATTGAAACAGGCCGACAATGCATTTGGTAGTATTCGTAATGGTGAGCGTTTTGATCGACTCGTTGGGAATGTGATTTTCGAACAGAATACAACCACTATATACTGTGATTCCGCTCATTTCTTCCGTTCTAGAAATCAGTTGGATGCGTTTGGACGGGTGCACATTACAGAGGGCGACTCGGTAGATATCACTGCGTTGGGACTCTCTTACGATGGGAACAAAAAAATAGCCAAACTGCGCAAGAAGGTCGTTTTCGTAAAACTCGGAATCGCGAGGCTTTATACGGATTTCTTGGATTACTATCGCATCAAAAACGAAGCCCGCTATTTCAACGGAGGCAAGCTGGTGGATACTACCAATACACTAACCAGTAAGAAAGGCTACTACGACATTCCGGTAAATCTGGCGTCTTTCAAGTCAGAAGTGGTAGGAGTGAACCCCGATTATACGCTTACATCCGACACTCTTCAATACAACTCAAAGACGCGTGTCATTTATTTTCGAGACACCACCCTTGTAAAGGGAAAGGATGGTAAAAAGGCACTCTACAAAAACGGCACTTATAATACCGTTCAAAAGCTTTCGCTTTTGGAACGAGGGGAGTTTGAAACCACCTCTTATCGAATGAAAGGTGATCAGAATTTTTTAGATGACGTTAAAAAGTTTTACACGTCAAAGGGGAGTGTGTCGATGGTTTCCAAAGAGGAAAAGCTCACCATTTTTGGTGATGATGGATTTTATGACAAGAAAAGAGGCATTTCAAAAGTATATGGCAACGCCTATGTCACTAAGATTGATGATCAGGGAGATACTCTTTTCCTCTCTGCAGATACGCTTGTCTCTATTGAAAGTACCAATCCAAAGAAGAAGAGATTATTGGCTTACAACAAGGTGAAGATTTTTAAAACCAATATGCAGGGTTCGGCCGATTCGCTGGCTTATGTATCCGCAGACTCAACGCTCCACTTGTATCACCAACCGATTCTGTGGTCGGACGAAAACCAGATGACCGCTGACTCGATTCGGATTTTGTTGAAGAATAAAAAGATTGACCGGATTTATATGGTGAACAATTCATTTGTCATTTCGCAAGATTCTATCGGCAACTTCAATCAAATAAAGGGTCGAAAAATGACCGCTTATTTTGACCGGCAAAATATTGATCACGTTGCGGTACAAGGAAATGGCGAAAGCCTTTACTATGCCCTGGAGGAAAAGGAACTGATCAAAACGGATAGTATGATTCTCAAATTGATGATCACGATGGGAATGAACAAAATGATCTGCAGCAATATGAAAATCAATTTCTTAAAAGGGCGGGTTAATAACGTCAGCTTTTACATAAAACCAGATGCTCAACTAATTCCCATTCACGAGTTGAAAGACGAGGATAGAACCTTAAAAGGATTTGCCTGGCGAAGAAAAGAAAAGCCCACCAAGAACCAGGTAGTCACTAAAAGACGCTCGTAACGATTTGATAATATACCAAATTGTATCTAGGCCCAGTTATTTTTAGCCCCTACAGTAAAATAATCTTTTTTTTTCGTAGTTTTCACTTGCAATTGCTTTGTTATGCTAAAACAGTTGGTTTTACTGTCTGTTTTGTTCCTCTTCTCCTGGTCAGGGCTGGCTCAGCAATTTGAAATTCTGGAAATTCAAGATTCCTATCAGACAACCTTTAATCAGCAGTTACGAATTCCTATCCGCATCAGGAATAATGGTGAGAAAGCTCAGTTTTTCGTTATTAGAAAAGTAAGAGGAGAGCTGGGAGATACCCAGAAGGGATACTTTTGCCTGAATAATAACTGTTTAGACGCCTCCATTTCTGAATTCTCGAAGAAAGTCGAACCAGGAGAAACAGTTCAGGAGTTGTATTTTGTAATAGAAAGTGGGATCCAGGCCATGCAAGCAACACTTCGTTTCGAGGTGTTTCCAAAGGGAAGTGTTCATGATGTTATTGATCGGTCGGTGGCCATTACGGTAGACGAAAAACCGGGGCGCTCGTTCATTTTTCACTCGAAAGACATTTCGATCCAGGATGTTTATCCTAACCCAGTACAAACCCAAGCAACGATCGACTATAAGCTTCATTCAGAGTCCGTAAAGGCCAGACTTACTTTGCACAATATTTTGGGCAAAATCATGGGGGATTACGACTTACCTGCCTCAGAGACACGGGTAAAAATTCAAGCAGATGAACTTACTTCTGGAGTCTACTTCTATACCGTATACATCGATAACAGTGGCGTTCTTACCCGGAAGTTGATTGTAAGGAAATAATTGCCACTTTTTTCCGTTTTTCTGCATCCTAAGCATAACATTGAAAATTTCGACCACTGTCTTATATTTGCAGGCTATTTCTAATCGTAAAACTTGATTTTGTACTCTTTTAGCGTCTCTAGTAGGTTTAGTAAGGCTTTGGCACTTTTCTCGGTAGCCTTTTTCTTTCTTTTTATTGCTTCTTGTAGCAAATTCAGGAAGATTGAAAAGAGTGACGATTGGAAACTGAAGTACCAGGCGGGCTTGAAATATTACGAAAAGAAGGATTATTACCGGACGGCAATCTTATTTGAGCAAATTTTACCCATTGTTCGCGGCTTGCCAGAGGGCGAAAAGGTAGAGTTTTACCTGGCCTATTGTCAGTTTTACGAGAAGACCTATTTATTGGCCTCCAATCAGTTCAAGACATTTTTTGAAAACTATGGTCGCAGCCAATTAGCGGAAGAGGCTTACTATATGTATGCGTATTCTCTTTACGTAGCTTCACCAGCTGAGAACCTTGACCAGAAGAGTAGCATTGAAGCGATGGGTGCTATGCAAGCGTATGTCAACCAATTTCCAGATAGCAAGTTTGCCGACAAGGCCAACGAAGTCATTGCGGCATCGCAGACAAAACTGGAAACCAAGGGCTTTGAAAACGCAAAACTTTATTTAAAGTTGAAGTATTATCAGGCAGCGGTCGTATCATTTGATAATTTTAAAAAGAACTTCCCTGACTCAAAATTTATGGAGGAGTTGACGTTCTTGAAAATTGAAGCTCAGTACAAACTTGCGCAGCAAAGTATTAGTTCAAAACAAAAGGAACGCTTTGCCGCCACAGTCGAGTACTATAAAGAGTTAGTCGATAATTATCCGAAAAGTGAATTTCTAAAAGAAGCTGAGCGTTATTATACGGGCAGCCTTGATCAATTAAATAAGTTAAAAACCAATAAATCATAATAAGACAGATTATGGCCACACAACCATCCATCATCACGCGCGATGTAGATAAGATTTACAACCCGACTGGAAATTTGTACGAATCAGTTGTTGTGATTTCAAAACGCGCACGCCAGATTGCCGTTGACATCAAGGAAGAATTGAATCACAAACTGGCTGATTTCGCCACAACGGTTGATAATTTGGAAGAAGTATTTGAAAATCGCGAGCAGATTGAGATTTCAAAATTCTACGAGCGTATGCCAAAGCCGACATCAACTGCCATTGAGGAGTTTTTGGACGGAAAGCTTCGTCACAGAATGCGCGATGCTGGTGTCGAAGAAGTAAAGGCTGACTAATTTAAAATGCTAGCCGGCAAAAAAATAATTGTCGGTGTAAGTGGCAGTATTGCTGCTTACAAATCAGCGCTATTGGTACGTTTGTTAGCAAAGGAAGGCGTAGAAGCAAAGGTCGTTATGACCTCAGCTGCGAAAGACTTTATAACGCCCCTTACACTCGCGACTCTTTCGAAGAATCCCGTTTTGATTGATTTCATAAAAGATGATCAAGGCGGGTGGAATAATCATGTAGAACTAGGTCTTTGGGCAGATGCGATGGTCATTGCCCCTGCCAGTGCAAATACACTGGCAAAAATGGCGAATGGTATTTGTGATAATTTGCTTTCAGCGGTTTATCTATCCGCCAGGTGTCCGGTCTTTTTTGCTCCGGCCATGGACTTGGACATGCTGCAACACCCCTCTACGAAATCAAATATTGATCGACTGATTTCCTTTGGAAATCATCAATTAACGCCAGGCCTTGGCGAACTGGCTAGTGGGTTGGTTGGCGTGGGAAGAATGGCCGAGCCTGAGGAAATAGTAGGCTTCTTGAGCCATTTTTTTTCAGTTGAGAAAAAACTTTCAGGGAAAAAGGCGCTTGTAACAGCCGGCCCGACACACGAAGCGTTAGACCCTGTTCGTTTTATTGGAAACAATTCAAGCGGAAAAATGGGTTTTGCTATCGCTGAAGAATTAGCCAATATGGGGGCAGATGTGCAATTGGTTGTCGGACCAACTCATCTATCTACTAAGTCAGCCAATGTGAAAATCACCCGCGTTACCTCTGCTGAAGACATGTATAATGTTTGTCTTTCTCATTTTCCTTCGTCCAATATCACCGTGCTTTCAGCAGCTGTCGCAGATTACCGCCCAACCCATAAAGCAGATCAGAAAATAAAGAAGAGCGAAAGCTCAATGACGATTGAACTGACCAAGACCAGAGACATTGCGGCCGAGTTGGGAAAGCAAAAGAAGACCAACCAATTCGTGGTGGGATTTGCTCTGGAGACAGAAAATGAAACCGCCAATGCAGAGAAAAAAATAGTGGCGAAGAATTTCGACTTGATTGTTCTCAATTCACTTAACGACAAGGGAGCAGGTTTTGCACACGATACGAATAAGGTTACACTCATTGATAGTGCTGGTCGTAAAAAGGAATTTCCATTGAGATCAAAAAAGGACGTGGCCAAAGATATTGTCAATGCCATTGTCGCGTCCTTCAAATAGTAAAACGATATGCTAGCAATGCCAGTAAAAAAAAGTTGGATGGCTGATGTAGCAAAATCTATCATCTTTCTAACGATACTCGGCCTATTTTGCTTTCCGGCATCTGGGCAAGAACTCAATTGCAAAGTCACGATCAATGCAGAACAGATCCAAACATCTGATCGATCTGTTTTCAAGGATATGGAGCGCGCCATCGCCAATTTTATGAATACACGCAAGTGGACTGCCGACTCCTATAAAACACACGAGCGGATTAACTGCGGCATTTTTTTGAACATCAGTAAAATGCCCGCAATTGGAGTTTTTACGGCAAGTGCCCAAATTACCGTTGCACGCCCCGTGTACAACTCTAATTATGAAACGGTTCTTTTAAATTTTGCCGATCGCGATTGGGAATTTGAATATCTCGAATCTCAACCGATGGAGTACAACGACAATACCTATATCAACAATCTCACCTCTATATTGGCCTTCTATGCATACACTATTTTGGCCATGGACTATGATTCGTTTGCCGAACTGGGCGGTAGCCCTTTTGTACAGAAAGCGTTGATTGTTGTGACCAACGCGCAGTCAACTGGTAAGCCCGGGTGGGCTGCACAGGGCAGCACACGCAATCGCTACGCCTTGGTGGAAAATATGAATAACCCGCAGATGGTGGACTTGCGGAAGAACACCTATCAATACCACCGGATTGCTTTGGATACGTTTGACAAGACTCCCGATCAAAGCCGCGAGAAGATTCTGGAAGTATTAAAGAACATTAAAAGGATTTGGGGTATTTATCCAAATGCTATCGCGGTGATCTCTTTCTTTGACACTAAGTCAAATGAATTGGCTAAAATTTTTTCCGATGGTTCGTTGAATGTACGAAGGGAGGCTTACGACATTTTGACGACTGTAGACCCCAAACGGGATGTCTACCAGAGCATCATCGCCAAATAACTACCAAGAAGGCGACCCTTTTTTTGTTGTAAATTTAGTCGCTCCATTTTCCTCACAAATGGTATTTTTGTTTCGCTATGCTAATCGACCTTGTAATTAAAAACTATGCACTCATTCGAGAGTTGGAAATCCATCCATCTCCGCATTTGAATGTGGTGACGGGGGAAACCGGTGCCGGTAAGTCAATTATGCTTGGTGCCATTGGCCTGCTTTTGGGCAATCGTGCAGACGGCAAAGCACTGTGGGATGAAAACGAAAAATGCATTGTCGAAGGCATCTTCGACATCTCTTCTTATAAATTACAATCTGCATTTGAATCGGCCAATCTTGACTACGAGCAACAAGCTGTTATTCGAAGGGAGATCAGCCCCGGAGGCAAGAGCCGTGCATTTATCAACGATACTCCCGTAACGCTGGAAATCATGCGCAGCATTGGTGGTCGGTTGATGGACGTGCACTCGCAGCATGAGACACTTGAACTGGGCAGCCGGGTTTTTCAATTGGATTTTATTGACACCTATGCTTCCAATTTGTCGCTGAAAGACAAGTACAAAGAAGTCTGGAAAAATTTTGTTGTTGCAAAGACGAATTTTGAGAGCTTGCAGAAAGAGGCAGCGTTGCTGAAGCAAGAAAGTGATTTTGTAAAATTTCAACTAGAAGAATTGACTAAAGCAGAGCTACAATCTGATGAGCAGGAAAAGTTGGAGTCAGAGTTGAAGGTGATGGAGCATGCCGAGGAGATCAAAATTCAGCTAAATACAATTGTAGCCCAATTGGGTCAATCAGAATTTGCGGTCAGTCCGGTACTAGGTGCCGTCCGAAATATGCTGCACTCTATTTCAGCCTATTCACCAGACTACCAGAAACTATATGATCGCCTGGAAAGTGTACGGCTAGAACTAGATGATATCTTAAACGAGCTAGAACGAGAAGAGGAGCGAGTTGAGTTTGATCCAAAACGTACAGCAAAGACAAAAGATCGGCTAAGCCTGATATACCAGCTGATGCAAAAGCATCGCATGAAAGATGTCAATGAACTGCTCGCCCTTCAGGAATCATTGCAATTAAAATTTGACAAAACGGCTAATCTGGATGAGACGCTTCTCTCAGCAAAAAAGATTTTAGAAAGTTCGGGCAACGAACTAAAGCGAACCGCTCAGGATCTGACCAAGTCGCGCGAGAAAGTTTTTGCGCCTCTTTGCAAACAGGTTACGCAATTGTTGTTTGACTTGGGAATACCTAATGCCATTCTAAAAATTGAACATCAGTTGGTTGAACCAACAGCGTCTGGGCAAGATTATGTAGAGCTGCTTTTTAGCGCAAATAAGGGAATTGCACCAAAACCCTTGGCTCAGGTTGCTTCAGGGGGAGAATTCTCGCGACTTATGTTCAGCATCAAGTACGTGATGGCTGCGAAAACGGCTTTACCCACATTAGTTTTAGACGAGATCGATAACGGCATTTCTGGCGAAATCGCCATTCAGTTGGGTAAAATGATGAAGGAAATGGCAACACGCCACCAGTTGATCACGATTACTCATCTGCCACAAATTGCTGCAAAAGGGGATGCTCATTACTTCGTTTACAAAGACAATAAGGCATCCAAGACAATAAGTTTGGTGAAACAACTTTCACCGGATGATCGGATCGATGAGATCGCTAAAATGATCGCTGGCGCAAACCCCTCCAGGCTCGCTCTAGAAAATGCCCGCGAGCTAATGAGCGAATAAAACCTTTCATACCTTTTAGATTTTTTGGGTACTTGAACATGAACTATGCATTGGAAATGCAAAGTGAAGAATCGTTCCGATATGACATCAAGTCGATTCCGTTTTATGAAAAAACGATTCGGGATATAAAAGTTGAACTATTGAAGTTAGCTGCTGTGCAAGGAGAACAAATTTCCAGAGACGTTACAGACGCGACTCGTTTAATTCATTTAACTAATAGAGATGATTTGAGTGGCATTCAAAATTACCCAGGTGAGATACCTAAATACCTGGGTCGAGTGAAAACAACGATTCTTTCTTGTTTGGTTTTTGTCAATAAGTAATATTACTCTATTTGAAGTACTATTTTTATTCTTGAATTTTAGTCTTCCTAATTTTCCGCTGCAATTGCCAGAACTCCTTTCCATAACCCACTAACAACTCTTCACCCTTTTGAATAAAACGTTTTGCTTCGAGGTAGCATCGATTACCTTCACTTACAAATTCGCAATTATTTCTAAGTTTAGGTATCCTGCTAAATCCTCGTGCATCATTCGCATATCGGCCTAAAGTTTTCTTGTAGTGTAGTGCATCGATCACTGCATTTCGGGTAATGTACATCAGATAACCGTTGTAGCCATCGAGGTGCTTCACCTCTTTCCATTTTCTCATTTTCCCTTTGTATTCCAAGATGCGTGTGCCCTTACTAATTTCTATTTTAGTAAAAAGACCTTTCCCTGCTTGCGGTAGGTTTGATTTCTTGATAAAAAGACTTTTTTCTAGCAATGCCATCGGCTACTCTGTATAGAATTCTTCGATCGACCCAAAGTAGGCATTGATCCAGCCTTCTACAATATCATTGTAATCTTGATCAGGAATATTAGTGTGCCGAAGTTCTACAGAAGTTCCGGCTTTATCTTCATGAAGTTTGATGGTGACAATGGAAGGTTCGATTTGATCCCCAAAATACCACTGTTGCACTATTTTTTTATTGGTTTCGAACTCTAGATTTTTTCCGGCTATGCTACCTTCCCACAGCGAAAACTCACTCCCGGGCTCCGTACTCATTTCAGCTTCCTCGCCAGACCATAGATGAATGGTATTCGGATTGGTGAGCGCCAGATAAACATCTTCTGGCGGTGCTGGTATCGTAAAATATTTTTTGAAGTCTTTCATTTGATGCTGATCGTGATGGCTACAGGCCGCTATTTGTTATTAGTAAAGTGATACAAGAATACTAGTATTCCATTGAAGGCTGGTTTCGGATTGTCTTTGATTTCCAGTGTTACATCCACTTCAAATTTAGTGATTCCGCGGAGGTTAAGAATAGAATGAAGTTTGGCTCTAAGTCTTACTTCGTGGTTGACCAGCACGGGTTGATTGAATTTTAGTTTCTCAATACCATAGTTGATCATCATCTTGATATTTCTGAATTCGGCAATCTGATCCCACAGATGAGGAACCAGCGATAAGGTTAAATAGCCATGGGCGATCGTGCTTTTGAAAGTTGTTTCTGCAGCCGCTCTGGCAGGATCGGTGTGGATCCATTGGTGATCGAGGGTAGCATCAGCAAACCGATTGATTTGATCCTGCGTGATGGTCGTGTATTCAGATACACCCAATTCTTTGCCTAAAAAGGTTTGAAATTCTTCGTGACTGCTGATGACGAGTTGACTCATGGGTAGTAAGTTATGGACACTAAAGTATGAAATCACATTCAGCAATAAGTAGATCCATTTGGCAATTATAGCTTAAATCTTGAATTTTGATCGATGCAGTCAGAGTTTTGGTCGGTTTACTTTGTTGGATTTGGGGTGGTAATGGCCATGCTCACCGTTGTATGGATGGTTAGTGTGAAATTGACCAATGCGAGCATAGTCGATCCCTTCTGGGGTTTGGGATTCGTGCTGTTGGCGATCTACTATTATTTCAATGCGGAGGGTGATCCAACCCGAAAAACGGTTGTTTTGCTATTTACAAGTGTATGGGGGCTTCGTTTGTCTGGGTATCTCTTATTCCGTAATGCCGGTAAGCCAGAAGATTATCGGTACGCTCAATTCCGAAAACAATATGGTCCGGAACGGTATTGGTGGTTCAGTTTTTTTCAAGTGTTTTTGTTACAAGGAATTTTGTTGTGGCTAATTTCATCGCCATTGCTGGTTGCCCAGCAAGGGTCAGATCGCCCTTTTGGGATGTTGGATGTTTTGGGAATCATACTTTGGATCATCGGCTTCTCATTCGAGGCCGGTGGTGACTATCAACTGTCGAAATTCAAATCAGACGTATCCAATAAAGGCAAAGTATTGAATACCGGTTTTTGGAAGTATTCCCGACATCCAAATTATTTTGGTGATGCCTGTTTATGGTGGGGATTAACGATTTTCGCCATAGCCGCTGGAAGTTACTGGCCCATCTTGAGTTCCGTGCTCATGACATTTCTTTTGTTGAAAGTATCCGGTGTAGCTTTACTGGAGAAAGCATTGAAAAAAAATAAACCGGAATATGAAGAGTACGTTCGCAGAACACCATCCTTTTTTCCCTGGTTTCCTAAAAAGTAACGTATGAATGGGATTCGATCTGCTGTTGAAATAAAGGACCCTTTGGTGAAACCCAAAGTGGATGTGGAGACATTGGCTTCGATTGATCCGTCTACCATGGAGGATTCGTTTGTGTATGTTCATTGCCATTTCAACAATACGTCTGATGATATGTTGATTCGCATTTGGTCTACCACTTTTTTAGTCGACCGTGATTCAGCAGCCAGGTCACAACTAATTCACGCGGAAAATATTTCGTATGCCCCTCAATGGACGATCATTCCCCGAAAGGGAGATTTTACTTTTCTACTTATTTTTGGTGGTCTTCCGAAAAGCTGTTTAGTGTTTGATATGATTGAAGAGATCGCGCAACCCGGTGGATTTCATATCAAAAATATCAAGCGCAACGAAACTGATGTGTATCACATTGATTTACTTTAAGACGCTTTATCTTATGTCTTACGTCTTACTACTTACGTCTTTCTTCCAATCTCTAAACTCGACCTTATGTTATCTCGCAGACATGTACTCAAATCGCTAGGCCTATCAGCGCTCTCTTTGTCGGCACTGCAAGCGGGTGCGACCGACTTGAAGCCTTTGCTTGATTTCGAAGATCCTAAATTTTGGGACAGTGTGCGCGGTCAATTTATGTTGAGCAAAGACAAAGTCTTTTTTAATTGTGGAACTGTGGGCGTGATGCCACGCGTGGTTTTTGAAAAGCTAACCGAACATTCTCGCTACCTGGCTTCCGATGTTGCTGATTGGGCATACAAAGATGACAACAAAGAACAGTTCATAAGCGGCTACAATAATCTATTACACATTCGAACCAAAGTAGCGAAACTCTTGAACTGTGAAGTAGGCGAGATTGCAATGACCGACAACGTAACGAATGGAATGAGTTACATCGCGAATGGCATGACCTTGCAGCCGGGGGATGAAATTTTAACGACCGATCAAGAGCACGGGGGCGGACAATCTTCCTGGAAAGTGAAGGAGAAACGTTTCGGAGCGGTATTCAAAACAGTGACCATTGGAAAGCCAATTACTAGTTCGGTAGAAGTGTATGATACGATTGTAAAAGCGTTTACACCGAAGACGAAAGTGTTGATGCTGTCGCACATGATCTCTGGTTCAGGCGCAATTCTGCCTGTTAAAGAATTATGTGCTGAGGCGAAAAGACGAGGCATCTTTACGGTGTTGGATGGTGCTCAAACCATTGGACATATTAAAATAGATTTGAAAGATATCGACTGCGATGCCTACGTAGGCTGCTTTCATAAGTGGATGGGCGCGCCAACAGGAACGGGCTTTATGTTCGTGAAGGCAGAGCATATGAAAGACCTATGGACTACTATTGCTAGTTACCGATGGGATGATCATGCAGATGAAGGCTTTCGGTTTACACAGAGAGGAACGGGTAATTTTTCCGTTTTACTAGCCCTTGAAACAGCCCTTGATTTTCATTTTCAACTCGGGCCCGACAAAGTATATGAGCGTATCAAATTTTTAGGTGACCGCTTGCGCACGGGGTTGAAGCAAAATAGGAAAGTCAAAATCTTTTCTCCGAAAGAAGATGCGATGTGTGCGGGCATTACCTTGTACACGATCGAAGGCTTAACGGGCACTCAAATCCAGGATGCATATTGGGCGAAAGCGAAGATGCGCCCGCGGTCGCAAGGAGATGTTTTTGGCGTGAGACATTCAACGCATATTTTTAATTCAACAGAAGAAATTGACCGAGCCATAAAAATTGTAAACGAATTGTCAGCTTAAGTATACGATGTAATGAGTATAAGAAAAAGAGTTTGCGTGATTGGTGCTGGCCCTTCGGGGATAACGGCTGCGAAAAATCTATTAGACGAAGGAATGGATGTAGTCGTATATGATTACGGACAAGAAGTGGGTGGGAATTGGGTTTTCAATGCGAAGTCGTCACATTCAAGTGTATTTGAGACAACACATATTATTAGTTCGAAGACGTTGTCTCAGTATGATGATTTTCCGTTTCCCGCAGATTATCCGGATTATCCATCCCATCAGCAGCTGGCTGCCTATTTTCAAAATTATGCGAAGCACTTTAAGTTGTATGAGCATATTCAGTTTGATACACTGGTAGAAAAGTGTGAATTGGACAATGATAAGAAGTGGAAAGTGACGACCACCAAGAGTGGAATAACGAAGACGGAATCTTTTGATGCGCTTGCCGTTTGCAACGGCCATCATTGGAAGCCGCGTTATCCAACCTATCCGGGAAATTTTTCAGGGAAGATGATGCACTCACATGATGTGAAGCGCTTTTCGGATTTCACAGATCAGCGAGTACTCGTCATCGGAGGAGGTAACTCGGCCTGTGATGTGGCAGTGGAGTCAAGTAGATTTTCGAAATCTACGGATATCAGCTGGCGAAGAGGTTATTGGATTGTGCCCAAATTCATTTTTGGAAAACCTTCTGACATCGTAGGCGGAATACTCCGCATTATGCCAAAATTTATTTGGCGCAAAGCAACGAGCCTGATGATTAAAATAATTCAAGGGACAAATTCTTCTTATGGACTACCTGAGCCCGAGGAGGATTTTGGATTTCATCACCCAACTGTCAATAGTGAATTGTTTTACTTTTTGCGTCATGGCAAAATCAATCCGCGAAAGGACATTGATCACTACGAGGGATCTGCCGTTTTTTTTAAAGATGGAAGTAAGAGTGACTATGATGTGATCGTAGCCTGCACCGGCTACATTATATCACACCCGTTTTTTGAAAAGAAGTTTATTGATTACTCGGAGGGTGATGTGCCGCTCTACTTAAGAATGTTGCATCCTGAGATTGAGAATGTCTATTTTATTGGCTTGTTTCAGCCACTGGGGTGCATCTGGCCGGGCGCAGAGTTGCAAAGTAAAATTATGGCCAAAGAGCTGGCGGGAAAATGGACGCGTCCAAAGAAAGTTGCGGCATTAGCTAACAACGAATTGAAGCATCCCGATTTCAAGCAGATCAAAACGCCAAGGCATACGATTACGGTTAACTACCATTCTTTTAGAGGTCGATTGTCGAAGGAGTTGGCGAGGAGTAGTTAAGCGTTACGATTATTCCACGCCCAATAAATCAGGAGGGGATGAATCACAACGAGCCTGAACCATCCAACCCAGGTGGGAACACAAAGATCCCCTGCACAGCTGTTAACTTCAATAAAATAGACATGTGAAGGTATAAATGCAATAAGCATAGCTATGATTCCAAAGGCTGCCCATTTTCTAGAAAAAGTAGGAATTAATAGTAGACCCAATACAACCTCAATGACACCACTACTCCAATTAATAAGTGCGTGATATGGAAAATAGGGCGGAATGAGTGGGAGGTAAAAGGAAGGATTGAGAAAATGATTGAGGCCGGCAGCAACGTAAAAGAGCGCCATGGCTAACACATTGAGAGGGTACTTTTTCAATCCCGTGAATTTGATTTGAATAATGTTATCGATGCAATAAGTAGAATAGTCACTATTAACCTACTTCGTTGGCTAATGGCCAGCTAATGGAGTCCCGAAAATTCCAACGGCAAGTTCTGCCCAAATTAACAGAAATGCTCCAATAACTAATACACAAAAAAGAATTCGATACTTGGTTTGTGTTACTTTTCTAAGAACTACCTCCAGTATAATTCCTGTTAGCAGCAATAGACTGCCCATGACTATAAAATCGAAGAAGGTCCATTTAACTTCCTCTGTAAACTGCATCGCGATGAATGGAATAAGCAGTAAAATTCCCACTGAAATTAGAATGATGACAAGTCTGTTGTTTTTCATGCTTTTTACTTCGAGATAGAACTGATTCTTTATTGTTGTCCTATTTATGAAGAATTTGCAGTTTTGCAAAACGTGTTGTTTCTAAGCTCGTCCAATATGTAAGAGGCCAACCAATGGAAGAGGTACATCTATTGCTCAAGAATCGTTGACTCGTAGAACTCAATAATTACTGTTAAGCCCGCCCGCACCAACGATGTATACGCACAAAGTTAGTTGCCGTTATAAAATTTCAAATTCCGCGTTACTTTTACAGGATGTCTTACCCCGTTCTTGACGTACTTTCCCAACTGATTGAAAACCTCGGTCAGTATCCGATCGTAATTCTCCAAGCACCTCCCGGGGCGGGAAAGTCTACCGTCCTACCCCTTGAACTTTTAGATGCGCCATACCTAATAAACAATAAAATCATTTTGCTTGAACCACGCAGGCTGGCAGCCAGATCAGTTGCCGCACGCATGGCTAGCTTGTTAAAGGAAGAAGTAGGGCAGACCATTGGTTATCGAATTCGTTTTGAAACGGTAGTGAGTGCTCAAACTCGTATCGAGGTGGTCACGGAGGGAATACTCACTCGGATGATTCAATCTGATAATACGCTTGAGGGCGTTGGTTTGGTGATTTTCGATGAATTCCATGAGCGCAGTTTACAAGCTGATTTAGCCTTGGCATTGTGCTACCAAAGTCAGCAAATGCTTCGGAATGATTTAAAGTTATTGATCATGTCGGCCACCTTAGATGGTGAGAAAATTTCTGCATTGCTCGATAATGCGCCCATCATTACAAGTAGTGGGAAGCAATTCCCCATTACCATCAAGTATCAGCCTGTTGACAAGGAAGACGCCATTGCGGTTGCAACTACTCGGGTCATACGTAGGGCGTTAAAAGAGCAGTCAGGTGATTTATTGGTTTTTTTACCAGGCAGTGGCGAAATTCGAAAAACGATGGAAGCTTTGAGTACCGATGAAAGTTCTGTAGTTGTTCAACCACTTTATGGCGATTTGCCTTTGAAGGAACAACAGCAAGCGATCTTGCCCCATCCGCAAGGCCTACGCAAAGTGGTGTTAGCTACTTCGATTGCCGAGACATCACTGACCATAGAAGGCATCACAACGGTTATTGATTCAGGCTATTCTCGGGTAGCACGGTTTGATCCGAGAAGTGGTATGACTAAGCTCGAAACGATACGTGTCACACGAGATGCAGCTGATCAACGTGCCGGTCGTGCCGGAAGGTTGGGACCGGGAGTTTGCTATCGTCTGTGGGCCGAGAATACACACAGCCATTTGTTGCCGATGCGACAGCCGGAAATTTTAGAAGCAGATTTGTCGCCACTTCTTTTAGAGTTGAGCAACTGGGGAATAAAAAACCTGAACGAGTTGCAGTGGATCACGTTGCCCCCAATAGGTACGGTTAGTCACGCAAAACAATTGTTGCAAGAGTTGGGCGCCTTGATCGGAGACGTGATTACCCAACGGGGAAGAGCCATGTTAAAGCTTCCTACTCACCCCAGAATTGCGCATATGTTGCTGTCGGCAAAAGAGGCGGATGCAAAGGGCAATACGCTGGCAACTGATGTAGCCGCATTGTTGGAAGAACGTGACCCACTGTCGAAAGACGCAGGGGCTGACTTAAGTTTACGCGTGGAAGTTTTACGCAAGTGGCGAAAAGGGGAGCGAGTAAATGCTGATCGAAACGTACTGCAACGAATTGAACGGTTGGCCTCATCCTGGCGAAAGACATTTAATTTGGAAATGGACAACGCTATCGTTGCGGATACAGATGTTGGTAAGTTTTTATCAGAAGCCTATCCCGAGCGAATTGCTCATCAGATTGAAAAACAAACCGAACGATACAAGTTAGCCAACGGCCGGGTTGTACGGTTGCCAGATCATGATCCATTAACGCGTGAAAGTTGGTTGTGTGTAGCGCAATTAGATGCCGGTACTAAAGGGGAAGGAAAGATGTTTTTGGCAGCGCCATTACATCTCGATGATTTGGTCGAACGAGCTCAAGAAAAGGAAGCTGTTCGGTGGGATAAAGAAAGAGGAATGCTGGTGGCCGTGGTAGAGAAGCGAATTGGAAATGTGGTGGTCTCCACGCGACCACTGGAAAAGATTTCTGAAGAAATAAGAATACGTGTTTTATGTGACGCGCTGCGAGAAGAAGGATTTAGTTTGCTGAATTGGCAGGATGAGCACACGGAATGGCAAACGCGCTTGATGTGCTTACGAAGTTGGCGACCCGAAGAAGGATGGCCAGATGTTAGTGAAGAAAACCTGTTAGCCAGTGCAGAAGATTGGCTCGGGCCTTTTCTAAGTCAGGTTTCGAAGCGTATTGATTTTCAACGATTGGATTTGCAAGCTATTTTAACGGGCCTACTTCCATGGGAGCTAAATACCAAGCTCGATAAATTAGCTCCCGCCAAATTGCAAGTCCCCAGCGGTTCCATGATAAAGCTTACCTATTTCAACGATGGCCAGCTTCCTATTATGGAAGTAAGACTTCAGGAAATGTTTGGGCTATTAGAAACTCCAACAATTAATGAAGGCAGGATTAAAATAGTATTGCACCTGCTTTCTCCCGGCTATAAACCCGTTCAGGTAACACAAGATCTAAAGAGCTTTTGGCATACCATTTATCATGAAGTACGAAGTGAGTTAAAGAGACGCTATCCCCGCCATCATTGGCCGGAAGACCCATGGACAGCTGAGGCGGTCAGGGGAGCCATTAAAAGGAAATAGTTACTGTTAATTTGTTACTAACGTTATGCAGGAAGTAGGCGTCAGACCGCATGGAGCGGTCAGATGCCTTTGAATTCTAGCCGACTTTAAAGGGGCGCGTAACGCTAGCCACTATTTATTCGTCTGATTCTAATAATCATTAACAAACATCGAACTACACTTCAAAAACACTCTTATAAAAGTCATGACCTTGCACAAACTCCAACAACTTCACATAAAAGGGATGTGTGCCCAGCGTAGCACTATCGCCAATCATGATTAGTTTCTTCTTGGCTCGGGTCATGGCTACATTGGTTCTGCGGATGTCTGCCAGAAAACCAACTTCGCCTTTCGCATTGCTACGCACGAAACTTATAGCAATCACGTCACGCTCTTGTCCTTGAAAAGCATCAACGGTGTTGATCGTAACTAACTTTTGAAGTGGTTCCAGGAACGCAGAACTTTCGGCCAAATGATGTAGATAATCAACCTGTGCGCGATAGGGAGTGATGATTCCTATCGTTATGTTTTGAGTGATCCATTCTTCCAACCCAAATTCTTCGATGAGCTTCTCCGCTTGGCGGATAAGTAGTGCCGCCTCTTCTTTATTCAATCGACTTAAAGTTTCCGGATCTTGCTCCTCGGTAAATCCGGCACCGGCCGTATCAATAAATTCAACAGGTGGTTGATTGGGGCGCAGCAATTCGAAACGAACGGATTCGTGAGCGATCAGTTCATCATCGTAAAAATAACTTGATGAGAACTTCATGATAGATTCGTGCATTCTGTATTGCACTTGAAGCATCGATGCCTGTGAGGGGTGCTTTAAAATTCCTTTTTCAAAAAGTGTTTCTGCCAATCCTAACTTGGCAGCCTCGTTTGATTTTACGGTTGGTGGCAGCTGCATATGATCGCCCGCAAGGATGACGCGTTGCGCACGGAGAAATGGTATCCAGCTGGCAGGTTCCAGCGCTTGTCCGGCTTCATCAATAAATGCAGTCTTGTACCTTCTGCCTTTTAAGGTAGGGTGCGATGCGCCAACCAGCGTAGAACAAATTACTTCACTTTTTTGAAGTAGGTCGTTGGTAATATAGAATTCCAATGTGTCGGCATCTGACTTGAGTTGCCTGGCTTCCTCGCGCAACATTATTCGCTCTGCTTTTTCAAAATACCCAAAGCTGCGTTTGTATTTGTTTGCCTTTTGTTTGGCCTGCTCCATTTTTTTGCGCAACAAACGTAACTCGTCAAAGTTCGGATGTTCTGCAATGCGCGCATCCATTGTTTTACTGAGCGATTGTTCGGTAACGCGTGCCGGGTGGCCAATACGGATTACGTTCAAACCCTGATCGCTTAATTTTTCAACCAACAGATCAATGGCCGCATTACTTGGTGCGCATACGAGCACTTGCCCCTCTTCTTTTACCGTGTATTTGATCGCTTGAACAAGCGTGGTAGTTTTTCCAGTACCTGGAGGACCGTGGATGAAGGCGATGTCTTTGCTGTCAATAATCTTCTGAGCTGCTTTTAGCTGACTTTCGTTCAAAATTCCTAGTTTCCAGTTTCCGGTTCCCTGTTCACCAGCGACAGCCAACCGGTAACCGGCAACCCCGCCTCCTAATAGTAGCTCTCGAAATTCGGCAACTCTATCATCGTCTGCTTCAATTACTTTTTTTAGCGTGTACTCCATCTCACGATAACTCATCTCATCAAACATTACATCTACGCCCAATGAACCGCTATCAATCCATTCCGGAATATCATCCCCATTTAGAGTGATTACCATAAGATTATCACGTACATAGTTAATGACGCCATTTTGATGTTGCTTTTCAGATTTGCCAGAGGCATTGGAAAAGACACTTACCATCTTTCCACTTTGAAAGGCATGAGGTTGATCTTTTTGGGTAGTCCGCTCTACTTCAACAATGATTCGCTCTCCTGTTCCAATGTACTCCTTAGCCATTCGAACAGGATACCAAGTCATGCCTTCTTTTACGCGAGCCTGCAACGGACGCAGTAATACTTTTTGTCGGTATTGTTCCAGGTCTGCCTGACGTTCTAGCTGTAAAAGCCCAAGTGTTTTTCGAAGTTGCTCTTTAGGAGATTCCAAGACGATTGGTTAAGGCTTAAAGGTAGGGGTTAAATGCTACAAGCTGCAAACTTGACGATTCAACCTTGATTCTATATTTCTAACTTCTAACTTCTAAACTCCAACTTCTTAACATATTCATCCACATAATCCTTCACTCGTTTCCTCTTGTATTGCATAATGAAGCGAGGGTGGGAGAGAGGGACAACTCTGTGAAAGAATTTGTGCTTTGTATTTAGCTCTTCAAGGAATGCGAAATTCTTCCCTTCACCGAGGCAAAAGACAACTTCCCTATTCATTCCCCAACTGAGTTGTTCAGTTAGGCTAGAATGAATGAATTCCATCAATTTGTCCGGCAGTCCTTTTACGTCATAGTAGTTTAGATTCTTGCCCTCTTTTACAAACCCCAATGGCGAGATAGAACTAAAATAGAATGTTTGATAAAATCGATCACAGCCGCCAAAGGCATCAATCATTTTATAGATAAATTCTGAAGAGATTTCTTGTTTCTTTGGGAGTTTGTTTTCAATGCCGCAATACTTCTCCAAATTGATAGGGTCTGTAAAAGGAACTCCAGTTAGCCCGGATCCAAATCGCCCCGGGTTGATCCCTAAAATCATTGTTCGGGTTTTGGTGTCGTTATAATGCTTTTTGTAAAAAAGCTGACTTAGATAAGAGGTAACAGGATCTTGGAATGGATTGAGAACTTGAATATCTTTTGGTAAACGTGTGGAAATGGAAAGATGCTGGTTGAATTGAATGATACGATCAGATAGTAAAAGAGCAGACATTCGGCTTATCGCTTATTTCTTGGATGGAGATACTTGGCAGTCAGTTCGATTTGAACGTTGTTAGCCACTTGAAATTTATCAATAAATTCTTTAAATCGTATACAATTGTTGTTGATTGTATTGTCGCAACCTTAACCTTTTTGATATGAAAAAGCGAATTCTTTCCCTGTTCTTTGTTCTGGTATTCAGTTTTGCCAGGGCCGATGAAGGCATGTGGTTGGTGTACCTGCTGGGCGAGCAAGTGTACAATGACATGGTCAAGCGGGGTTTAAAACTTTCAAAAGAGCAATTATACAGCATTAACAAGGTCAGCATTAAAGATGCCATTATCATTTTTAATGGGGGATGTACCGGAGAGATTGTGAGCCCGGAAGGATTGATTTTTACAAACCACCATTGCGGCTATGATGCGATTGCTTCTGCCAGTTCGGTGGAGCATAACTATTTGCGCGATGGCTTTTATGCAAAATCAAAAACAGAAGAAATTCCGGCCAAGGGTATGTTCGTTCAGTTTTTAGTCCGGATAGATGACGTAACTGCTCAAGTTGATGAAGCATTAAAGGGATTAACTGGAATGGAATCAGCCACTAAATTAAGAGCAGTTTCAGCTGAGATTGTTAAAAAGGCAACTGATGGAACTGGCTACGAAGCAAGGTTAGTCCCTATGTTTAAGGGCAATCAACACCTATTGTTTGTCTACGAGCGTTTCCGCGACATTCGGTTGGTTGGCGCTCCAGCTGAAAGTGTTGGAAAGTTTGGAGGTGATACCGACAATTGGGAATGGCCGCGGCATACCGGAGATTTCTCAGTTTTCCGTGTATACATGAGTAAGGAAGGTAAAGCAGCCGAGTATTCTGCAGATAATGTTCCGTTGAAGCCGAAGTATTTTTTGCCGGTGTCGATAAAAGGATTCAATGACGGTGACTATGCCATGATCTATGGGTATCCGGGAAGTACCAACCGATACGAAACCTCTTTCGGAGTTAAGCTGAAAACAAATGTTGAAAACCCTGCCATTGTGAACCTACGTGACATTCGGCTAAAGCTGATGTTTGAAGAAATGAGGAAAGACCCAGCGGTCCGTTTGAGGTTAGCGTCCAACTATGCATCGGTTGCCAACTATTGGAAGTTCTTTGATGGCGAAGCCAAACAGTTGCTGAAGTTTGATACCTATGGACAGAAGAAGAAGGAGGAGGAAAAGTTCAATACGTGGGCAAAAGGAAAACCAGAATATGAGAATATCTTTAAACAGTATGAGAAAATTTATCAGGATTGGGCGCCATACACCAAGCATCGTATATATTTGAACGAAGGGATTTTCGGATCTCCGTTGATCGCGTTTTCGGCATCGCTAGGTGCGATGGAGCGCGCTCTTACGAAAAAGCCAATCAATGCTGATGAACTTCAGAAGGTGAGTGAAAGCCTCGACAAAGCGCGTAAGACTTTTCTGGAAAGCAGCAACCGTGCTTCGGATCAAAAAATTGTTGCCGCTACTAGTCATTATTTTCATAGGGACATTGATCCGTCACAGCATCCTACCGGTTTTTATGGAATCGTTTCTGCTTATGGCGACTTGAATGATGAAGCTACGTATAAAAAATATGCGGCAGACTTGTTCTCCAAGACAATGCTATTGGACGATACTAAATGGAGTGCTTTTTTAGCAAAACCGGATTCCACTACATTACAAAAAGACATGGCCTACCAGTATTCTTCTGCGTTTAGTAAAAACTATGCTACCAAGTACGCCTCCTACGCCACCAATTTTACTTTGCAGAATAATGATTTAGGGAAAGCCTATTTGAAAGGCGTGATTGCCATGAATCCCGGCAAGGTAATGTATCCCGATGCGAATTTTACGATGCGGACGAGTTTTGGAAATGTCAAATCCTACCACCCGCGGGATGCGGTCTTTTACGATTACGTATGTACGCTCTCGGGAGTGATGGAAAAATACAAACCGGGTGACTATGAGTTTGATTTGCCAGCTAATCTCATAGAGGCGTACAACAAAAAGGATTTTGGTCAGTACAAAGATGCCAAGTTGAACGATATCGTAGTGGCATTTATAACTACGAACGATATTACAGGGGGAAATTCAGGGTCACCAGTATTAAATGCAAAAGGCGAATTGATAGGCTTAGCGTTCGATGGTAACTATGAAGCGCTTAGTCACAAGATTGCTTTTGACAAGGACCTCAACCGCACAATTTGTGTGGATGTGCGCTATGTGCTCTGGTGTATTGATAAGTTGGGAGGAGCCAAAAATATTATTCAAGAGCTGACCCTGAAATAAGTCGACCAGCGCTAGATCTTTTGAGCTAGTGTTTCAATTTTTTTCTGCAGTGCGCTAGAAGCGGCAACTAATGGAAGCCTTACTTGACCATTGCCAATACTCATGGTTTTTAACAGATGCTTCAGGCCTACGGGATTTCCCTCTTCGTACATGGGTGCATTGATCTCCAATAACTTGAACTGCTCTTGCTGCGCTCGGTTCAATTTGCCTGCGTGCATGTACTCTTTTATTTTTTTGAAAGTGACGGGATAGGCGTTGGCCAGCACTGAAATTACGCCCGAGCCACCAATGGCGTATATGGAAAGAGTAAGCATATCATCTCCTGAGATGAGCAGAAAATCAACCGTCTTTTCTTTCGCAATCTTCATGCATTGCTCCAAATGGCCAGACGCCTCTTTGATCCCGATGATGTTTTTGTGTTTGGCAAGTCGAAGAGTCGTTTCTGCAGTCAAATTGGAAGCAGTCCGCCCGGGGACATTGTAGAGAATGACTGGAATAGGGCTAGCATTAGCTACTGCAACGAAGTGTTGATAGATTCCTTCTTGAGATGGTTTATTGTAATAGGGACTTACAGATAACAGTGCATCTACGTTTGTTAGGTCTGTTAATCGGATCTCGTCCACTATGCCTTGCGTATGATTACCGCCTATTCCATATACGATGGGAAGTTTCTTGATATTGTTGGCGATAACATATTGTAACACTTCTTTTTTTTCTCCTTTAGAAAGCGTAGCCGATTCTCCCGTAGTGCCCATGACGACATAGTAATCAACTCCTTTTGAAGTATGACGCAATAGCTTTTTCAGTGCTTGAAAATCAATGCCGCCTCGGTTGTCAAATGGCGTCACCAATGCAACTCCGGTTCCATAAAGTTTTTTTGTAAGCATGAAAGGTTATCGTAACTGTTTTGCGTATTTATACATTGTTTCCATCAATCCCTTCGGGGTGCCCTCTTGCTTGATCATCATTTCAAAATAGGGACTTTCTTCCTCGCAATAGCGGCCAATTCTGCAATGTGCTTTTGAGCGTGCCAGTAAATCAAGTACCAGTGGATTCGAATTTAAGTCAACATAAAACAAAAGATCAAAGCCGGTTTTTGAAAAATTGTCAGCAGTTTCAGAATTGATATTTCCCCAAAATGTTAAATCCTCTATTGAAAAAAAGTCAAATAGAATCTCATAGTTTTCTTTTTTATTTGGTAAGAACTCCAATACTTTTACTTGCTTTCCGTCTAGCTCCAAAGTGCGGATGAATTCCTTTACATCTTGACGTATTTGTTTGTCTTCAACTGAAAAAACAATGCCCACTGATTTTGTTTGTTTATAAGGAATGCTGGAACGCAGGCTCTGGTTTTTTCGCAAAGCAGAGCGTGTACGCATTTTTAGAAAATTCATCTTAAACATGTTGCAAATTCAACATTTAAAATTCAACATTCAACATTTTTGTTTAACCCATCAGCATCTTTTCGAAGTCGCCAATAGTAATTAACGTTACGCCCAACTTCCGTGCTTTCTCTAGTTTTGCCGGACCCATATTTTCTCCTGCCAACAAATAGTCAAGTTTTGCCGAAACTCCGGAAAGGATTCGTCCTCCATTCGCCAGTACCATTTCTTTGAGTTGATCTCGTTCGTAGTTTTCAAATGTACCTGAGATCACAAAAGATTTGCCTTCGAGTCTTTGACTGATCAATTCTGGTTCAATACTAGTCGATTCCATTTGCAGCCCAGCTTTTTTCAATCGGGCGATTTCGTTCACGTGGTGCGGTTGGTTAAAGAATTGAACAACACTTTGCGCGATTTTCTCACCCACTTCTGGCGCCTTCAGCAGTTCTTCAACGGAAGCAGCAGCAAGCTTGTCCATTGACTTGAAATAGTAGGCTAATTTTTCTGCCACTGTCTTTCCCACAAAGCGTATCCCAACAGCAAACAATACCGATTGGAAAGGAGTATTCTTTGAAGCTTCTATTCCTGCCAGCATATTTTCGGCTGATTTATCTTTTACCTTTTCGAGCCTTAGCAAGTCTGCCTTTTTTAGATCGTAGAGATCTGCCGGTGAATTCACGAGGCCCAGATCAAAAAGCTGCTTGATCGTTTGCTCTCCCAGCGAATCGATATCCATTGCTTTGCGTTGGATAAAATGTTCAATTCGTCCCTTGATTTGCGGAGGACATCCACTTTCATTAGGGCAATAGTGATTCGCTTCACCTTCTTTTCGAATCAGTGAGGTTCCGCATTCGGGACACTCAGAAATGTAGACAACAGATGTCGTTGTATTTTTTCGTTGCGTCAAATCAACGCCAGTGACCTTTGGAATGATCTCGCCACCTTTCTCTACAAATACGCTATCTCCTATTCGCAAATCAAGGCGGGTAATTTCGTTGGCGTTGTGCAGCGAGGCACGTTTTACCGTGGTGCCGGCCAGTAAAACAGGTTCTAATTCTGCTACTGGTGTTACTGCACCTGTACGGCCAACCTGATAGGTGATGCCATTAAGGTGTGTACTGATGCTTTCTGCTTTGTATTTAAATGAAATCGCCCACCTTGGAACTTTGGCCGTTGCTCCCAGTCGCTGTTGTTGATCAAGACTATTTACCTTGATGACCACACCATCGGTTTCTAGTGGCAATTCACCACGCTTTTTCTCCCAATGAGCTATATAATCCATCACCTCTTGAATGTTCTTGCACTTTTGATAGGTAGGAGATACGTTGAATCCCCACTGCTCAATTTTTTGAATGGCTTCTTCATGCGAGCTAACGTTTAGCTCTTCTCCTAATAAGTAGTAGAGATAGCAATCCAGTTTACGTTTTGCGACCTCAGCGCTGTCCTGCATTTTTAATGTCCCAGAGGCTGTGTTGCGTGCGTTAGCATAGGTTTCTTCTCCAATGTCTTCTTGCTCTTGATTTATTTTTTTAAAGACCTCTTTGGACAGGAAAACTTCGCCTCTTACCTCAAACTTGGTGGGGATTGTTGTTAAATTAATTTTCAGCGGCAAGCTACGAATTGTCTTTGCGTTTGCGATCACATTATCACCACGTACACCATCACCCCGCGTGATTGCTTTGATCAGGATACCATTCTCATAGACCAAGCTAATTGAAACGCCATCAAATTTCAGTTCACAGAAATAGTCGTAGGGTTCTCCTTCTAAGCCCTTGGCAACGCGAACGTCAAATTCTTCCAGCTCTTCTTTGGAGTAGGTATTTCCCAACGAAAGCATGGGATATTGATGAACTACGTTTTCAAATTCTTTGGTGATGGTGCCTCCTACTCGTTGGGTGGGCGAGTCGGGCTGCTTTAGTTCCGGAAATTCGTTTTCGAGGTCGCCTAATTTTCTTAACAATTGATCGAACTCATAATCTGAAATTTCGGATTTATTTTTTTGGTAATACAGGTTGTTGTGGTAGTTAATCTGACTTACCAATTCTTCTATATGCTTTTTAGCTTCTGTGGAAGACATTAATAAAGTATTTGTTACGAAGGTAGAGTTCCAGTTGTCAGTTTACAAATTGGAGCGTTTGGCAAGCCGTTAGTCCTGCCGTTTCTGTTCGTAGCCGATTTTCTCCAAGGCTCACTTTTTCAAAACCAGATTGAAGTGCAGCATTCAATTCGTCTATTGCGAAATCGCCTTCAGGTCCAATCAAAACCAAATAGCTCTTGTTCGGTTTAGCGATCGCCTTGAGATGGAAAGGGTTGGAAGAATCCACATGCCCAATAAATTTTTGATCTGCCGGTTGTTTTAGGATTTCGTTAAACGGTTGTAACGGATGAAGTATTGGCATGCATGCTTGTTGCGACTGTTTCATCGCGCTTATTGCAATCTTTTCGATTCGTTCTAAGTTGAGCACCTTTCGTTCTGAGTTTTTGCAAAGGATAAAACTGATTTCATGAACACCAATTTCTACTGCCTTCTCAACAAACCATTCAATCCGATCTGTATTTTTGGTAGGAGCAATAGCGATGTGGATGTAGTAGCTCTTCTTTGGAATTTTTTTTTCGGTATTGATTTTGAATCCACACTTTTTCGAATCAATGGAAGTAATCGTGGCCTGATATAAAACACCTTTGCCATCGGTAATTTTAATCTCGTCACCTACCGACAGTCTCAAAACGCGAAAAGCATGGTACGATTCCTCAGCGGTCAGGTGATTGATCCCCTCTGAAACCGCTGGTTGAAAAAATAAATTCACGGCTAAAAATTAAGCCTTAATGGTGTTATGAATAAGCACCTTGCAGGCGATCCATAAGCGAGACATATTCGGTCATCGCCTGATCTTTGGAAAGTCCTTTTTTGTCGGCCCATGCGTCAAATTTTGCGATTGCCTTAAAGTCAAAACCTCCCGGACGATCACCACTCACATCGCCATCAGTTGCCTGCTTGAAGAGTGCGTACAAATCCAAAAGTTCTTCATTCGAAGGTCTCTTGGTTAAGTCTTTTGATTTTGAAACTGCTGCGTTAAAGTCATCTATGAGTGCCATAATTTTGTAAATAAAAAAGTCCATGGTCAATTGACAATCGACCATGGACGTTGAGAAATTATCTTTTTCCGATAGGTACGTAAGTCCTCAGATTCTGGCCAGTATATATCTGGCGGGGACGACCAATTGGTTCTTTGTTTTCACGTAGTTCTTTCCATTGGGCTATCCATCCAGGAAGGCGACCCATGGCAAACATGACGGTGAACATATCCACTGGAATTCCCAATGCGCGGTAAATGATACCCGAGTAGAAATCTACGTTTGGATACAATTTGCGTTCAATAAAATACGGATCTCTTAGAGCTACCTCTTCAAGTTTCAAAGCAATATCCAACACGGGATCATTTACACCCAATTTACCAAGTACTTCATCTGCCGTTTGTTTAATAATCTTCGCGCGTGGGTCGAAGTTTTTATAGACACGATGACCAAAACCCATCAGGCGGAAGCCGCTGTTTTTGTCTTTGGCTTTATTAATCCATTTTTCGACATCTCCGCCATCTTTTTTAATGGCTTCTAGCATGAGAATAACTTCCTGGTTGGCGCCTCCATGTAAAGGCCCCCAAAGGGCGTTGATACCTGCGGAAATAGAGGAGTAGATACTAGCTTTGGAAGAGCCCACGATGCGAACTGTAGAAGTTGAACAGTTTTGCTCGTGATCGGCATGTAGAATCAATAGTTTGTCGAGTGCGCTTGCCACGATGGGATCCACCTCATAATGTTCAGCCGGCAAGGCATACAACATTTTTAGAAAACGGGAGCAATAGTTAAGCGAATTGTCAGGATAATTTACGGGGTGACCCATTGCGTTTTTATAGGCCCATGCAGCAAACGTTGGCATCTTGGCCAGCGACCGAACAATACTCAGATAAACGCCCTCAGCAGATCGGTTGGGATCTAGTGATTCAGGATAGAAAGCCGTTTGTGCACAAAACATAGAAGCCAAAACGCCCATTGGATGGGATGAAGACGGGAATCCATCCAATATCTTTTTGATATCCTCATGCACCATTGTGTGTCGTTTGATATCATCTGAAAACTTATCTAACTGGTCTTTGTTGGGTAGTTCCCCAAAAATTAATAGGTATGAAACTTCCAAAAAGCTGGACATCGATGCCAGTTCTTCGATCGAATAACCGCGATGACGAAGGATACCTTTATCGCCATCCAAAAAAGTGATAGCACTTTTAGTAGCGCCTGTGTTTTTGTAACCTAGATCCAGGGTTATGGCACCAGAATCTTCTAACAAGGTACTGATATCTACTGCAATTTCGTTCTCCGTTCCTTCAACTATGGGGAACTTATACGACTTTCCATTAATAATCAACTCAGCTGTTTTCGCCATAAGAATATTGTTTATGCTTCGGTTTTAAAGATAAAGGGAAGAGTTAGTAGAAAAAAATAGTCTTTGATATTTAGTTATTGCCCAAGATTAGCGGCATGCCGTCTTTGCCTGAACCCACTACAATCACCTTTGAGTTGGGTGATTTAGAAAGCTCTAAAGTTGCTTCTATCCCCCTCATTTTTAGTAGTTTGTCAGTTAAGCTGTTGTTGATAATGTTGTTTGCCCTTGATTCACCTTCTGCAGCAATCCGCTTACGCTCCGCCTCACTCTTTTCTTTGTCGAGTCGGTATTGGTAGGCCAGTGATTCTTGTTGTTGTTGTAGCTTATTTTCTATGGCTGCCTTGATTTGTTCTGGCAAAGTAATGGAACGAATCAGAACCGCAGTAGCTTTTACGTTATTGGTGTGTAAAATATTTTCGGTTTCCGTGGTGATGGCGGTCTCAACTTCCGCCCTTTTGGTAGAGTAAATTTCCTCCGCAGTATATCTACCCATTACTTGGCGAACTGTTGAACGAACCTCCGGGATAACTAACACGTTCACATAGTCTTTGGTGAATTGCTCATGAATAAAGCCAATTTTATTGGGAACCGGATAGAAACGAACGGTAATATCCACATGGATTGACAGACCATTCTTGTCCAGCACATCCATGTTTTCATCGGAAGAAGTTTCGTTTACTTTATAGGTAGATACTTCGTTCCAGGGCATTTTTAGATGGGTTCCAGGCCCAATTACATCTGTTTTATCAAGACCTTTGCCAAATGGGTAAAAGATGATCGCCCGCTCGGTGGCGGCTACATTGTAAAATAGGCTTGAAGACAATGCCAGTAATACAAAAAAGGCAATGATGCCCACGATGATAAATGGAAGTTTACTGTTATTCATGGTAGTTGGTTGTTAGTTATTTATTTTCTGTTTTGTTTTCGTCTCGTGACAGTCCAAGTAGTTTTCCGATGATCAGCATACCATAAAGACCGCCCCAAACTGCTTCCAGAATGCTAATATTTCGCATTAGTCGGCTGGGTTGCAATCCGGAGTCTACGCCCCCTAAAATGCTAAAGCTGTAAGTTACACATTCAGCGTAATTTGGAACACCTAATTCTATAGCGACACCCAGGCTCCCGGGTTTGGCGACAGATATCAGGTCGAATAAACTGCCAAAGGATATCCCTATCATCAAGAATATGCAGGCAGCGCCCCAAAGCTTGTCGGGTGTCATGTGACTTCCAGAAAACAGATCATGTATTGCAAAGCTGATTACGGTCACTTCGATGGGGAAGAGAACACCGCGTAGGGTTAGCAAATAGGCTTGGCGGTTAGGTACCTGTATGATTTGATAGTAAGGAAATTCAACCAGGATGCCGGTTACTATCACCAATATCAACGCGATAAGAATGGCATTTAATACAATCCGGTTGTCTGTGAAATTCCGAAGCAAATCCCACTGTAAAAAAGCATAGACCGCTGCAAAAAGCGAAAATATTGAAATGATCAGCTTAGAGGCGTCACTCTTTGAGTCGGCTAACAGCGGCTCTGACAGAACTAATCCAAATGATACAATTACCACTTGAATCAGCACAATCCTGCGGTAGTCCTTGGTTTTCTCTCGAAGAAGATCTTTAGGCGAGAGGAGGCTTTTCAAACTGAATAAAGGCATTGATGCGGTTTGCTCAAAAGTATATCTTTTTGGGCGTGGATTTGCCATGTCGATGGCAGTGATTTTTTGAGATTAAGAAGTTCATTTGCCGCTACTGAATGAAGGTCATAAAAAAAGCGATACTCAACGTATCGCTTCTTCTATTTCAAATGAGACTTTCTAGTTTGAGCCTCCCATTTCCATATCGCCACCATTGATTTCTGGTGCAGGGGCAGGTGGTGGCGCAGGTACAGCTGCAACAACTACTGGCTTGGGAGCGGTAGCAGGTTTTGGCTTAGGTGCAGATTTTTTCTTGGCTGCTGGTTTTTTAGCAGCCGCTTTTTTAGGAGCTACTTTCTTCACAACCTTCTTGGCTGCTTTTTTCGCGGATTTTTTGGCCGCTTGTTTTACTACTTTCTTCACCGCTTTTTGAGCTGATTTCTTGGCTGGTTTTGCCTTCTTTTTTGCTGCCTTCTTTGCTTTTTTTGCCATAGCACAATGAGTTTAGAGTGGGTTTTATTTTCTGGTTTACAAGGCTACATTCATTAGCCTCTTAAAGTTAAAGAAAGTTTGAGTCGATAAACAAGAAGTTTGGGAACAAAATGAAAATGTTTTTTCAGTCTACATGAGAAGGTATTTTCTCCTGCTCCTTTTTATGGAGCTTGACATCCCATAATAGTGAAACTTGAAGGAAGTCTTTTCCCGTTTCGTCCACCAGTTTATAGTCGAATTGGTGTAGGTAGCCTGCTTGCAATCCAATGTTTTTTGAAAGCTGATAGCCGAACCCCACGTACGTGCGAATCCGCTCAAAGTAAGCAGGCGTATCAGTGAAGAATAGCTCACCGCTTCCCGAAAAATACCAAACCTTGGGCTCAATTTTAAGCCCATTCAATGGGATTATGGCTTGCATTCGATACCTGAATCGGTTTCGGTATCCATTTTTTGTAAAGCGCTGTTCTGCCCGGTAGCGGTGCTCAAATTTGATGCGGTGCAGATATTGACTCATACTCATTTGCTCGAAAAGCCTTACTTCATCACTAGCCTTTGGCGTAAGGAAGTCTCCCCCCTCTTGGTAAGTATCATATTTGCCGCCCGCCACCGCAAACGAGAAATTTTTATCGATGGCGTACGTCATTCCGCCCTTTATCTCATGGTAGTGAAAGTTGTTGTAAAACTGTAGCGAACGAACCTGGCCTTCTAGGAAGAACCCCCATTTTTCCGAAACAGAAGCTTTTGCGCTGAGGATGTTCCAGCTGCCTAACCCATCTTGCGCCCCCAGCACGTTAGAGGCAAGCGCAAATTTTATTAGTACGATAATTTTTCTCACCACTCAAAAATAAAATGAATACTATTTCCCGATACAAATTGTTAAGTGAAAATCTAAAGCCTTATAAATAAAGGGTTTCAGGGGTTGCGTATTTATTTGGGCAACAACTGGGCAACAAAACCCACTAAAACAAGTGCAAGTACAGCACAAAGAAAAGAAAAAATGTTGTTTGGTGTAGAGTGTGTTTATCCTTATCATAAGCAATAAGCGAAGATAAGTTTTTACACTATCTTAATTGACTAACAACTGCTTCCAATTGTAAGCCCATATACTGGCAGAACTCTTCAACGGTAACAACTTGGTGTTGCTGCTTGTTGAAGTACTCTTTAATCCTCTTAATAAGGTATCTACCATATCTGTCGCTTTTGCCTGTGATTATCTGAATGTCTTTCGGATAAATACACAGTCTATTCATTTTTAAATTACTCTTTTCATACTCTATCCATACATCAGGTATAAAGTAAACATTGCAAAGATAATATGTTTTTGTGAGTGGTAAAAGTGTGTTTGTTGGAATAATGTGGCAATAACGGAAATGTCGGAAGTGGTTATTTGCAGAGGCTTATAAAGCATTATAGTTTTGTATCGTGATAAAGAAAATAATTGTATCGGTTTTGTTTTTAACGGCTTTTACAGCCGCTTTTTCGCAAGAAGAAGCAAGGGTTATGAAAGTTAAGGATGGCGATACTTACGTTCTTAAAACAACTGCAAAGGAGCATACAATAAGATTATTAAATGTTGATGCTCCCGAACTAAATCAACACTGGGGTTTTAACTCTTGGCTCAATGTAAAAGCCTTGATACTTGGTAAAGTGGTAAGGTTTGAAGTATTGAAAACTGATGTGTACGGAAGAGAATTGGCAATGGTATATGTGGATGGGCAAAGACTGGATGAAATACTAATTGCGAATGGTTGGGCTTGGCACTACATCAATTTTGATACTGATGCAAGGCTTGAAGATTTGATGCGTAAAGCATCAAGCGAAAGAAAAGGACTTTGGGAATGTGGGGCTGAAAAAGTTTGTCCGCCCTGGATATTCAGAAAGTATAATGCAAGATACAGATACAGGTTTTGTAAAGGCTGTATCGCAACAAAAAAGTAATTACTAACAATTTAAATAAATAACAAAATGGCAAGATTAAAAGGCTTACTAAAAATAGAAGGTACATTGGATAACCTTACCTTCTACAAAACACAGGATGGACATCTTGTGAAAACAAAAAGTGGTGTATCTGGTGACAGAATAGCCAATGATCCTAACTTTCAACGTACCCGTGAAAACGGTAGCGAATTTGGAAGCTCTGCAAGTGCTGGAAAATTACTCCGCAATGCTGTTCGTAATTTGATGATGAACGCAAGTGACAACCGTGTTACCAGTCGTTTAACGCAAATAATGACACAGATTAAAAACTACGATGCCACTTCTCCAAGAGGTGAAAGAAATGTAGGTATCGGAATTGCGGACCCAATGGCACAAGCATTATTGAAAGGCTTTGATTTCAATGATAGTGCAACTTTGGGTAGCGTTGTATTTGCTCCGTTCACTGTAAACACTGGTACTGGTGATATTGCTTTTCCTGCATTCACTCCTATCAATGATATTTACTACCCTACTGGAGCAACCCACGTTAGTTTTAAATCTGCGTTTGCTGATGTGGATTTTGTAAATAACGTGAGTGCAATTGAATACAGCCCTGTGCAAAATTTGGCAATTAATGGTACAAACACACCATTCAATTTAACTCCTGCCGGTGTTCCAGCAGGTGCAGGTACAAAACTTTATTTCTTGACGATTGAATTTTTCCAAGAGGTAAACGGTATTCAATACTCGTTAAAAAATGGTGCTTACAACGTGTTAAACATTGTTGAAATAGCCTAATAGCTTTCTTTCTTATCGGTTAAATAGAAGCCCTGCCCTTGTGGTGGGGCTTCTTGTTTTAAAGCAATAGCAAAGCCCTAAAAGGGCAATGCTGAAAGCTCACGAACACCTGAAGGATAACACCAAACGAAACAACCACAAGGAAGCTGATAAACCTTGATGCCAAAAACTGGCTGATGGGCTAACCGAGACCTGCGGATGTAACGCTGATACGCAAAAGGTGAAAGCTGCAAGTGCTGATGGAGAACCTGCGGAGTAAAAGGACAAATGCCTAACTGGCTGCCTGCTGAAATACGTGGATGATTTTGCATAATGAAATAATTTATATGCTTCTCACAGCAAGGGGGATAAAAAAACCAAAAGGAAACGGAATAAATGATAGCCTTGTGCGGTGGGTCTGTGTTTATGCCGTAGTCTTTTGGTTTTTTTAGTGTTGGCTTTGTGCGTCTGCCCCCCTTGCTACTTTTGCATATAAATTTTTTATGGTGCAAAAGCATTTCCCCAGGTTATGGCAGCCAATACGGCTACCTTTTAAAGTGCCTGTACATCATTGCTTTTTTTACATCGGCTAAGAGTGCCAATGTTTCGTACATCTGTTTTTCTTTTCGTTCTATCAGCTTTACTTTATGGACATCTTGCACAAAGGCGTATTTATCTTTGCTGACTGCTTCGGCTTGTGCCTTAATGGTGCTTTTAAAATCGCTGATGCGGATAAATGGAATAACTGAACCAGTAAGGAACTGATGAAAATGCTTTGCTTTCCATAAGCCGAAAGAAAGGGTTTTGTAAAAATCCATATCATCTGAACTTTTGCAGGAAATTACAAAGCAATTGGGGCAAGGTTTTTCAAGTGGTTTACCACTATTTAAACCTTTGCATAAAATGTAAACATCAAAATCGCTTGTTTGATTTTTTGGATTGAATGTGTGAATTTTTGGACTGTGCATAATACTTGCTTTAAAGTTTGTATCTGCTTTTGCCCTTGCCTGTGCTGTGCTTCGCTTACGCTCCGCAACACATATATAATTTGACAAAGAAAAAAAACAGAAAAAAAAAGAAAGCATTCTGATAGGTGGCGGGGCTAAAAAACCAAAAGGAAACGGAATAAGTCCCGAAGGGTGAAAGGCAAATACCAATAAAAAATAAAAGATTATTTGCCTTTCATTATGCCGTAGTCTTTTGGTTTTTTTATCAGCGTGGGCTTGTGTGAGCCACCTAATTTTGCTGCACTTTTTATTTTTATTTTTTTATCCTCTTTTCAAAACGGTATTCAGGATTTCAATAAAAATTTCCTTGATAAAAACCGATTGGCTTAAATCAAAATCAATAATCAAAAAACGAAATGTCTTTAGTGCGTTGGATTGGGGCTATATGTCGCAGAAAAAATAAAGCATACCATACTGTGTTAGCGTAGGGAAAAAGCAAGTGTATGACTGAATGGAATGTTGCAAAAAGTGCAGAGGTGCTTGGAGTGGCTTGTAGCTTTTGCTTGTGTGTGATTGCGTTTTTTGTAAATTATTTCAACACAAAAAACAATGTAGCGTAGGAAAAGCAAAAGCCAAGACACGGAAAGCAAAGGGATGGTTTTGCAATATGGAATGAGGGAATACTCTTGCTGTGCGGTGCAAAATAAATGGTGAAATGAATGGAAGTGTAATGTAGTGGAAGGTAGTGTAGCGAAGCGAAACGCTGTAACGAAATGGAACTGGAATGAATGAACCTTTTATTGCACATTGCCATCAACAACTAATGCTTTATTTTTTTCTGCACCGCTGAAAAGGGTGGTTGGGGTGTGTGGCTTGGGGGGGCTGTGCGGTGGGAGAAAAGACGGCTTCCATTTTATCAAAATGGCTATGGTATTGGCTATTTTACATAATGTTATTATAGGACTGACTGTGTGTTTGGATGCTTGCATAAGCGTGGCAAGAGGCAGTACTATAATGCCACATTATGTTAATGTAGCTTCAGGCAGTTTTTATACTGGCATAAGCGGAACGGAGGTGGTGGTTGGAGTGTAGCGTTTTTTTGTTGCTTTGCTATGTGTTGGCTTGGCTCTTTGACTGTGGAGCAAAGCGGAACAGGCAATGTGCCAAATGCTTGGGGAGCATAGCCACAAAAAATATGACAGTTAAAAACTGACTGCAATACCATAGAGTGCTTTGAAGCATTTGCCTTGTGTGTTGGCAAAGCACTAAGCCGTCTTTTCTGTGCGGTGGGTCGGGGGGTTAATAGTTTAAAGTCAAGCCGAAACCTAAACCCATATCGCTATCGTAATGTAACCTTGTTCTTAAATTCCTTGTGAAGATGTAGTCCAAGCCTACCATATATTCTTTATCTGTATTGAGCATAAACATACCTCTTAGTCTCTTTGAGACAGGTATATCTTCTCTAAACAACTGCAAACGAACGTTGCCATCTGTAAAAACTTCGGATTGAAATTTTACTAACATAGGCAAGGTATATTCAAACCCTATGCTTAATACCGAACGCTTGTCTTTGGTGTTGGTTTGACCAAAAATATTTTTTTCTTCTTCGTCCATACCTATTTTTCTATATCTCCAATCAAAACCAATGAAAGGCATAAACCATTGCATTTTGCCAATATACCTACCTATGTGGGTTTCTGTTTCGTAGCCGTGATGGTCGTTATAACCCAAACGCCATTCTGTGCCTATGCTCCAACGAGTATTTTGTAACATCGCCATACCATCGTTTCCATTGGTAGCAAAGTCGTTTTCTGCCATAAAATGAAATCTTCTATCGTCTGCAAAAAGTTTTCGTTGTGCTAATTTTGGATTAGTAATTAATGGATTTGGTGCTTGATTTTCGTAAGTGAACACCCGGCCCATACCGCTCATCATATGGTAGAGAATGTGACAATGAAAAAACCAATCGCCTTCTACATTGGCGTTAAATTCCAAAGTATCGGTTTCCATTGGCATTATATCCACAATATTTTTTAGCGGTGCATTTTCGCCCTGCCCATTGAGCAATCTAAAATCGTGACCGTGTAGGTGCATTGGGTGACGCATCATAGAGCCATTGTAAATTATCATTTTTACCTTTTCACCCTTTTTGATAAGTATTTTATCTGTTTCTGAAACTACTTTGTTATCCATACTCCACACATACCTGTTCATATTGCCTGAGAGCTCAAAACGTAAAATTTTTGTTGGTACTGATTGAGGCAAAGTAGTGTTATGTGTTGATTTTAGCATTGAATAATTTAAGGTAACTATATCAGCCAAAGCATTTGCATTGTATCTGTTTGGGTCTTTATCGTTTTGTTTTGGTTTTGCTTCACCTGTAATTTCGGGATACATTACCACATTCATATCCATTTGATTTAGGCTCATTTGCATACCCATATCATCTAAGCTGCCGTTCATCTTCATCATATCATTCATCATCTTCATTCCTTCAAAATATTTTAAACGGGGCAATGGCGATATGGTTTGTTTGATGCCATTGCCAATGTAATAACTGGCAGAATTTGTACGGTCTTCAGTAGTAGCTAAAAATTCGTATGCTGTATTATCGGCAGGAATGGTTACTACTAAATCATACGTTTCGGAAACTACAATAATTAATCTGTCCACCTCAACAGGCTCTACATCGTTTCCATCATTTGCTACAACGGTTATTTTACCTCCTGCATATCGTAACCAAAAGTAGGATGAAGCACCTCCGTTTGAAATTCTTAATCTTACTTTATCACCTGCTTTTAAATATTGTCCATCAATACTATTAATTTCACTACTATGCTTACCATTTATAAATATTTTTTCATAGTACACATCGCTAACATCCATTGCCAACATTCGCTTCCATTCGTTTTTGAGTTTGGTTTTTAAATGCCCTGCCTTAATGGCTTCGGCATAGCTTTGTACGGCATTCTTTTTTAAAGCTGGGTAATCGTTAGCATTGTGCAACATTCTGTGAATGTTGTTTGGATTGATGTCTGTCCATTCGCTTAATACAATTGGTACGGTTGGCAAGTCATCAATACCTTTTCTAAAAGTAGGGTCGCTCTGCCTTTTTAGCATTACAAAGTTTCCGTACATCCCTATTTGTTCTTGCAAACCTGAATGGCTATGATACCAATGTGTGCCGTTTTGAATGATGGGAAATTTATACAAATGTGTTGTGTGAGGCTTTATTGGCATTTGTGTGAGGTTAGGAACACCATCTTCTTTATTGGGCAAAAACAGGCCGTGCCAATGCAAAGAGGTTTCTTCGTCCATTTCATTATGCACATAAATTTCTGCTGTGTCGCCCTCTGTAAAGGTTAAAGTTGGCATTGGTATTTGCCCGTTTACTGCAATGGCTCTTTTAATTTTGCCTGTAAAATTTACGAGGGTGTCCTTTACATAAAGGTCGTAACGGACAATTTTTTGGGCTTGTGCAGTAACTGCAAAAAGCATTATAATTATTACTATTTTATATTTATTCATCATTATTTTTCTTTAAAGTATTTATCCAATTAATTAATTGTTGTTTATTTTCTTCTGATAAAATTGCGTTTGTGTGTAAAGCTGTATAAGAACTTAAAGGCATCTCGTTTGCTGTTAATTGCTTTACTATTCTATCCAATTTGTTTTGCTGTTTGCGACTGCTATAATTGCCCCACTCACTAAAGTTTAGATTTTCTTTACCTTTTTTTATGTGACTTTCTACTAATAATCTAACAGGTTGTATATTATCGGACCATAGATATTTTGTGTTGTTGCTATGGCAATCGTAGCAAGAGTTTTGTAAAATAGTTTGTATATTTTGTGGAACAGTATATGATTTTACAAAATGAATAGGTAAAACCTGTCCATTATCTGTATTATAGGCAGGTTGATAAAATTGCATTAACAAGAAGCATATAAAACCTATTATAAATATTTTCCTAAATGCCCTTTTCATTTTACAATTCTTTTTTCATTGAACCACAGCCAATCATTTTATTGCCGAAGTAGGGGTTTTTGATTTCTTTCAGTTCACTAATCCAAATAGCACCTTTACCATCATCGTACATTGGGCAAAAATCTTGATACAGTTTTTGTGATGAGCCAAAGGCTTTTATAAGGTCGGCAATATCTTTACTTAACAAAGCAAAATGCTCTCTTTGGTGGTCTAATTTTCCTGCATTTGCACCAATGTGTTCTGCGTTTTCTTTTGCATCATCTGCAATATCTATATAGCTATTCATTTGTGTTGTTGAAAGGTTTTTCATATCTAACTTGCTTAGTGTTGCTACAATTGCATTTCCTGCATTTGCTGCTTCTTTAGTATCATCTTTGGTTAAAGCATTTTTTAGTTTTAAATAATTGACAACAACTTCATTGATAACAGCATTTGAACCTTGTGCATTGGGATTACTTTCTGTAGTGCTTGGTTTTGCAGTTTCTTTAACTGGAACAGAAAGTTCCATACCACATTTTGAACATTTATCGCCTTTTGTTCCTGTTACTTCTGGGTGCATAGAACAAGCATATACTTGTTCTATAGCTTGTGATGTAGCTGCTTCTTTTGCAGTTGCTATTGTGTCTTTAGTTGTTTCAGTTTTTGCATTATTTGAATTGCAAGCTGTGAATATGAAAGCCATTGCTATGGCTAAATTGATTATATTTTTCATTTGTATACTTTTTAATTATGATAAACTATGTTGCTTACTGGCAACACTTTTTTTGAAATATTTTTTTGTATATCCATTTTAAGAATTTCATTTTAAATTAATTTAATAATCATTAAAGCACTCATTGCAATCATCAAAGCGTCTTCAATGATGGTAACGGTACTCATAGGTAAGTTAAAAACCGCACCCAAACAGGCACATTGTATTTTCCTTTTGTTGAGAACACTTTGTAACACACCAATAATACTGATGCTCATTACTACAAAAGTGATACTGTTTGTAACCAATGGATTGAAATTGATTAAATAAGCAATACCCAATCCCAACTCAATAAAAGCATATATAAAACCCCAAATGTTAATACGCTTTGCCACTATATCATACATTGCATAACTTTCTGCAAAGTCTTTTAAATTTAATAATTTGAAGAACGAAAACACCAAAAAGAAACCTGCCATAAAATGTTGCATCCATTGCATTACATCAAAGTGATGATACCCTAATTGTAATACTAAAGTAACACCTACTATATAAGCAAATATTAATAAAATGGGCTTGTAGGTTTCAAACCACGATTTTGTTTGCTCTGCTACTTCATTATGATTGAGTGCCGAAATTTTGTATTTCTCGGGTAGTACTTTTTGTAAATCTGATAATGCAATATGCTTATCCATTGTAATAGTGGCTGAACTTTCATCTTTTGATACTACTACTGCCGTTATATTTTCTACCATTTGCAAAGCTGATTTTACTTTTGCTTCGCAGCTTGTGCAGGTCATTCCTGTTACTTGATATGTATGTGTCATTGTCATTATATTTTTTTTGCTGTGAAATACGAAAATGTGCCAATTACGGTATTGATAGATTTGGAAATAAAAACGTCTGTAAACCCCGCTTTGGCTATAAAATCAGGCATCCTGCCTTTTACATTATCGTTTGTAGTTTTAAACCCGTCTAAAAGCTGTACAAGACCGAAAGTAAATCGCATCAAAAAGCCGCTTGCTTTGCCCCAATCTGCAATTATGAGCTTCCCTTTGGGTTTTAAAACACGATGAATTTCTTTAAGACATTTTAGTTTTGTATCAGCATCTAATTGATGAAAAACCAAACAACTATATACCTTATCAAAAGTATTATTGGTAAATGGAAATGTATTGCCATCATAAAGATGTAATGGAATTTCAAGTCCTATTTTGGTTAATTTGTGCTCGGAAATAGCTTTTACTTTCAAATCAATATCAAGGCCTTCTAATTTTGTATTAGGATTTTCGTGCTTTACTATTATTAAATTTTGTCCTGTGCCAAATCCGAACTCTAAAATATGCTCTATTCCGTTTGGTTTTATTTCTTCCACCAATAGACTTCGGAATTTTTTTTCTGGCATTGTTATTTTAATTACTAAATCGTAATAGGCTGTTAAAAATTTGTAGCCTAATGCTGGAATATATTTTTTCTGCTCCATATGTTTTGATTTAAGGATGATGTAGCCATTTGGCTACATCATCTAAATAAATTACTATTTAATAATAATACCATTAGGTTTTTTTCCAACATCTAATGTTTTGGTTACCGTATGTGTAGTTGCATTTATTACAGAAACTGTATTAGCCGTTTGGTTTGTTACATAAGCTGTAGTTCCACTAAATGCTATGGCGTGGGCTCCACCACCTGATACAAACTCACCGTGCTTCATCCAATTATTGCCACCCATATCTTTGTACCAAACTACTTTATTATTCATTGGGTCTGTTACCCATAGTTCTGATACGCTGCTATTGTATGCTGCATAACCTGGCATAAAACCAAGGTTGATGGAAGCTACTTTTAGATTAGAGCCTACATCAATTACATCAATTGTTTGACCATCTTCACAATCAACAAACATTTTACCTATACTTGATGGCCAAGCACCAACTGGATTTGGAGCAACATTGATTGTTGAAATAATTGCTTTAGTAGTTGGATTAATAACTGATACGGTATTACTATGCCCATTGCATACATAAGCTTTTGTACCATCTGTACTTATAGTAACCTCTGCTGGGTCTTCGCCTACATTGATAGTATTTTTTAAGGCATAAGTATTGGCATCATATACTAATACTTTACCCAAACTATCCATTTGTGAAGTCCAAATTTCGGAACCATTGTTTACATAGACTGCATTATGGTTCATTATAGGCAACTGTAAATTTTTACTTATTATACCTGTGGTAGGATTTAAAAGAACTACTGCCCCCTTCATCCCCATCATACCACCTGAATGACCTGCACTTAAATCCATACCGGGTACGCCAATGGCAAGTTGAGATTTAGATGGATTTAGGTAAATGTGATGTGGCCACATTATCATATTGTTGGCATCCATTAGCATAATTTCATCTGACACAGTATTATCACTTAGTTTGATTATGGATAGTGTACCACTTTCACCATTTACTACATAAGCGGCTGGATAGTTAATGTTTTTTGCAATATTCATATCCATATCATCTTTTTTACAGCCCGTAAATACTACTAAAAGTAGTGTAGCTATGCTTATTATTATTTTAAACTTTTTCATTATTTTTTTAATTTATTTGTTAATAATTGTTTCTATTGTTTTACCACAACTCAACATTTGAGAGCCATAGTATGGGTTTTTGATAGCATTTTCTTTGCTCAACCAATTTGCACCTTTTCCATCATTAGCCATTGGGCAGTATTGATAGTAGGTTGGCGTTTCTTGTTTAGATACTTTTATTAAAGCATACATATTTTTTGAAAGGCTTATAAAGTGGTCTCTTTGATGAGATGCATCTTTTGTTTCCTCAATATGCCCTGCATCAAAAGCCAAATCTTTCATTACTTTCATCCAAACAGTATGTTCTTCTGCTGATAATTGTTCCATTTTTACACCATTAATAGCGGTAAGTAAATCCTTGGCTTTAGTTGATGCAGTATTGCCGTCTGTTTTTATCAAAGCATCTTTTACTGCAAAATAATTATCAAAAACGGCTTTCAGTTGTGGTACATCTTGCTTTGCTATTGGCATTGGTGAATGGTTGTGCATATCCATTTTTGAACTGTCTGTTTTGGGTGCTTCAACTTTTGCTATCGGCTGTGCTTTCCTTTCATATTGGCAGCATTCAGGCAGTTTTGCATACACATCATTTGGTGCAAGAAACTTTTCACTATCATAACCGCTCAATGCAATTCGTTTCAAGATTTCATCTTGATTGGTCTTTTTTGCATCGTAAGTTAGCGTAGCCATTTTGGTATCTTTATTCCAATCTACTTTGGCTACTTTTTTAAGATTACCTGCTTTTTCGATAGTGCTTTTGCACATATCGCAATTACCGTAAATATGTACGGTTTCAGTTTTACTGTTTTTTATTTGTGCGTTACACGCTGTGAATGATAGCAATACAGCAATTGCTATCAATATTTTTGATATTGATTTCATTTTGAAATTCTTTTAATGATTGTAAATAAATGATTTTGAAAACAAGGTCTTGTTTTCGAATAGACAGACCTATGGCTGTCAAGGAAAGAAATTAGCCTATATTAGGCGGTGTCCAAATGGAATAAAACCCATCAGACAGATGGATTTGTTGGACGCAGAATTTGAGTTTTTTGCTTATGGCAAAATATTTTTTTGAACCTACTCCTGATAAGAAAGGCAAGTTAAATGCAAAATGTACAGTTGGACAACTGCAAGAAGAGTTGCCACAATTTCCGCCACAATCGTCATCGCTTTTGTTGTTTTTTGAGGGGTGGTTTTTACAGCAGTCATTTTTATGAGTTTTTCCTGCTTTGTCTTTTTTGCAACAAGATTTTTCCGTTTTATCGGTTTTTGTTCCGCAAGCATAAGTTAGCGTTGGTGTCGCAAAGAAACCAAGCGTTAAGATTATGAACAATATGTGAACTTTTTTTTGCATACCGATACTAAGACAACGTGCAAAGTTAGTGAAAATTGTTAGAAAGAACAATTATTTCTACAAAAACCACAAATTGCTTTTCCCAAAGTCGGGTAAGTTTTCGTTTTCAAAGTGAGGGTAAATTTCTGCCACCATTTCGGGGTACTTGGTTGTTACTGGTAAATTCTGTTGACTGATGCTTTTCCAATACATACGGCTGAACTGATATACTTGGTCTATCAATTCTCTTACTACTTCTACATCTTTTACCAATTCCTCTTTTGTGGCGGTTATTGAAACTTTGATTGGGAAATGGTAATCTTTCGGGAATAGTTTACTATCCTCTGCATAACGTGTATTGTTGAACAGCAAATAGGAATTGTACCCAACTTTTACATATCTACCACTACGAGGCATTCTACCCGGACTGCCCAAATCAAAACCTAATAACTCTTTGCTATCAGTTTTATTGATGGTTACTACTATTACTGGCAAATCCTTTTCACCCAAATTGTCTAACATTTTAAGGATGGGTTGTAACTCCTTTTTATCGGATATTTCTTTGTAAAAATGGATGATTACTCTTTTGGCTTTTTGGTTCTTCTCTATGAATTTCTCAACTGCATTGCTTATTGATCCTGCCAATAAATCGGTTTCATCTTCTCTAAAACAGTCGAAGTTTTCAAATACTCCTTCGTTGCTAAAACAAAAGGCACTGCCTACAAACCTGTATGCTGAACCTTGTGGTTTAAATGCCCCTACACCTATTATTATTTCATCTTCCTTTACTCTTGCCAAACGCCACGGAATACCGCCTATTTTAGCCAATAAAGCCACATAGATATTAGGAATGAAGTAGTAAAAATCTTCCTTGCTCAAATGCTCTTTGTAAAGTACCTGTGAGGATATGCCTTTGTTCAATAACAATTCCTTGATTTTGTAATATGCTAAGTGCTGTGGGTGGTCTTTTTCGGTTTTTGATATTGGGCTAATGTAGATGGCCACAAATCTTGAACTGGTATCATTAAACGATTTTAGTTGTTCTGCCACTTCCTCAAAAATGGTATCTGTGTTTTCAAATACTACCCTTTTTGTTTTGTCAATGCTTAGGGTTTGATTGATGTAATTTTGAAGATTGGCTACTCGTTTTTCTACATTCTTTACTGGTCTGTTCCAGCCGTTAATCATATAATCATAGAGAGTATCTTTTATATATTCTCCATCGTCTTTGTGATAAATGAAAAACAGTTTAACGTGGTCTTCTGTAAATGCCTTTAATGGCTTGTGCTTCCAAATGCCAGTGCCAGGATTAATGTCTGTTTTACCGCCTTTAAACTCCAGTAGGTTTGAATTGGGGTGTGTTTCAAATACTTTGTTGTTAGGTACTTTGTAGAAGCCATCTTTATTCAGCTTGAACATTGCTTTAAAAGCATCTGTATTGAGATAGGCATTATAGAAGTTCTCTAAATGCTTTAAGTAGATTGGGAAACGGTTCTCTTTTTTCAGTTCTTCTTTCTCAATGATAAATTCCTTCTTTAGGGTGTTGCTTAAAATTGGGTATAGTGTTTCTTGGTTCTGCCTTAAATCTTCTGGCATCTTCTCATATTTGTACACAGTGCCGTTGCAATTGACAAGGTTGTATTTGGTAGTATCAAAATCTGCTATTTCGGAAATGCTCTTGTGCAATATTTTAGAAGTGCCATTGTATGCTACTACAAATTCGTAACTGTTTGCTGTAACTTGATTGAACTGGACTTTTATTGTAAAGTTGTTGTATAGCTGATATACTTGGTTCTTGTGCTTTTCGTCTTTAAACCATACCTCAATATCATCTACATAATTTGGAAACACAATTGCACCCTCAATGCTCTTGAAATAATTAAATACCAAATGGCGGAAATAGTGGAGTGAAAAGTTTATTGCATCAGCAAACTTAATTTCTTTGGTAATTGCTCCCTCTCTTGGTGCTTGGAAATCAGTATAGTAATTCTTATGCTTTGCTTCTCTGCCTTCGGGGAAGGTTTCCATAATTTTACCCCAATAGATAGGTGCAAAGCCTCTTTGCTTCTCACCATAGAATGAGAAAGTGCCTTTACTTGCTACTGGTGTAAACGGAATGATATTTAATTGAATTTGCTGCACTATGAAACAATTTATTTTTAGTGAATTTATTTTAAAGCTGTTATTTCTTTTTTACCTGCCATTGATTGAATTTGAGTTAAATATTTATTCCAATAAAAACATTCAAAAGAACTAACCCTGCTGCCAGTAATAGGATCATCAAAATATTGAACAGCTTTGTGAAAAAATCAAATCGCTTTGAGGTTTTATCTGTCTTTTGATGGATGTTCTCTATTTTGAAATTGATTGCCTTTAATGATGTGTAATGTGATAAAATGCAAATGAGTATTACTGCACCAAAACTTATCCAAGAAAGCAATAATAGAGGCTTGTTGGTGGCAACATCTAACTTCACAATGTCTTTAATAAAAGCCAACGAAATGCCTAATGCACCTGATGCAATAAACAAAACTTGCTTATCAAACTGTGATGAACTTTCTATGTATGCTTTATTAAGCTGTTCTAAATATGTGTTTTTGTCCTCTGCCATTACTTCTTAGGGGGTTTAGGTTGTTTTGGTAATTCTAAGCCATCTATAATGTCATTGCCTTTTATTGACCTTTCAAAATCATCGCAAAGCTGGGTTAAACTGTCTTTAGTTTCTCGTTTGAAAAACTCTCCTAAATCTTTATTGATGATGATGTATTTCCTGTAAATCTTGGAGAAGTCTCTATAAATTTCATCTTGGCTAAATGCTGTACCATCATCAGTAATTTTTGCAACTAACCTTTTGCCTAAATCATCTGTTTTTATGTACTCAAAGAAGGTTTCAATTTTTGCTTCAAAATCCTTTATCATTTCGGCAATTGCTTCTTCCTCTTTATTCCGCTTCTCGATTACTTTAAGAATATTGTATTTGAATTTATTATCGTCTGTGCCGGTTGTACCACCTTTTACACCACCTTTGGTTTTATCCTTATCTGCTGGCTCTAATGGTGCAACAATGCCTATTTTGTTATCAAAGTATATTTCAACATCGTCTATTATGTCGGTTGGTTTGTAGATGTTGTTATACTCGTTGTTGTATTTACGCAAATAGTCCAAAAACAAAGCATCGCTGTACTTTGCATCTAACTCAATTACAAATTCAATAAGGTTTAAAATCTTGAAGTAATTATTTATTGTACCCTTTAGTTTTTTTGCATCAACCTTGTTTTTTCTGATGTAATCAGAAAAGGTGTTTTGCATTTCTAAAATCAAGTTTATGTCTTTTGTGCCTTGATGATACTTTACAAAATTCGGGTACTGTGAAACCAGTAAGGAATGTTCTTTTAACTCCTTGTAATAAATCTCCAATTTACCTTCATCGCCTAATGGGTCAAAGTCTGACACTACTACATTGCTAAAGTGTTCAAACGCTGCTTTGATGTTTTTTACATTTACGTTCTTGTATGAGAAATCTACAATTTTACAGTCGTTCTTATACTTGGTGGTTCTGTTTACCCTTGATATGGTTTGTATAGCGTTGATACCTCTTATTTCTTTGTCAAGGAATAAAGTATGCAGCTTGGGTTCATCATAGCCTGTTTGTAGTTTATCAACTACTATTATTATTCCGTTCTTGGCTAATTTGAAATTCTGTAAAACAGTTTTTTCATTTACTCCATCGTTGATGCTGTTACTGCTTGGTTGGTCTTGGCTATCGGAATAAACAATGTAAACTGGTGCATCTTTAAACCTTTCGTATTTCTTTTGCTTGGTTATTTCCTTGAAATGCTTTTTGATAAACCCTGCGTATTTGATAGCATTAGGAATTGATGTTGTTGCCAACATTGCCTTTGCTGTACCTCTTATGTTGTGGTACACCGTGGTAACTAATCTTTCTACAATGAAATGAGAAATAGCCTCTATTCTTTCGGGATTGGCATAGATTTTCTTTTTACGAATTGCATATTTTTTGCCATCTGCTCCAAAGCCTGTATCGGTATCATCTGGTATATCATCATAGCCTGTATCTCCTTCAAAGCCTTCTAATTCGTTTTCAGGTGCTTCAAAATACATCTTTGAGGAAACTGGTACAATGCCCTTGATAGGATTTAAAATATAGCCATCTTCAATAGCTTCTTTCATTGTGTAGCTATCAAATGGTATCCAAATCTTTTCAGCTTCGGCATACTTATTAAACTCTCCAAACCTTGCTAATGTGTGGTCGCTTGGAGTAGCTGTAAAACCTACTATGAGGTTCTTTTTGTGTGGTGTTTTTGAGTAGTCTGTATTGTTATCAAAACTGCTTTGCAGTTCATCAAAAATACTTATCATTTCTTCGTGTTGTACGCCACTATTACTGCGGTGTATTTCATCAATTAAAAAGGCGATACGAAGTTTTGAAAGTTTGGCAATGATGGTGCTATCCAAAATATCGTTTACAGTACCAAACTTTTGAACATTTACAATTACTATTCTTTTATCACTGGCTAAAGCTGTGGTAAAGGTTTTCTTGTCATAGGCTTCAATGAACATTCCTTTTTGAATATTCATATTGTGCAACATAGTATCTAACTGGTCCCTCAATTGCAACCTGTCAACTACAAGCATTATTTTATCATACACATACACCCCATTTTTGCGGAGGTCTTTTAGTTGTAATGCTGTCCAACCAATGATGTTACTTTTACCAAACCCTGCTGAATACTGGAGCAACAAGGAATAAACATTTTTATTATTCTGGTACTTCTGCCTTTTTGTAATGAGTTCTTTAATTCTTTCTTCGCCTACGCCTTTTTCTTTCAGTTCTCTTTCTAACTTCTTAATGAAATAGTCGGGTTCGTTTTCGTGTTCTAAAAACTCATCTATTTTGCTTAAAATCTTATCTGTACCAAACTTTTGCTTTGGTCTTGGGCTTATTAATCTGCCGTCATTATGCTTATACTCTTTGGTTCTGCTGCCCTCTTTTTTTATCAGTTCCCTTTCGATAAAGTTGTAATAGAGTATTTCTTTCTCTATCATTTTTTTATCATATAAGGCTTTAAACACTTCTTCAAATCGCTGTGTTTTGTTGGCTTCTTTGTTGCGAAGTGGGTATTGCTTAAAGTCCTTTTCTATCTTATTGTCATACGGAGTAAAATCATAAGTACCGGAGGTAACGATTGATTTAATTTCATCAAACTGGTTGCTGATGTTCCTTATTACATAGGTTTCGTTTAAGTCGGTTGATGTGATGTGTATTGCCTTTTCAAAAATCTTTAAAAAGTCTTTACGGATGGATTGTGAAATGTCGTTGTCTTCGGCAATTACCAAATATTCTTGAACTGCTGTTAGGTAATCTTTGGCAACTTTCTTTCTGCCGTTGCTTCTTGCATTTTGGTTTGTGTAATTGCTTTTGAGTTCACTATAACCTAAGAAAATTCCATTGAGGAAAAAGGTTAAATCTGGTCTGAATGAAAAGCGTTGTTTGCCATCGTATTTGTAAGTGTATGGCAACTCCTGAATTACAGAAAATATGTTTTGATTAAATAGTTTGTCTTCGTGGGTTTCACTACCGCTTGGATAAAACAAATGCAAAGAAACTCCCTCAAAAGTGATGGTTTTATTTGTATTGATGAACAAAGCCATATTGGCTGATGATTTCAACCTATCGTGTAACTCATTGGTAATTGCATCCAACAAATCTTTTTCGTTGCCAAACTTCCTTAACAGCTTTTTGTAGTTGTCTTTATTTAGGGTAGTTTCGGAAAGAAAATGTTTTAGATCCTCCACCAAAAAGAATTGAGGCGAAACGGTGTTAGCCTTCGCTTCTTTGTATTGCAACCCGTCTTGCCTTTCACAAAGGAAGTTAATGAGGTATTTATCTTGTAAGTCTAATTCGTTCATATCAATTATTTGTTACTTTAATTTTGCCTGTAACCACATCGTTTATAAGTGTTTTACGAAGCTCTTTAAGGGTTTCAATTTGCTTTCCAATATTGGTCACAATAGCATCTATCTTTTGTGTTTTATCATCCAAATAATTTGCAATAGCTGTTTGTTCTTCTTTGGTTGGAGGCAGGTAAACAAAAAAATCTGTCACCTTTTCCATTTTCAAATTAATTCTTGTAAAGCCCTTGCCCTCTGTGATTAGAGATTTTCTGTAATTATCAGATAGCAACAAATAGTTAAGGAAATAAGGCTCACAATTTTTCTTTGTAATCCTGTACCCCTTGCAAAAGCTATTCAGGTAAGTATCTGGAATATCTTCTGCCAATGCAGATGTCTTACCCACGTCATCATAATTCTCTGAACTCATAAGAAAAAACAAATCACCTTTGCGAACTTTATTTTGCTTTTCGTTATCATATACTACTACTGAACCCAAGTGATTTGCTTTGAGGTATGTGTTATTTGCAATATTTGTGAATGGTATAAAGCCTTTATTGTTAGGATTGTCATCTTGATTGAAATCGTCACCAGCTTTGCCGGATAAACCACTGTATAAAAAGCCCAAATCTTTTAGCCTGTATCGCTTCCAATTTGCGTTCACCGAAAAGACAAACTCACTTACTTGTAGATTTATATTTTTATCTAAACCCTTACAAACTGCATCATTAATTATGCTTTTGCGTAATTCTTTGAAGTACTCTGCTTTCTTAGTTAGAAGGTTTACTTTTTTATCAATGGCTTGGGTTTTTGCATCAAGATACTTGGTAATTATTACTTGTTCTGCAAATGGCACAAAAGGCAATTCTAATCGTTTTATTTTCTCAACTGATAAGCCAGGTTGTGCAGTTGAAGTAGCGTATTGGTTTAAGTTCATTACCCTGAGTAATTCACCTAACCATTTTACATTGATTTTCTTTTTATGATATACAACAACACAATGTTCAGTAGCCCAAAATTTACCACTACCATAATTAACATTGCCACACAATGCTCCTTGTCTTCCTATCAATACATAATCACCTTCAGTATTGTATTTATTAGCAAAACCTCTGAAACTATTGCCACCATAAACAGGGTAAACATTACCCTCATCAAATTCCATTGCATTGATGTACTCTCCGCTTTGATATTCTGCCAAGTCCTTTACTCTCTTTATTTCCCAATGAGAAGGGATTGAATTTAACCATAACAAGTCTGCTGGTTTATATTTCTCGTGTTTTATCAATTTAACCTTACCACTCATAATGCTAAATCATTTTCAAGGTTAGACAATTCAGCTTCTAAAGCATCTAAATCTGTGATAATAGTTGGTACTTCCCTTAGCTTCTCTGGTGTATAGAATACCTTATTAAAATTTACCTCAACGCCTATAACGTTATCTAAATAGATAAAAGGCTTGAAAACATATTTAGCCATAAAGTCTGCAATGTTCTTTTGGTTCGTTGCTTCATCAGGGCTGTATGGTATTATCTCATAGTCCTTTTGTAAATCTTGAGTTAGTTCGGCTGTAATGTTTATGCTCTTAGGTTGCTTGGTTTTGCTATCTTTCTTTAAACTGGCTTTAACTACAATTTTACCACAACCTAATTCTGTTTTATCCTCTTTGGATTGCTCAATGATGGTATCTTTATCAGCATCATAGTAGTAGCTTGTTTCTTTAGTAAATACCGTTAGGTTTTTTTCTTTGTAGTCAAGCTCTGCCAATAATGGTTTAATGCCTTCTTCAAAATATTGCTCTAAACTGCTGTACTTGGTTTTGTCAAAAGTGGTAATATCAAAATCAGTTATTTCTAAATTGCCATCCTCTGCAACCTGGGTAATTTTTGTAGGAGTGAGTTTGATAGATTTTTCTTCTTTCTCTTCACCATCTTTACTGGTTTTGGTAGGCATTTCAATTGCTTTGCCATTTTCATCAATATTGGTAAGCATTATGCTTTGGCGGTTGTAATAGAAGTGCCATTTGTCAAACACCTTTGCAAACTCATTGTCTTTAAATTCAGTAAGGATTTGCACTATTTTAGTACGGTTGGGCAAGTCCATTTCTTTACGCTTCTTACCCTTGCTTTTCTTTAGTGGTATGTTTAGTTCACTGGCATTTATCAGTATTACTTTATCCTTTCTGTCGGCTGCCTTATTCTTATTGAATACCCATAAATAAGTGTAGATACCTGTATTGAAAAATTCATCGGTAGGCATTTGAATAATAGCTTCTACCCAGTCTTGTTCAAAAAAATGTTTACGAATATTGCTTTCTCCACTACCTGCATCACCACTAAATAGGGTTGATCCATTGTGTACTACAATGCTTAAACCATCATCAGCCAATTTGTGTAAGATGTGTTGGGTAAATAGAAACTGCCCATCTGAAATAGAGGGCAAAGCAACGAACCTTTCGGTGGTATCGTTCTTAATGTCTTTCTCATAGCCTTTCCAGTCCACACCGTAAGGTGGATTGGCTACAATAACATTGAATGTCTTATCCCAAAATTTACCAATATCTGTAAGTGTATTACCATATTCAATTTGGGTGTCTTTTCTAAACCTACTTTCAATTTTGGCTAAGGCATACAAAGTGCCGTTCCATTCTTGGCCATAAGTGGCTGTTGGTCGGTTGGGGTGTAGTTCTTGTATTTTATCTTCAGTACCAAATAATAAGTTACCACCTCCACAAGTGGGGTCGTAAAGGGTAAGGAATTTGCCGTTGTCCTCAATTTTGGTGGCAATGATTTCAGAGATTAAAGAAATAATATCATCAGGTGTGTACTGTTCTCCTGCTGTTTCTGCACTTATATCAGCCCACTTTCGTTTGATGTGTTCTTCCAGTGTGGTTATTTCGGAGTTATTGAATGGAGTTAAATCTATTTCACTCCAAGCCTTAACCGTATCGAATAAAATACGTTTCTTTTTTAGCTGTCCTGCAATGCCGGATATGTCCAAAAACTTTTCTTCCTCTGTGCCTTTATCAACTCCAAGCAAATATTTTGTTTCGCCATCAAATGCCTTTAGGTAGGAATGAAAATCAACATCAAAGGTTTTGTCATTCTTGCAAATGTCTTTTAGTGTTTTCTTTTTACGGATTACAAAATCATTGTATCCCAAACCTTCTAAGCTGAACATTTCAATAAAGTCTTCAATATCCTCTCTGCCTACTTCTTTTTCTAATCTGTCGGCTTCTCTAATCAACCTACTTTCTACCATTAAAAGGGCAAAAAATGGCATCATATATTTTGGGAAGTCACTTTGCTTTATACCTGCACCTATTAGCAGGTCTGCCGTTTTCCAAACTTCACTTTCGTATTTTAGTATGTTGATGCTCATTTGCTGTTCTTGATTTTTTTAGTTACTGATTTTAACGCTTCGTCTGCCATTGGTTCGCCTTGAACCATATTATACAATTGGTCGGCAAGCCAAAGGGTTTGCAATTCTTCTACATCCGCTTTGAGTATTTGGGCTAATAATGGTATTTGCTCTTTCTTTAATTGCCTGTCGCCTCGTTCTACTTTGCTAATAATAGAAGTATCCACATCCAATTGAGAAGCAAGCTGCCGCAGCAACATATTTTGCTTCGTTCTTAGTTCTCTTATACGTTCACCAAACTGTGTTGCCATTATATTAATATTGTCTTGACAAATATTGGCAAATATAAGCAAACAAAACCAAATAACTTAGCAAAGTGAAAATGTGTTGAGCAAATGGGGAAATGAGGATTTGAGGAAAGGCGGAGTACGCTTCCTCATATCCTTAAATCCTCAACGTGGAACTATTGAGGATTTTTGGCGTTGGGGTTGGTGTACTGGTCGTGACCATCGTACTGGATAATATCAGCATCTTTAAACTCCTTGATGTAACGCTGTGCTGACTTGTCGGTAATGCCCAAACTTTGGGCTACTGCTACATAGGTTTGGCGGTTGAAATGGTAAGGCAGGTTTTCTAAAAACTGCTCTTTCTTGTGCTTTGGTTTTGGCTTGTAGGTTTCCTGGGCTATTTGAGAATACACATAACTGCTGTGCTTTACCAGTATGGTAATCATATCCAACGTATTTTGAAAGTCGGTATCGTTACAAATTAGGTTTTGAGTAATTTCTCCATCCTCCATAATTCGGAGTGCTGAAAAAATCATCATTATACGGTAGGCAATTAAGCCCAAACGCCTTACTGAACTTATAATCTCCTCTTCTTGGATATTGACATACAGGGTTTGCATTTTCTCAAAGAATTGGTTGAATTGCAATTGCTGTGATGCGGTCAAAGAAAAGTGTACATCGGGGTTGGCTTGTAAGGTTTGGTACAAACCGAAAAACTCGTTGCCCAGCTTTTCAAAATGCACATCTAAACCGTTCTCGGTTTTAGAGGCAAATACATCTTTCCAAATCAATTTCATATTCATTACATAGAACATAAAACGGCTGAACAAACCATTTTCAGCATTGGGAATGAGGGTTGTAATTTGCTTGGGAGTACCTGAAAGTAGGGCTGATAAACAAGGTCTGTCAATTTCTACATATTCCTTGTCTGTTCTGCGATAATATGAGATAGGTTCGTGTTGAAAAGCATTGCGAAAACCATCGCTAAAGTCTCCGTAATCGCTTTTAAATGCTTTGGCAAGGGTATCACCCTCTGTTTCAAAAATAAGCCCTCTTTTGTCGCTATCACCCAATATTTCTAAAAAGCCTGTTGCACTGTTATTGGCAGGAATGAACAACATTTTTTGCGGTGGTTTCTGTGGCTTTTCGGTGTTGGCATCTTTACCCTTGTTTGCGTTGTATTCTTGCATATCCACCTCAAACTGTTGCTTCATTATCTTGGCTTGATTTCTTAGTGCTAAGTGTATGGGTTCAACCAATTTTCGGCAATGAATTAAAATGCCTTTCCCTGCTGATGCTTTGGCAGAAATGAATATGAACAAGTTTGTATTTACTGGATTGTCTCCATACTTACCAATGAGTTTAGGAAATGCCACACTTAGCGTAACCAATGAACCTAACAATAAAATATCCCTTTCCTCTTTGGTGGTGGCTACTCCTGTAATGTGTTTTAAAAACTCTGGTATTGTGTCAAACACTGCATCGGGCAAAGTAGGCATTTGTTCTTCGGGCTGTGTTTCCTCTTGATCCGTTGCCTTCTGCTTTGGTTCAAACTTTTTGTGTTCTTGGGTGTGGTGTGAATAGGCACTATTTACGGCAGTCTTAATTTCTCTTTCAGGTAAATCAAAATGCTGTGTACATAGTAATTCAGTATCGGATTGCGATAAACCAACTCTGTTGCAATTAGAAGCAAGCAGATAAATATAATTATTTCTGTTTCCATCGGTATATGATGCTTTTTGGTTTGTGAATTGAATTTGTTGATTGAATAAAAATGTAATGTTGAGGTCTTCTGGTTCTGCCTGTTCTATTGGAACAACTGGAGCAATAGCCGTAGGCGTTTGCGATTGTTGTTCTTGAATGAATTGGGGCAAAGCCACAATGAATTTCTCGTTTTGGATGGTTCGGTATGCGTTGGGGTCGTGGCTCATAAAACAAAGCCTTGTAACATCTTTGCAGCTTGGGTCTGCCTTTAGTCCTGTGGCATCTTCATAATACTTCTGCACTTGCAAATAAGCAATGTCGTGGTGTTCCAGTTCTGTGCTTACCTCAACAAATACTTTTAAGCCGTTGCCACTTGGACTGATGAAGCAAAGTGATGTGTAGGAGATTTTACTAATGATTGCAAACGCAGTTTGCAATTGCTCTGGTGTTAGTTTGTCAAAATCTAAATGCACAAAGCCACTGTACATTTCAAGAAAAGGCATTTGCCTTTTTTCGGTGAATACAGCCGAAGGCGTAAAAGCTAATAACTGTTTCTTTTTATTGTCGGCTTCTGCCTTATTGCCCTGTGCAATAAGATTGCGGATTTCTTCTACTTCCGTTTTGTACTTGTCGGAAACAATGTCTTTACCTATCAACAGTAGAGATTTTTTTTCTACCGGGATAGTAAAGTTTCTAAATATGGTACTTGATGCCATTTCTTTTCTTTCTTATCGGTTAAAAAAATCTATTTGCGTTTGTTCTTGAGTATGTACTCGGTAGCCATAGCATCAATTTCTTCAGTAGAAGATTGACGGTTACGCTGCAACCAGTCGTCTAACTCGGAACGCTTGAAATAGAGTTTCTTTCCCTGGGGACAGAAATGGGGAATACTCTTTGTACTTGTAAGTTTGTACAAATGTGAGGGGCTTACATCAAGGAACGTGCAAGCCTCGTTGAAGTTTAATACTGTTTTTTGCAGTAAGTTTTGCTCATCTAATTTGTTTGCAATTTCTGTGAGCTTGTCTAAAATTAAATCGTCTTGTGCCATCTTTTTATTTTTTAAAATTTGATGGGACAAAACTCTACAATGCAGCAGGGGCAAAGGATTAGAGTGTTATATCTCATTGAGATAACTCCCTAATCTCACTATTTTTTATTTCATTTGGTTGATTATGTTGTCAATGGTTGACTGATTTTTGGGGCTTTCAATTTTATTGGAATACAGATTTTGAGCCTTTAATAGTTTATTGGTCTTTGTATAAAACAAACCAGATTTTTCAAGTGCTGTTGGTGTTAGATTATTGAAGCTGGCACTAAGTTTATCAATGATGTATCTAAGCTGCACTGTTTCGCAACCGAAATACACTTTGTGCATTTTGGTAGTAAGTGCCTTTGATGTTAGAATGGTTACTAAATGGTCTGCGTTACATTTTACCTCATTCAATAAATCTACTTGGTTTACTAATGAAGTGATGGTAGATTTCAGTTTTGCTTCTGTTCCTTTAAAGCCGAATGATAGTTTTTCTTTGGTGGTTGGTTTCTCGGCTTTTTCTGTTTCAATTTCAACTTTCTGCAATTCATTAATTTGTGCCTTTGGTAAATTCAAATCCAACAAATAAAAATCTTCAATACTGGTGGGGCTGTCGATACTGGCTTTGCTCAATTCCTGTATATCAAAAAATAAAATAGTGAGGTGCTGCCTTAACAACTGCAATACAAAATGAGGTAACGAGCTTTGCTCCGTAGGAGCTTCCTCAAATCCTCTTTCCTTAATCTCCTTAACTGTGTTTACTGCAAGTGCTTTGATGTTCTTTAATGCAATAGTGGTGTGGTAGACTATATCCACCTTTTTGCTGTACTTCTGCATCTTGGTATTAAAAGCATTGTAAACACGAACTGTTTCAAGGCTGATAACTGCATTATAAAACTTACTTACTGCATCGCTGTAAACTGGAAAATCTATTGCGTAGCAATGGTTTTTCAAAGTGCTTGTACCCTTTGTATTTTGCTTTGTAAGCCATTTGGAGAGGTCGGAATAATCAGCCAACAATATTTGAAGCTGTTGCACCAACTCGGTTTCTGTGGTGGGTTCTTTACTGCCTACCTTTTTTATTTTCTCGTTGATGGCTTTTGTGCCTTTGGCATCAAAAGTCCAGGGCATAAGTTCTTTGAACAAAATGCTATTCAATATTTTTATTTCCATTATAAACCAATATTTATTTTGTTAGCTGCTACTGTTTTCTTTTCATCAATTACATTAGCATAAATCTGTGTTGTTTTTAAATGCCTGTGTCCAAGCAATTTTGATACTGTGAAAATATCAGTACCCAAAGTAAGCTGCAATGTGGCGTATGTGTGCCTTGCACAGTGGAAAGTGATGTGCTTTTCAATACCTGCTTTTATCATCCATCTGTATAAATCAGCATTACGACTATCGGAGTAAATCAAATCGGGAAATACAGGGTCGGTTGGCTTGCCTTTTTCTCCTAATAAATTATAGGCTTCATCAGATATGGGCAATGTTTCAGATCCTTTTGTTTTTTGCTGTACGAAACGTATGTAATGCCCTAACTCGGTTGATTGTTGCATTTCACTCCATTTCAATTTCTGAATATCGCTGAAACGTAATCCAGTAAGACAAGCAAAAATAAAAGCCCTTTTCATCAACTCATTTTTACATTCGGTTTTGGCTAAGGTCTTTAATTCATCAAGCGTTAAAAACTCTCTTACTGGTTCGCCTTGTGGCAAGCCTTCCACCATTTCGGCAGGGTTGGTTTTTAGTATGCCATCCCTCACAGCTTGTTTGAGTGCTGCTCTGAACTTATTAAAGTAACTGTATTTGGTATTTGTTGAAATTGCCTTTTTGGTTTTGGTACTGGCTTCTTTCAAAAGGTAATCCCTGAAGCCATCAACAAATGCTTTATTGATTTGGCTAAATTGTATATCTCTCGGGCAATACTTTTTCAAGTGCTTTATGGTACTATCCCAATTGCCATAATTCCCTTTGCTGTCTTTTCTCTTTTCTGCCAATGCCTCCATATACATAATGAAGTACGTTTTTAGCTTCTCCTTATCGTGGAAATCGTAAGTGCTGTTCTGTATCTCCAAATGCCTTTTACTGCGGATGGTTTCAGCTAATGCCAGTATCTTTTTATTTTCTTCTTTTACCGCATTGGTGAGCTTCCCTTTTTCGGGGTCGGGTGTTAGGTACAAATTCAAATACTCATACTGGCGTTTGCCGTTGGAGTAGTACTCCAAGTAAAGGCTTATTTTATCGCCTTTGAGCCGTTGTCTTAATGTTACTTTCATATTCTTATCAGTTAAATAAATTATCAATTGAAGCCCTTTTGATGATGGTACGACTGCCCAGCTTTGCCACTGGCAAACGATTACTTTTTATCATCCGTTGAATGGTCCATCTGCTTGCACCCAAAAGGGTAGCAACTTCCAGTATGCTTAAAAATTCTTTCTCTCTTAAATTAATGTGATTACCTGCTATCGGGTTGGATAGGGTTTCAGTAGCAACTACTGGAGTAGGGGAAACAATTTTGCTTTGTTGGTTCTTAAATTCAGCGTTTACCTTTTCTTCTCGTTTGGCTTTCTTGTAGGCAGCACTGTTGCATTTATGGCCACAATACTTCGTTGTGGTCTTTTGGGCTATGAAAGCCTTACCGCAATGGTCGCAGAATTTAGGAAGTTTAATTGTACTACTCATTTGTTGCTATTTGTTGCAGTATGTTGCTGGGTGGTGCTACTTGGTGCATTATTTCGCCTGACTTCCATCAAACTGATATGTGGGCAACAAAATAGCCAATTGGGCAACAACTGGGCAACAAATATAAGTAAAAGAGTAGAGTTGGGCAACAAAAAAGAGAAAGAAAAGTGTACTGAAACTCAACAAAAACAGGCACTTAACAAACAAAAGAAAGTAAATTACTTTCCGATACAGAATTTCCCGAAGATGTTTGCGAGCAGATCATCCGAGGTGATCGTCCCTGTGATTTCTCCCAGGAAGTGCAAAGCCTGACGAATGTCCATTGCTAAAAAATCTCCGGTAGTTCCTTGTTCCATTCCGACAAGCACACGCTCTAATGACAAATTAGTCTGCACAAGGTTTTGGTAGTGCCGTAGATTGGTCACCACCACATCGCCTTGTTTGATTTCTTTGATTTGAAATTGACTAACAATCTTTTCTTTCAATGCTTGGATGTTCGTTTTGGCTGCTGCTGAAATAAAAAGAAAATCTTCTTTCTTCAGTAGGTCGATGAAAGCCACACTAGCTTTATCCATCTTATTCCCAATCTTTAAATAGGGGATACCCAACTTCTTCAATTCAGCCTCTTCAGTCCGAATCTCTTCCAGGGTGGTATTGACAAGATCAAAAAGATATAAAATCAACGAAGCCTTCTTCATCCGGTCACGGGTTCTTTCTACGCCAATCGATTCTACCACATCCGTGGTTTCCCGAAGGCCCGCTGTATCCATAAAACGAAAAGCAATGCCTCCCACAATCATTTCATCTTCGATCACGTCACGCGTAGTGCCCGGTATTTCAGAAACGATTGCTTTCTCTTCATTAAGCAATGCGTTTAGTAGTGTTGACTTTCCGGCATTGGGTTTACCTGCAATCACCGTAGGTATGCCATTCTTAATCACATTGCCTTGATCGAACGATTGTATTAATGAGGTGAGATAGGATTGAATTTGAATAATCAATTTTTTCAAATCATCTCGTTTGGCAAATTCCACATCCTCTTCTCCAAAGTCTAGCTCTAATTCAATCAATGAAGCAAAGTGAATAAGTTCCTCTCTCAGTTTTTGAATTTTCTTAGAAAACCCTCCTCGCATTTGGTTGAGCGCGGCCTGCCTCGCGTTATCGGTTTCTGCGTGGATCAAATCAGCCACTGCTTCTGCTTGTGCCAAATCAAAACGACCGTTAAAGAACGCGCGCTTGGTAAATTCGCCAGGCTCGGCTAACCTTACTCCACGTTTTAAAAAAAGCTTGATTATTTCTTTGATGATCACAGGCGATCCATGGCACGAAATTTCAACCGAGTTCTCTTTAGTGAACGAGTTGGGTTCTTTGAAGAGCGATACCATAACTTCGTCTATCGCCCTGCCATCACCGATGGTGCCCAAGTGAACAGTGTGAGATGGTTGTTGCTCGAGGTTTTTACCTTTAAAGACGGCTTGCGTCAACTCGATGGCGTTTTTCCCGGACAGCCGGATGATGCCAAGTGCGCTGACACCCGGAGGCGTTGCTAGTGCGATAATAGTGTCGTCTGTTGGGCTCAAAAAAATTACGGTTGAAAATTAACGAACAATAAGTACTGGAATAGCCACTCGGTGCCGCACCGTATCGACTGTGGTTCCAAAAATCAAATCCTTTGCCCACTTGTGTCCATGTGCACCCATTACTAAAAGATCTGCATCAAATTTAGTAACGAGCTCGGGAATGATCTGCTTGGGATTGCCATAGCCGATTCGCATTTCAACCTGGTAGCCTTGCTGTTTCAACTGATCCAAATAGTCTTGAAGTGACGCGGTATCAACGCTGGATTCACTATCGGCAATTTCACTTCCATACCAGATGGCGCCTGCCGTTTCTACAACATGAACCAACAAGTACGATGCGTTTTTTCCACCCTGTGCCATGGCGCTTTGAATGCATATAGAATCTACAGAGCTAAAGTCAATCGTAATGGCAATCTTTTTATAAATCGGTTTTTCTAAGTTTTCCAACAATGACGCAGAACCGTGCGGTGGACGCGCATTCTTTTCTTGCCGTCTTCGGTCAAACAACGGCTTGAAGGTAATATAAAACAGGAGTATACCTGTAGCCACGCAAAGTGGTATCACGACCAACCAAATGATCCAGGCGTTTTCTCCGGCATCATTCAGCCATCCTGTTATTTCTTGAATCACCAATTTCACATTCAGGGAGACAATAATGAAAGCAATTGTCCAAGCCGCTATTTTTACCCAGGGCTTAATGGCAAAAACCCCCATCTTTTGTTTGTCACTCGTAAAATGGATCAGTGGGATGACCGCGAAACCAAGTTGAAGACTTAGTACCACTTGACTGAAAACCAAGAGCTCACCGGTTTTGCCCTCACCATAAATTAAAATCACCACGTATGCAGGAATGATCGCGATCAATCGGGTGATTAATCTCCGTAGCCAGGGGGCGATGCGCAGATTAAGATAACCTTCCATCACTACTTGACCCGCAAGCGTTCCAGTAATGGTGGAACTTTGTCCGGCAGCTACCAATGCAACACCAAAAAGTATTGAGGCCCATTCTGTGCCCGTCAATGGCGCTAGAAATTTGTAAGAGTCTTGTATGTCGGATACTTCGAACATTCCAGCGCGGAAAAAAGTAGAAGCAGCCAAAATTAGAATGGCTGAGTTGACAAAGAAGGCGGCATTCAGTGCAATCGCAGAGTCAATAAAATTGTATTTGATGGCTGACCAAATTCCTTTTTCACTACTGTCGATCCTCCTTGTCTGAACTAAAGAAGAGTGCAGGTATAGATTGTGGGGCATCACTGTAGCCCCAATGATTCCAATGGCAATGTACAAGGCTTCGTCAGAGGGTAGGGAGGGGATGAATCCTTTCATTAATTGCCCAACCTCGGGTTTGGCCCAGATCATTTCCATTAAAAAGGAGATTCCGATAATGGCAACCAAAGCAATAATGAATGCTTCTATTTTTCGCATTCCATAACTTTGCAACACGAGCAACAGTAATGTATCTAGCACAGTGAGTGAAACACCCCAGATCAAGGGTAGCCCAAAGAGCAACTGTAACCCAATAGCCATACCCAATACTTCCGCCAGATCACAAGCCGCAATGGCAATTTCCGCCAAAATCCACAAGCAAAAATTGACCACTGGGTGATAAGAACTTCTGGATGCTTGGGCGAGATCAAGCTGACGAACTACACCCAACCGTGCGCTCAGGCTCTGCAGCAATAGCGCCATCAGGTTGCTCATTAGTAGCACCCACAACAGCGAATAACCGAACTTGCTGCCGCCAGCGATATCGGTAGCCCAATTGCCGGGATCCATATACCCTACGCTTACCAAATATGCAGGTCCTAGAAAGGCTAAAAGCTTTCTCCAACCTCTTCGGTTGGTAGCATCAACTGAGGCATTTACCTCGCTTAGTGATTTTCGTGCGGTAGTAGAATCACTCATAGGAATTGACGAATTCTTTTTTTATGCTGATCATGCGTTTACTAAAATATTCTCCGATACTTCTTTCGAAAGGAAGAAGCGCTGATTATTGATGCTCACTTCCATCGAGCCATCGTACTCTTCTCTCTCAATTACCTTAATTGTTTTGCCGGGGCGAGCACCAATTTTATCGAGGTATTTTAACAATTGTGAGTCAGAGTCTTTAACTGCTACGATGATACTGTCGGCACCCGGCTTTAGTGTGGCTAACATCACTTGCTGAAGTGCTTTGATCTTGCCCTTGGTATCGGGGATCGGGTCGCCATGGGGGTCAACCTTCGGAAACCCGAGGTACTCATCTAGTTTTTCAATGAGCCGTTTTGACTGAATATGTTCCAATTGTTCGGCTACTTCATGTACTTCATCCCAAGAGAATGCCAACTTCTCGACTAAGAAAGTCTCCCATAGTCGATGTTTTCGAATGACAGAGAGAGCCACTGTTTTTCCTTTCGCAGTTAAATTAACCCCATAATATTTCTCATACGATATGAATTCTTTGGTTGAAAGCTTTTTGATCATATCGGTAACTGAAGCAGCCTTGGTGTTCATGGCCTCGGCCAGTTCATTCGTCAACACTGATTTGCTGCCAGCCTGCGAAAGGTGATAGATTGATTTGAGATAGTTTTCTTCTGCAAGGCTTATCATGAAGATGCAATTGCAGCAAAGATATTATTTTAGGCTTGTCTAAAATAATATTTAGGCCAATTATTTTGCCTGGGTTGGCAGTAACCTTCCAATGATTTCGAGGAGCTTTTGCTCTTCACTTTCCCAAGTGACATTCGATGGGGCCGTCTCATAAAAAGTAGTTGTCCGAATTTGATCTAGGATGGCCTCCAAATTTGGGTTTGCAAAATTGAGGTTAATGGAGGCGTTAAACGGAGCCGTTATACTTGACCAAGGCTCGTAATCATGTAAAAGAATCGGTAGTCGACAACCAAGGTATTCATATAGTTTTGTCGGGATTGAGTTTTCAGTGTGGGGTGAAGGTGTGTAATAAATCAATCCAAAGTTGCAGCTAGAAATTGCCTGAAGGATTTCAGCATGCGGAACAAGGACATCACCGCCAACCAAGGTAATGAACGGAAAGCTTTCTATTTCTTTACGAATTCTTTCGAGCGTGTTTCCTTTTGCGCAATAGCCGATTAACAAAAGTTGAACAGTGGGTTCCAAAGCCTTAAGTTTTTTGGCGAGTTCAATGCTCTCAAAAACCCCGGTAGCCTCGGCCAGCGTGCCACTAAACAATAGCCTGAATTGGGTCTTGCTTGCATTGCGAAAAAAACCTCTTGGAATGCTAACCTTATTCTCTAAAGTGGTAGCCTTGCCACCGAAGAACGACATCTCTTTTTCATAGCCTTTTTCTGCCAGTAAGTTCCAGTGAAAGAGAGGCGATGTGATCACCTCTTTCGATCTAACCCAAAAAGCAAAAGCAGGTCGAAGTGGTTTGGGAAAAGCGTCTGTGTAGAGAATATTCCGCCAGTAATTTTCCTGGATGTCGTACACGATCTTAGTGCCAAATAATATTCTGTTTAGAGTGGCAACTAGCAGTAATTCATGGGTATTAACTATCAATATATCTGGTTTTACTTTAAGTATCTTTTTCAACACAGTGAGCGGTGCCCAAAGTCTTCGAAAGCTCAGTCGCTTAAAATGCTGGAGTGGTAGAAAGTGAATATTGGTCGTGTTAGTAGGGTTCTTTTTAGCCGGAAAACCAATAATGAAGACATCATAAATTCCTGTAGCAGAAAGTGACTTTCCTAGCTTCTCGAACATGCGCGTATCATCGATCGGCTTTAGCACCGATGCGAGCAGAATTCGCTTTTTACCAACGACAGGTTTTGACTCCATTTTAGCACCAACGGGTCAATTTCAAGTTGACCTTTCTATATTGCAATCCGATTTAAAATTAGGACATAAATGCAACTCAAAGAACTAATAGAAAATGCCTGGGCCAATCGCGAACTATTGAGGCAACCAGAAACCCAGTCTGCTATCCGCGAAGTAGTGGAACAACTGGATAAGGGCAAACTGCGCGTGGCCGAGCCGGATGGCGATATATGGAAAGTAAATGAGTGGGTGAAGAAGGCCGTTATTCTCTATTTCCCCATCCAACAAATGGAGACCATCGAGGTAGGTCCGTTTGAATTTCACGATAAAATTGCCCTGAAGAAAAACTATAAGGAACTCGGTGTTCGTGTGGTTCCGCATGCCATTGCGCGGCATGGGGCTTACTTAAGCAAAGGTGTTATCATGATGCCATCTTATGTAAACATTGGCGCCTATGTAGATGAGGGCACTATGGTAGATACATGGGCAACGGTAGGTAGTTGCGCTCAAATTGGAAAGAATGTTCATTTGAGCGGAGGGGTTGGAATTGGTGGTGTTCTGGAACCTGTACAAGCGGCTCCGGTTATTATTGAAGACAATGCTTTCATTGGCTCTCGTTGTATTGTTGTCGAAGGCATCAGAATTGGGCGCGAGGCGGTGTTGGGTGCCAATGTGGTTTTGACGGGGAGTTCCAAGATCATTGATGTAACAGGCGCGCAGCCGGTAGAGCATAAAGGATTTGTGCCCCCACGGTCAGTGGTTATACCCGGCACGATGCCAAAGGAATTTGCGGCTGGAACGTTTCAAGTTCCGTGCGCGCTGATTATAGGAACCAGGAAAGAAAGCACCGACAAAAAGACTTCATTGAACGATGCGCTGCGCGAAAATGGTGTCTCGGTGTAGAGTGGCACAGGCTTTGTCTAAGAAGTACAGATAAGATAAATTTGCATATGCGTTTGTTTTTACTTTTGCTAGTGGCTTTGGCTTGTTTCGGATTCGTCCAGGAGTCAGGTATAGTTCGCAAGGAGAATACATCGTTCGGAATCGGAGAGCGAGTCGATTATGAAATGTATTTGTGGGGCATTACTGTTGGAAAAGGGGCCGCTGAGGTGGATAAAAAATTCCACACAAAAAACAGCCGGACCTGCTTTAAGGTGGACGCATATATGGAGACTCTCGGTATGGCTACCTGGGTTTCTAACGTAAATGACAATTGGGGTGCCTATATTGATTCATCCGAAATTATCACCCACGAGTCGTATCGAAAATTAAAGGAAGGAAAATATAGATTAGACGAGCTTATCAAGTACGATCATACACAGGACAAAGCATTTGTTCAAATTGCAGATAAAGCCACCGGAAAGTTCAATGAGCCAAAAGAGTATAAGACACCAGACAATGTCCGCGATGTGGTCACTGGTTTTATGTATTTACGGGTCATTGATTTTTCAAAGTACAAAATAAAGGACACACTTACTGTCTCTGGATTTTTTGAAGACAAAGCCTATAGCTTCCAAATTCTTTATTTTGGAAAAGAGGTTGTAAAGACAGATTTAGGAAAAATTCTTTGCCACAAGCTGGTGCCAATTATGCCCAGCAACTCACTTTTTCGTGGCGAAAATTCGGTAACGGCATGGATTTCCGCAGATGCTAATCAGATACCTGTTAAAGTAGATGCTAAAATGTTTGTTGGCCACGCGGGAACCGAGATGGTCAGTTTTAGAGGCCTTAAAAATCAGTTAAAAATTATTCGATAGTTTGAGTCGACTTCAGGAGCTCTTGAAAACGTTCTAACGAAATCGGCTTAATAATAAAATCAGTGACCTCAGAAAAACTTTTGGCGCGATTTAAATCTCTTGGATCTATTGAGGAACTGACCATATAGATGGAAATATCTTTGGCCAGGGAAGATTTTAGTGTTGTAAAATCCTCTAAGAACATCCAGCCATCTACAAATGGCATATTGATGTCTAGAAAAAGATAGTCGGGTAGAAATTCTTTCTGCAAGGCTTTTTCTCTTAAAAAAGTCAGCGCCTCGGCTCCATTTTCGAAATGCAATATATTTTGAGCCAATTTGGATGATTCAAGCAATCGTGTAGCCGTGAACTGAAAGATAGAATCATCGTCTACTAAAGCTATAATTGCCATTGCGTGAGAATTTAAACGTATTTAGAATTTAACAATAAAAGTGGTTCGAATGTTTGGTTCACTGGAAATTGCAATCTCTCCTCCCAATGCTTCGATTTGGCTTTTTATCATAAAAAGCCCTATTCCACGGCTTTCTGGGTGTTTGTGGAATGTTTTTCTCAATTTAAAAATGTGGTGTCCGTGCCGTTTTAGATCAATTCCAAGTCCGTTATCAGTCACTGTTAGTACTATTCTCTCATTCTCAACTGTACTTTTTAAGCTAATTTCCGGGGTTCTGTCAGGATGCCTGTATTTGAGCGCATTGCTCAGCAGATTAATCAAAACACTTTCCAGATAAATATTTGGGTAACTCACTTTTGGCACTCTTTCAAAATCTGTAGTAACCACTGCTTTTGTCTCGGCAATTTGGGAGCTTAGTTGTTTTCTTACTCCATCAAATACATTTTCAAATAGCAGATCCTGTCTGGCAATATCCTTGTCCTGTTTGATTTTTAACACTTCATTTAATTCCTGTAGGCTTGTAAGAATTTTGGTTCCAGAGTCATGGAGCATTTTGATAAACATCTTCTTTTCTGCAGGATCTTCCGTTTTTTCGTAAAAATCAAGTAAGCTCAGAATATTCGATACGGGTGATCGCAAGTTGTGCGAAACTATTTGAGTAAACTCGTCAAGCTGTTCATTCTTTCTTTTTAAATCCTCAGCGAAGAGCGAAAGCTTGTTATTCTGATCAATAATTTTCTCCTCGTTTTGCTTTCTTTCAGTGATGTCTCTGAATTCGGTTACTCGAATTGTTTTCCCTTGATAGGGAATATTCCTGCTGTGAATTTCTAAATTGTAGCGAGTGCCGTCCTTGCGAATTCCAATGACATCGTAGGGCTTTTCATACCCCATATTGATCTTTTCTTTTACCACCGACTGTGATTCGGGCGCAATAAGATTCACGCCATTCATGCCGATCAACTCATCGTAACTAAACCCGGTAATATCACTTAGTCCTTTGTTAGCGTCTAATATTTCACCCTGATAATGTAGACCGATACCGCCAAAAGAAGCTTCTTGCAATGTGCGGAATCGGGTTTCACTCTCTTTTAGCTCAAACTCAGCCTTTTTTTGCTGCGAGATGTCAGTCATAATGCCCAACATTCGGTATGCGACTCCGTTTGCATCTTTCAGAAAAAACCCGCGGTCGGAAAGTTGGGTGAAGCTACTTGATTTTGTCTGGAAACGATATTCAATCTGAAAGCTCTTTCCTTCCAGTCGGCAGGTTTCTAACGCAGCTGTTACTCGTTCTCTGTCTTCAGCGTGGATTCGTTTTTCCCACTCCTTCGCATTGCCCATCTCGCCCGTCTCAAGCCCTAGCACATCTTTGCTGTTGCCACTCCATACAATTTGGCCTGAGGGCAGGTCATAGTCATAAATCACTTGCCCGGAAGACGCAGCAATAATTTCGTAGCGAGTCTGCCACTCTTTATTCTCACGTTCAATTTCCTTTCGCTCTAATACGGTTCCTACTGTGGCAACGAAAGACTTCAGGATCGCGAATTCTGAATCAGTAATTTGCCGCTCAGCTTTACATTCATCAACCCCTAAAAATCCCCAAAACTTACCATAGACCTGAATAGGTACATTAATCACTGATTTTACGTGCAGTGCTGTCAATTCAGTTCGGTAGGCTTCATCTTGAATGTCTGCAACATGGCTCAAAAACGTTTTTTTTGAAGAAAGCCTTTGTTCCAAAGAGGGAGCAAGTCGAAAGGGAAACGTTGCTGCTCCTGCATACTCAAATTTACCTTCCATTTCTTTTGAAGCCCATTTCAATTTTAATGTACACGCGGCTGCATCTGTGTTCGGATCGTTTTGAAAAATAAGTAAACGATCGGCTCCCGTTTTTTCGCCCAATACACCGATGGCTTTTTGTAGACCGGTCCAAATATCAGTCTCTACAGCGAGGTAACTCGTTGCTTCTGCCAATGCCGAAACCATGGCGTCACGGTGACGTAATGCTTCTTCATTGGCCTTTCTTTCAGAAATATCGCGGCTTGAGAGGATGATTGTTTCTACTTCGCCTTCTGAATTTAATACCGGGTTTCCCTGTGTTTCTATCCAAACATACTCCCCATTTGCAGTCTTATATCGAAACTCGGCTTTTTGCGGATTCTTGTTTTTGATTGAAACTTCAAACTTTGCTGTAACTAAAGGCAAATCTTGGGGATGTATAATTTCAAAAATCGATCGCCCAAATAGATTTTCCGAATCAAAGCCGAGAATTCTTTTGTGAGAGGGGCTGACATAAATAAAATTGCCATTGATGTCGGCTTGCGCCACCATATCGTGCATATTGTTTGTGAGAGTCCGGTAAACTTCTTGACTTTCGAGTAATGCCTTTGCGTCTGCTTTTTGTTGAGTGATGTCAATGATTGTTCCGGTCATCTTGGATGGAACTCCATTTTTCATGAACACTTTTCCGGTTCCCGAAATCCACCGCATAATGCCATCGGGTGGAATGACTCTGTGTTCTGTCTTGTATTGGCCGTTTGTTTGTAGGCACGTATCGATGTCCCGCTTCAATTTGTCAATGTCTTCCGTATGGACATACGTCAGGTAGTCTTCAAATGTTAAGGTGCGGAACGCTTGATCCAGGCCATACATTCTTAAAATCTCGTCTGACCAGAAAACGTCATTGGTGATCATGTTCCACTCCCATATTCCAATGTTTCCTGCATTTAAGGCAAGGTTGAGTCGTTCACTCGAAATGGCATTTTTTTTAATGAGTTCAATCCGATCAGTTACCTCGACTACAATCACAACCAATCCAATAATGTTTTTATCCTCATCGTAAATAGGGTCGTACCGATCCTCCCAAAAGAGGCGTTGGATTCCATCTCCATAGTCTTCTGTTTTCGTGAAATGCTCACCCGCCAATGCCCTGTCAAAATTTTCTTTCGCTTTAAGATAATCGCCCCTATTCAACTTCTCTAACAGATCAAGAAGGTTTACGCCAATGGCAATTTCCACATCCCAGATTTTTTTCATGGTCTGGTAATGGGAGTTTGTAAAGGAAGTATAGCGATAGTGTCGATCTAACGAAAAGGCAATTACCCCAGTTGAGTTTTCAATAGCAGTAGATAAAAAAGGGCTAGGCATAAATCTGTTACGAACAGTAAATCTAGTTTTTAAATCGTTTTAGAAAAGTTGTATTTTCGGGCAAACATTACCTAATCCCTTACATTATGTTAAAAGAATTTAAGTCATTCGTGATGCGCGGCAATGTGGTTGATCTGGCTGTTGGCGTAATTATTGGCGGGGCGTTTGGCGCTATCGTGAATTCGCTGGTGGCAGATGTAATCACCCCAATAATCCTTCAACCTGCGCTGGAAGCAGCCGGTGCAGCCGATATTGCGTCTTGGAAGCCCGGTGGCATGCTTCTGGGCAAGTTCATTTCTTCCGTGATTTCTTTCCTGGTGATTTCCTTTGTCCTTTTTTTAGTCGTCAAGGGGATGAATGCAGCGACTAAGAAAAAGGAAGAATCAGCACCTGCACCTCCCGCTGATGTAGTTTTATTGACTGAGATACGAGACCTACTGAAAAAATAGAAATTCAAAAAAATCCGGTGATAGACCTCACCGGATTTTTTTGATACTTAAGACTACTTGAACTTTTCTGCTACAATAAGTTCTTTGTTTCCTGTCGTGTACTGGTAAAATCCGCTGCCAGACTTTACGCCTTTGTTTCCGGCTTGCACCATGTTAACAAGCAGTGGACAGGGTGCATACTTTGGGTTTCCAAATCCATCGTTTAATACACGTAAAATAGAAAGGCATATATCTAGCCCAATAAAATCGGCCAGTTGGAGAGGGCCCATAGGGTGAGCCATTCCTAATTTCATCACATTATCAATTTCTTCAACGCCAGCTACTCCTTCGTATAGGGAGTAAATCGCCTCATTGATCATGGGCATCAAAATCCGGTTGGCCACAAAGCCTGGGTAGTCGTTTACTTCCACTGGAATTTTCCCTAATTTCTTGGAAAGCTCCATGATGACCTCAGTCGTTTCGTTAGAGGTACTGTATCCTCTGATGATTTCAACCAATTTCATTATCGGCACTGGGTTCATAAAGTGCATACCGATTACGTTTCCTGGGCTTTTGGTAACAGAAGCTATTTTTGTAATCGAAATAGAAGAAGTATTTGAAGCGAGGATTGTACCGGGCTTGGTGACCTCATCGAGATCTTTAAAAATTTTTAGTTTTAACTCCAGATTTTCGGTCGCTGCTTCTACCACCAATTCTACGTCCTGTAACCCTTCTTTCATAAACGTGGTGGTAGAAAGATTGGAGAGCGTTAGTTGCTTCTCATCAGCTGTAATCGTTCCCTTTTCTACCTGTCGGGAAAGGTTTTTGTCAATGGTAGTGATCGCTTTTTTTAAGGCATCTTCAGAAATGTCTATGATGGAAACCTTGAATCCGTGTTGAGCAAATACATGCGCAATACCGTTGCCCATGGTTCCCGAACCGATAACCGCTATTTTGTTCATTGAGTTGAGTAATTTTGTTCGCTGTAAAGATAGAGTTTCAATGGTGCCAGAAAAATCCAGAATTAGAAATTTGTCGACTCGTTATCTAGCTTTTTACAAATGGGGAGTTGGCCTAATAATTCTTACGGTAGTCCTTTTATTTGTTTTTTTTGAAGTGGATTCGTTAAAAAAACTTCGAATTGGCATGTTGTTTTGGCCAATGTACTATGGCTATTTTCTTTATTTATGGTGGAATGTCAATAAGAGAGTTTACCATGTTGAGTTCGACAATGACTTTATGTATGTGATCCAAAGAAAACAAGACTTGCTCATCCCTCTCGAAAATGTCAAAGACGTAAACCTTGTGTCAATGGGAGGTGTATATCGTGTTGATTTATATGTGAAAGAACTTTTTGGAGACAAGTTTTATTTCAAGCCATCACTTCTCTATCCTTTCAACCACAAAAAAAAGGAAGCGTTGGTAGATGTGCTTTGGGCAAATATTGAAAAGGCAAAAAGTAAAAAACAGCATTTTCAAAGAAACGCGCTGCATAGTTAATTCAAGATTCAAAATTCAAAATTCAACTCTATGATTTAGGCTTTAAGTTTTGAACTTTCAACTTTCAACTTTGAACTTTGAATCTTGAATCTTGAACTTTGAATCTTGAACTTTGAATCTCGAACTATTCAACCAGGACTTCCTTCGCAAACCCCATCGCATTGAACCGGAGTGAAAGTCGCTGAGCAATTGTATCTCTCCCGCAATTCATTCCCGGTGTCAAGTAGTAATAGAAAAACTTTTGGTTGCGCTTATAAAGTTCGTTTTTGTCAGGTCTACCCAAAAGCTTGACGATGTCGTCTTGCGAGAGGCCTTTTAACTTTTCTTTTTGTTCAACCAACTCAGGCAGTGCTGCGAGCCGATCTTTCAGGCAGCCCCATTTGTCATCCTTCCATTTTGTAAGGTCTATTTTTTCGAAGGTCGGCAGCGGTTTGGAACAACCCGGTAACAACAATAACAAAATAGTAAAGAAGAAAAGGCACCGATAGTTCAATGTATTTGCATTTAATTTGCACCACAAATGTAGTTACATGACACTAAAGGTATTTAAAGCGATCTGGTTTCTTTCGTTGGTTATTTTTTTAGGTGTGTTTATGTACAACTACGCCTCTTTGCCCGAGACAATTACGGTTTTAGAGTCCGAAACGCCATTTTCGCTTACGCGTGATGCTTTATTCTACTGCGTTTTGGCGATTGCAGCAATTTTTAACCTGTTTGTATTTGTCATTAACAAATTGTTTGCCGTTCAATTGGGTTTTAGAGCTTGGTTCTACGGCTTGGTTATTTCACTCAATATCTTTTTGATCATCGGTGTCAATTTTGTAGCCCTCTACAATAGTGCGGAAAAATTTGACTATCAGGCGATTGGACCTATTATCTATGGCGGCATCGTGCTTGTGGTGGGTTGGGCTATTAGTTGGCCCCTCTATGCAGTGGCCAGAAAACTTTTTTCTAAATAATCAGTTTTAATCAATTCTTTTTACCAGTTGTAAATCAGCCAATTAGTTCGGTTGTCCCCGATTTTTTTTGCGGTACTCCCCATTCTACTCTACGAGGAATTCTCGCAGAAAAATATTTTCTTCGAACTATACATTGGCGTTTGCCAGTAGAATTTTTAAGTCAGACCCGATAAATTTTTCATCTTTGCGCCCGCCAGCCTAAGTCGTTATGGTGGGCGGGCGATTAAACTCTTAAGTTTTGAACTGCTATGGCGAAGGAAACAAGTGAATACGATGAATCCAGTATCCGATCCCTCGATTGGAGGGAGCATATTCGACTCAGGCCGGGAATGTATATTGGTAAGTTGGGCGATGGCTCTGCCAAAGACGATGGCATTTACGTGTTAGTAAAAGAAGTTATCGACAATTGTATCGATGAGCACATGATGGGGTATGGCAAAACCATCGATGTAAAAATTACCGATCAACACGTGATGGTACGTGACTACGGCCGTGGAATACCGCTCGGCAAAGTGGTGGATGTAGTTTCTAAAATAAATACCGGAGCAAAGTATGACTCAGGTGCTTTTCAAAAGTCGGTTGGGTTAAATGGCGTTGGTACAAAGGCTGTTAATGCGCTTTCAAATTTCTTTAAAGTGCAAGCCTTTCGTGAAGGCCAAACAAAGCTGGCAGAGTTCAAGAAGGGTGTACTTACGGCCGATCCTAAAGTAGGCAAGAGTGACGAGAAGAATGGAACCTTGGTAGAATTTGAACCGGATAACACCATGTTCAAAAACTACCATTTCATTCCAGAATATTTGGACGATTTGATGTGGAACTATGCGTTCCTAAATGCCGGACTTACGATCAACTATAATGGCAGAAAGTTCTTTTCAAAAGATGGTCTACTTGACTTATTGAAGCAAAAAGCCGATGCCGAGGAAATGCGTTACCCAATAATTCATTGCAAGGGCGATGATATTGAATTTGCATTGACTCACGGAAATCAATACGGAGAAGAGTATTACTCATTCGTAAACGGCCAAAATACAACCCAGGGAGGCACTCACCTGGCCGCTTTTCGCGAAGGTGTGGTGAGGGGTATTCGTGATTTTTACAAAAAAGATTTTGATGCGGCAGATATACGCGCAAGTATAGTGGGTGCTGTAGCCGTGCGTGTGCAAGAACCTGTTTTTGAATCACAAACAAAAACTAAGTTGGGTTCCATTAATATGGCACCTGAAGGCGGACAAAGCGTGAAGAACTTTGTAGGTGATTTTGTGGCAAAAGAATTAGAAATCTATCTCCACAAGAATCCCACTTCGGCAGATGCGCTACAAAAGAGAATTTTGCAATCAGAGCGCGAGCGAAAAGAAATTGCCGGTATTAAAAAATTGGCCAACGAACGTGCGAAGAAAGCCAATCTCCATAACAAGAAACTAAGAGATTGCCGTTTTCATTTCGATGATGAGAAAGGGGAGAAGGGTATGGATTCGGTGGTCTTTATTACAGAGGGAGATTCCGCCAGCGGATCGATCACTAAATCGCGCAATGTGGAAACGCAGGCTGTCTTCAGTTTACGCGGAAAGCCGTTGAATTGCTACGGCCTGACGAAAAAAGTGGTGTATGAAAACGAAGAGTTCAACTTACTTCAACATGCACTCAATATTGAAGATGGGTTGGACGGTTTGCGCTACAATAAAGTGATTATCGCCACTGATGCCGATGTGGACGGGATGCATATTCGACTTTTGTTGATGACCTTCTTTCTACAATTCTTTCCTGATTTGGTGAAAGCAAATCACGTCTATGTGTTAGAGACGCCCCTGTTTAGAGTTCGGAATAAAAAAGAAACAATCTACTGCTACAGTGAAGAAGAGAAACAAGCTGCCGTAGCTAAGTTGGGTAGTAAACCGGAAATCACCCGATTCAAAGGCTTGGGCGAAATTTCTCCTGACGAGTTTGGAAAATTTATTGGCGAAAGCATTCGGTTGCAGCCAGTGCTGTTAAACAAAGAAAGTCACTTGGCTAAATTACTGGAGTTCTACATGGGCAAAAATACGCCTGACCGTCAGGAATTTATTATAGAGAACTTGAGAATTGAATTGGATAAAGTAGAGATAAAAGAGGAGGAGATTGTCGATATTGAATAACAAGCGCAGATGGTATCACGGTTTGTGACACCACGATAGATTGGAGTTTTCAAACGAAGAGAAGTAACGCAATGAGTAAAAAGCAAATGCCTAACGAAACAACAGACAAAGACGGGAACGTTCATTCGATCGCGATTGATGGCATGTACGAAAATTGGTTTCTAGACTATGCTTCGTATGTGATTCTGGAGCGTGCCGTTCCGCGAATTGAAGATGGCTTAAAACCGGTGCAACGGAGAATTGCACACGCCATCAAGGAAATGGACGATGGCCGTTTCAATAAAGTGGCAAATGTTATTGGTAGTACCATGCAGTATCATCCCCATGGAGATGCTGCTATTGGTGAGGCGATTGTTAATATTGGACAGAAAGATTTGTTACTTGATACACAAGGTAACTGGGGTGACGTTCGCACAGGAGACAGCGCAGCAGCGCCTCGTTACATCGAAGCACGCCTTTCAAAGTTTGCGTTGGACGTAGTTTACAACCCACAGACAACTGAGTGGCAACTTTCATATGACGGTAGAAAAAAAGAACCTGTCACACTTCCGGTAAAATTCCCGTTGCTGTTAGCACAGGGAGTTGAGGGAATTGCAGTAGGCCTCTCGACCAAAATTTTACCACATAATTTTTGCGAGCTTATTAAAGCGTCCATCGATGTGTTGAAAGGGAAGAACCCAAAAATCTACCCTGATTTTCCTACTGGCGGCATTGGTGATTTCTCGGAATACGAACAGGGTTTCCGTGGAGGAAAAATAAAGGTGAGGGCAAAAATTGAAATAGAAGATAAGAAGACGCTGCTGATCAAAGAAATTCCTTTTGGCACCACAACTGCTTCGCTGATGGAGTCTATTGTAAAGGCCAGCGAAAAGGGTAAGATCAAGGTGAAACAAGTCGTGGATAACACGGCAAAAGACGTAGAAATTTCGGTGTCCTTGCAAGCGGGCATTTCGCCTGAGATTGCTATTGATGCACTCTATGCATTTACCGATTGCGAAGTTTCTATTTCTCCCAACGCTTGCGTGATTGTAGCCGATAAGCCTCAGTTCATGAAAGTGAACGAGATTTTGAAGTATAACACTGAGCTGACTGTAAAACTTCTAAAACAAGAACTGGAAATCCGAAAGGCAGAGTTGATGGAGAAGATATTGTTCTCTTCGTTGGAAAAGATTTTCATTGAGAAAAGAATTTATAGAAATATTGAAGATGTCGAAACTTTTGAAGAGGTAATTACAACTGTTGACAAAGGACTGAGACCCTATAAAAAACAATTCTATCGGGAAATTACTCGCGATGACATCTTGCGCTTGCTGGAGATTCGGATCAAACGCATTTCTAAATACGATTCGTTTAAAGCAGATGAATTGATGCGTGATTTGGAGAAAGAACTGAAAGAGACACTACATCATCTCAAGCACTTAACAGACTACGCGATTGCCTATTATCAAAATCTGTTGGATAAGTATGGTAAAGGGCGTGAGCGAAAAACAGAGATTAAGAGTTTTACCTCAGTTGCCGCTACCGAAGTAATCGCCAACAACCAAAAACTATATGTAAACCGTGAAGATGGTTTTATTGGCTGGAGCTTAAAAAAGGACGAGTTTATTGCTGATTGTTCTGAATTAGATGATGTGATTGTGATTCGTAGGGATGGCAAGGCGAAAGTAAGTCGCATCAACGAAAAAGTGTTTATGGGCAAGGACATTTTGCACGTGGGCATTTGGCGTAAGGGTGATGAACGAATGATCTACAACCTCGTTTACAGTGACGGCAAGGGCGGAATTACCTATGCCAAGCGTTTTGCCATGCCTGCGATTACGCGAGATAAAGAATATAATCTTGATATGGGAAATCCCAATAGCAAGGTGCATTACCTCAGTGCCAATCCAAATGGCGAAGCGGAAGTGGTTGAAGTAAAATTGACACCGGCAAGTTCGGCCCGTAAAAAGATTTTTGATTTTGATTTTTCAGAGTTGGAAGTGAAGGGGAGAGGTGTACGTGGTAATATGATTACTAAATATCCTGTGCGTAAAGTTGATTTTAAAGAATCGCGAGGCTCGACATTAAGTGGATTGGATTTGTGGTTTGATGAGGCAAGCGGCCGATTGAATAAAGATAAGCGTGGTAAATATGTTGGGAAATTTGACGGAGATGATCAGATCATAGCTATCACGAAAAGTGGTACGTACAAAATTACCAGCTATGAATTGACGAATCGCTACGAACCAGAAAAAACCATTCTAGTACAGAAGTACAATCCTAAAAAAGTGGTTACAGCTGTTTATTTGGATGGCGAAAGCAAACAGTATTTTGTCAAACGATTCTTAATCGAGACTAATACATTAGATAAAGAATTTGGTTTTATTTCCGAAGGCATTGGCTCACGGTTGGATTATGCCAGTACTTCGGATTCGCCAGAGATTGAGATGGACGTGGTGAAGGGAAAAGGGAAGGATAAAGAGACGGAAGTGGTAAGTCTGGACGAGATTGTGGATGTCAAAGGCTGGAAGGCATTGGGAAATCGATTATCACAATATAAGGTGACTAAGATCAAGTCACTGGAAGATCCCGATGAAACTGGCTTTGAAGAGGGCGACTCGGATAACGATGTGGCGACTGTTGAAACCTCAAAAAGTTCTCAACCGTCAAAAAAAAAATTCCCCTACGCAACCGCTCCGGGCAACAGGTGGGAAGAACCAGAGGAGGGAGAACAAGCAAGCCTCTTCGAGGAAAGTCAGTCCCAAGCAAATCAAAGCCAGCCGCTCGTCAACGGCCAGCCGCCAAAGCCAAAGGAAAAAAAGCCAACAGCCGAGCAAGCAAACCTCTTCGAGGAAAATCAAAGTCAAAAAAAGGAAGTAAAAAAGGATGATGACGAAAAGGGGTATACCCCTGGACAAACCGTTGAACTAGATTTTTAAACGGGCAAAATGAAATTGTTGACAACTGTATTTTTTTCAATGTTAGCGATAGCTGCATCCGGCCAAGAGATAACTGTGCAAGGAGATGTAATAGATGCATTGACGAGAAAACACATTAAGTCAACCATCCGTTATAAAAGCTACCCTACTGGCGGGATATCCGGAAGATCCAGTGACAGCACTTTTTCATTTACAATCTTTGGTTCGTCCAAATATCAGGTTACTGCTGACGCGGAAGGTTATATTCCACAAACTATAATTGTTGATCCAAAAGAAGCCGTGAGCAATGTTATTGATAGGGATATTTCATTGACGTCTACTGGCCGAGCCATTCGATTGGAGCACCTTATTTTTGAAATGGGGAGAGCCGTTATCAACCCAAAATCGTATATAAGTTTGGATGAGGTGATAGCAATGATGAAAGAGAATACGAAAGTAGTCATCCAATTGGAAGGACACACAGACAATATTGGGAATGCAGAAAAAAATATGGAATTATCTAGAGACCGCGTGGAAGCAGTAAAAAAGTATTTAACATCTAAAGGAGTTTCAAAAGACAGGGTAAAGACAAAAGCTTTTGGCGGAACACAGCCACTATCAACCGAAGGAACAGAACAAGCAAAAGCACTCAATAGGCGTGTAGAGATGCGGGTGCTAAACGATTAGATTCCACCGACAATCTTTTAGCATCGTTGTAATCATTCTTGTTTGTTACCATAGCAACTTCTTCTGATTCAACCTCTTCAAATATTTTGAAGTAGGCAAGTTTTCTAAAAATTTCAGCGCTGGGTCGAGGAGTCCTTTCTTTTGTGTCCAGATTACACTCGTAAAGCCCAAATCGTTTGGTAGGCCCTAGATTCCATTCAAAATTATCCCAGGTACTCCAGTGAAAATATCCCCTGATGTCCACCCCATCTTGCAATGCCTGATGTAAAATCTTGGCGTAGTCACCAATCGATTGTTGTCTAAGTTCATCGGTCTGCTGACAAATCCCGTTTTCCGTGATGATGATTGGCTTTCGATACTTTTTCCAATACCGATCGATACAAGTTCTCATTCCTTCGGGGTGATACTCCCACATATCATCATGGATCACGCCCAATTTTTTCATTTTATCAGGCGTTTCCAAATAAGTAATGGGCATGGGGTCATGTGGGATGCGCGCATAATAGCTCATGCCAAAGAAATCAACTTTGGTAAACCGATCGGGCACCCACTCCATAAACCACCAGTCGCTTAGTTTTGAGGTAAACCAGCCCAAGGTGTTTTCTGCGGAGAAGATGGTTGTGTTGTTTGAAATGCCAACTGGCTGGTGCGGGAATTTTTCTTTGATGTAGTCGTACACCAGGTCATGCGCCTTACCCATATTTTTTACGGCCGTAGCAGCGAGTACCGGATTTGTTTTAAAAGGAGGAAAGCCGCCTGTGATCCAACCGAAGCTGGCATATACATTAGGCTCGTTAAATGTATTCCAGTAGCTCACATAATCGCCAAATTGATCAACCACCTTTTTGGCGAAGTCCACCCAGTAATGAATGTTTGCTTCTTTTTCCCAACCGCCCATTTTAGCAAACCAAACAGGATTCGTAAAGTGATGGAGGACCATCATGATTTTCACACCTCGCTGTTGTAGCTCTTCTAACAAACCGATATAGTGGTGCACGGTTTCTGCATGTAGCCCATCCATCGGCTGACGTTGCAGTTTGCTCCACATCATGCCCATTCTATAATTGGGTGCAAGCGATGAAATGATTTCCACATCTTCGCGCCAGCGTGTTTCGTGATCGGTTGTTCGGTCGAGAACAAAACCGTCTTTTGACTTCACCCCTTGCCAATCATGTTCAAAAGCGGTCTCAATCTGCGTGGCAGCAGTACTGGTGCCGAATATAAAGTCTGAGGGAAAGACGTATTGCATTTTTTTAATTGCCTTCAAAAATAGACAATGAATTGATTTTGAATACTTCTTATTTACTTTTGGACTGATAAAATGGATCAAACTGAGCAGAATCAATTAGTAGTTAATCATCTTCTTCAATTCGTAACAGACAGAAGGCGGTCGGTAATGGAACACGTGTTAAGCCAACGCACTCGCCATATAACCTTGGTCTTGGAAGATATTTATCAATCCCAAAATGCCAGCGCAGCCGTTAGAACTTGTGAGTGCTTGGGTATTCAAGATCTCCATGTAATCGAAAAACAGAGTAGCTACTCTGTTAACAAGAAAGTCTTAAAGGGTTCAAACAAGTGGATGAGTATTGTTAAGTACAAAGAAAAGAACCTAGATAATACATTGCTGTGCTATCAGCGACTACGCGCTGCAGGCTACAAAATTCTGGTTACTGATCCATCACCCGATGGAATTCCGATCACTGAAGTGCCCATCGATCAAAAAATTGCTCTGGTTATGGGAAATGAACTGGAAGGGATTTCAGACGTTGCTTTAAAAAATGCCGATCAGAAAGTAAACATTCCCATGTTTGGATTTACGGAGAGCTTTAACATATCAGTAAGCGCTGCAGTGTGTCTTCACACCCTTGTTTCAAAGCTGCGCCATTCAGATGTAACGTGGCAATTGGAAAAATCGGAAGTGGACCAACTACGCCTTGAATGGCTGCGCAAAATGGTGCGAAGGTCAGATCTTCTGGAGGAAGAGTTTCTTCGTTCGATTCGCTAGATTTGTACCGGCTTTAACATGGGACGGATGAGATATTTCTGGAGGATTGCGATTAAAGGGATCCTTTGGGTCGGATTGTTAGTTGCTCTTTTTGTAGTTATTGCTAATATTTGGGTGGTTACCAGCACACGGGGGCGAATTGTCGCATCCGTTGATGAACTTCCCGTGAAAAGTGTGGCGTTGGTGTTAGGCACCAGCAACAAATTGGTTGATGGTTCGCCCAATCCCTTTTTTTTAGAGCGAATTCAACTTGCAGCCGATTTATTTCGGCAGGGGAAGATTTCTCATTTTATTCTCAGTGGCGACAACCGATCAAAATACTACAATGAACCGATAGAAATGCGAAAGGCATTGATCAGGCTAGGAGTGCCTGACAGTTTGATTACCCTTGATTTTGCCGGTTTGAGAACACTTGATTCCATTGTTCGAAGCAAAGAGATCTTCGGACAAAATAAAATTGTTATTGTTACCCAGTCTTTTCATTGCTACCGCGCGTTGTTCATTAGCAAATTTTATGATATCGATGCAGTCACATTGTTGACTTCAGACCCAGACCCTCATACGTCACTTCGGATAAATATCAGAGAATGGTTTGCCCGTGCAAAAGCTGTTACTGATTTATATATTTTTAATACGACTCCTCGTCACTTAGGCAATCCGGAGCCATTAAATAAGGTAGGAAACCAAAAAAGATGAAATGCCGTTATTAAGCGCGTTCTAAGCAGGAAATTATTTATGTTTGCGGTCATTTTATTGTTTTGAAGGTCTTATCGTGATAAAGAGCGTTTTCTTTTCTTTTATTTTTATATTTTCTATCTGCGCGCTGGGCTATAGTCAGGAGACGATAATCACGGGTAAAGTGACAGACGCAGCCTCGGGCGATCCGATTCCTTTTGTCAATGTAGTGTTTAAGGGCACATCCTTGGGAATGACCACAGATTTTGACGGAAAATTCAAAATAAAATCATTGTCGCTATTGAAAAGCGATTCTATTGTTGCATCCTATATTGGCTATAAGCCGCGTTCTAAAAAGTTCAAAAAGGGAGTTACGCAGGTAATTAACTTTCAGCTGCAGGAAGATGTAACCAACTTACAAGAGGTGGTAATCAAATCAGGAGAGAATCCAGCGTTTCCTATCATGCGAAAAATCATTGATAACAAGAGTATCAATGACAAGCGTAGGCTTTCGGGCTACGAGCATGATACGTATTCAAAAATGGAGATTGATGCAGACAATATTTCCGAAAAACTTCGCGAGAAGAAGGTCATGAAGAAGATCGCGCAGGTGCTTGATAGCTTGGATCGGATTGCAGGAGAAGATGGCAAACCAATTTTACCACTCTATATTTCCGAAAGTGTTTCTAAAATTTACTACCGTGACAATCCAAGTTTGAAGAAGGAGTTAATACAAAAGAATAAAGTGAATGGTGTAATGGGCGAGGGGTACAGCGATCTACTATCGCAAGTGATCGGCCCATCGATGCAGGACTATAATTTCTATTCTAACTGGTTAAATTTTGGACAAAAGGCATTTGTTTCTCCAATAGCAGACGGTTGGCGAGCTTATTATGACTACGAACTCTTGGATAGTGCTGAGCTCGGTGGCCATTTTTGCTATCGCTTAGATTTTTTCCCAAAGAGCGAGCAGGCTTTGGCATTCTCTGGCACGATGTGGATCACCAAAGATGAGTATTCGATCAAGCAGATAGACGCAACAATGGGAAGTACTGCAAACATTAACTTTATCGAGAAGATAAAAATCCAGCATGAGTATGAGAAGGTTGCGGGGGGGGCTTGGCTTCCTTCAAAAAGCCGTGTATTGATCGATGTCGGTGAATTGACGAGCAATTCCGCAGGTTTACTAGCAAAGTTTTACACGAGCAATAGAAATTTTGTTGTCAATAAGCCCAAACCAACCTCTTTTTTTGATACTGCGATCGAAAAGGCTGAAGATGCAAACTTAGAAGAAGAAGAAAAGGTCTGGGATACTCTTCGTCATGAACCATTGACAAAAACCGAACAGAATGTTTACCAAATGATTGATACCATAAAAAACATTCCCATCGTTAGGTCATACATTGATGCAATAAGGCTCGTTGTTAACGGATATTACACGTCCGGCAAATTAGATTGGGGCCCTTATTTGGCAGCCATTGCATGGAATAATCATGAGGGGTTTAGGTTACAAGCCGGTTTTAGGACGAATATAAAATTTAGCCGTAAGTGGGTCTTGGGTGGTCGATTGGCTTATGGTTTTCATGATCAGCAGTTTAAATATCAGGCCTTTGTGACCAAAATTCTGGATCGAAAGCGATGGAGTACATTTACACTTCGTGCAAGATATGATCTCAATCGCCTTGGGTTGGATGAAGACTTGATTACTGATTTTCCTGTGTTTTTATTTGCCAGCAGGTGGGGTCAATACAACAAGAGTTTTTATTATCATGAATACCGCGCCACATTTGAAAGAGAATTGTTTAAAGGCTTTACTCAGCGTGTGGCGTTGCGCCAATTTAACTTCGATCCGATCTATAATTTTGAATACTATACCAAACCGTCCGATATTGCCACATCGCCAACCTCTAGTACATTTCAAGCGTCTGAAGTTTTCTTTGAATCAAGATATGCCAGAGACCAAGTTTTTATTCAGAATGGAAATAACCGTATTGGTTTAGAATCTAAAAGGTGGCCCGTTTTCACGTTGCGTTATACTCACGGTTTCAGAAGTAGTTTCGGTGATTTTAACTACGATAAGATTCGACTGAATATAAATAAGAGAGTAAAGATGGGGCCGCTTGGCAATGGCTATATCAATTTAACGGGAGAACAAATTTTTGGACGATTACCTTACCCTTTATTGAATATGCCGTTAGGTAATCAATCCCCGGTCTATTCACCTGTTAACTTTAACTTGTTGAGATTCGGTGAATTTGCTACGGATCAATACATAGCGTTGCAGTATCGTCAGAATTTTGAAGGATTGTTTTTAAATAATATGCCAATGCTTCAAAAATTGAAATGGAGACTTTTGGCTACCGCAAATGTATTAGTGGGGGGCCTTAAGCAGTCCAATCAAGACGTTATTGTTCCGCCTTCACCTTCACTATCTGAAAGGGAATTAAAGGAATATAACAAGTTTAGAACTTTCGCGCTAGACCCAGAGAAACCCTATATTGAGTTGGGTTATGGTGTAGAGAATATTTTTAAATTCTTGCGAGTGGATTTTATACATCGTCTTAGCTATTTGGATTTGCCCAACAATCCTAGAAGCTTTGGTGTATTGTTTACAATTCAATTAAAACTGTAGTATCGTTTATCAGTTGGTGGGGACAAGCTCAATGCCGCGCGGTCGTGGCAGTTACAATTTTAAAGCCACCACTTTCCTTCTCTTGTTAAAAACCGCATATTTGCAATCCGAAAAAGTTAAATTGGAATGAGTAATTCAAAAATTACGTTGCCCGATGGTTCCGTCAAGGAATTCCCTGCCGGGGTAACAGGGATGGAGATTGCCAGGAGCATTAGCGAAGGCTTGATGCGTAATGCACTTTCCATCGAAGTGAATGGTGAAATTTGGGATTTGAACAGATCCATCACAGCCGATGCGGCTATCAAAATATTTACGTGGAACGACAAGGGAGGAAAGTATGCTTTTTGGCATTCATCGGCCCACTTATTTGCCGAAGCATTAGAGGCTCTTTATCCGGGAGTTAAGTTCGGCATTGGTCCACCGATCGAGAATGGATTTTATTACGATGTCGATCTAGGTGACACACCTTTTGGTGACGAGGAGTTATTGGCTGTTGAAAAAAGGATGATTGAGTTGGCGAAGGTCAACAATGCTTTTGTTCGAACAGATGTTTCGAAGAAGGAAGCCCTTGAGTATTTCACGAAAAAGGGAGATCCCTACAAATTAGAATTGATCGATGGCTTGCAAGACGGCTCCATCACCTTTTATCAGCAAGGCAACTTTGTGGACTTGTGCCGTGGACCACATATTCCAACTACTGGGCCTATCAAAGCCATAAAACTGTTAAGTGTAGCAGGAGCTTATTGGCGTGGAGATGAGAAAAATAAAATGCTCAAGCGCATTTATGGCATTACATTCCCCAAACAAAAAGAATTAGAAGAATATCTTTTCATGCTGGAGGAAGCCAAGAAGCGCGATCATAGAAAGTTAGGAAAGGAACTAGAGTTGTTTGCTTTTTCAGAGAAGGTGGGTATGGGTTTACCGTTGTGGTTGCCGAAAGGAACTGTGCTACGTGAGCGCTTGGAGCAGTTCATGCGCAGAGCGCAGGTCAAGGCTGGATATGATCCGGTTGTTACTCCACACATTGGCAGCAAGCAACTGTACGTCACATCTGGTCACTATGAAAAATATGGGAAGGATTCTTTCCAGCCGATTCACACACCTGACGAAAGCGAAGAGTTCTTGCTGAAGCCGATGAACTGCCCTCATCACTGTGAGATTTACAAGACAAAGCCACGCTCATACAAAGATCTGCCTATTCGTTACGCAGAGTTTGGAACGGTGTATCGCTACGAGCAGAGTGGAGAGTTACATGGCTTGACACGTGTACGTGGTTTTACGCAAGACGATGCCCATATTTTCTGCCGACCAGATCAGGTCAAGCAAGAGTTTGTGAAAGTAATTGACTTGGTTCTTTTTGTTTTCAAATCATTGGGCTTTGAAAACTATACGGCACAGGTTTCATTGCGCGATCCGGAAAACAAAGCAAAGTATATTGGTGACGATGAATTGTGGGACAAAGCCGAGCGAGAAATTCAGGAAGCTGCTGATGAGCGTGGTTTGAAAACAGTAGCAGTAAAGGGTGAAGCTGCTTTCTATGGTCCGAAGCTCGACTTTATGGTGAAGGATGCGCTTGGCAGAAGTTGGCAGTTAGGCACCATTCAAGTTGACTACCAGTTGCCGCAGCGTTTTGAGCTGGAATATGTTGGGGCAGATAATCAAAAGCATAGACCGGTCATGATACACCGCGCACCATTTGGTTCTTTGGAGCGTTTTGTGGCGGTTTTGATAGAGCATTGCGCAGGCAATTTCCCGCTTTGGTTGGCACCGGAACAATTTTCAGTATTGCCAATTTCAGAAAAGTTCAACGACTACGCTCAGAAGGTGGTAGATACATTAAAGGAAAGTGACATCCGAGGTTTCTTGGACGATAGGGACGAGAAAGTAGGCCGAAAAATTCGAGACTCAGAAGTGAAAAAGGTGCCTTTTATGCTGATAGTAGGCGAGAAGGAGGCGATGGAGGGAAAAATCTCAGTGAGAAGGCATGGGGGAGAAGATAAGGGGTCAATGCTCCTGACGGACTTTGTTTCTTCTTTTTCAAAGGAATTTGGCCTTCCAAGCTTGTAATTCAAAACTTAAAGATCAAGTTTTAAGCTCGATCTCGGCTCAATTTTGAAGGTGCGATTTTGAATCTTGAGTCAATAAGTATTTTGAAAAGAGTAAAAAAGAGCGATATTTGCAGCCCTGTCTTCTGACCAGGCAGGCTGTTTTCATTTAAATTAAGAACTTAAACCCAACGAGTGGCAATATTTCAAGGTGGAAGTCGCCCCAGTAGCAAACCTTTTGTAAGAGGTGCAAGGCGTGTCGTGGAAGAACCTTATCGTGTAAACGAGCGGATTCTGGCACAAAAAGTAAGAGTGGTAGGTGAGAACATCAAGGTAGATGTTTACCCGACTTCGGTAGCAATCAAGCTTGCCCAAGAGCAAGGTTTGGATCTGGTGGAAATTTCACCGAATGCAGACCCTCCGGTTTGTAAAGTGGTCGACTACTCTAAGTTTAAGTACGAGCAAAAGAAAAAACAGAAGGAAATTAAGGCTCACGCACAGAAGACGGTTTTGAAAGAAATTCGTTTTGGGCCTAACACAGATGAGCATGATTTCAATTTTAAAGTGAAGCATGCTGAGAATTTCTTGAAAGAAGGTGCAAAGGTAAAAGCCTATGTACATTTCGCAGGACGGTCAATTGTGTACAAGGAACGTGGCGAGATTTTGCTGCTCAAATTTGCGACCGCACTTGAGGAACTTGGAAAGGTGGAGCAGATGCCAAAATTGGAAGGAAAGAGAATGTATTTGTTAATGGCCCCAAAGGGCAAGAAGTAATAAAGTTTAACTGAGAGTAAAATGCCAAAAGTAAAAACAAAATCAGGTGCCAAGAAGAGGTTTAAAATAACCGGAAGTGGAAAGATCAAGCGCAAGAGCGCTTTCAAAAACCATATCTTGACAAAGAAGACTACCAAGCAAAAAAGAAGATTGACAAAAAAGTCAATCGTGAGCAAAGCTGATACTAATAATATCAGTGCCATGCTTCCTTATTTGTTATAATGATATTCCGCCTCAGGCGGATAGTTTAGTTTAATGTTTCACAGGTTTTTGGCAGCTAAGTATCCGCCTCAGGCGGATCGCCAACGGCCATAAAGTAAAAAACAATGCCACGTTCAGTAAACAGTGTAGCATCCCGCGCAAGGCGCAAGAGATTCATGGAGTTAGCCAAAGGTTACTTTGGCCGTAAGAAAAATGTTTGGACAGTAGCCAAAAATGCAATTGAGAAAGGCTTGGTGTATGCCTACCGCGATCGGAAAGCAAAAAAGAGAGAGTTCCGTTCACTTTGGATTGCCCGTATCAATGCGGGTGCCCGTCTTCACGGAATGTCTTATTCAGAATTCATGGGTAAAGCAAAGAAATCAAGCATCGATTTAAACCGAAAGGTATTGGCCGATCTTGCAATGAATCACCCAACTGCATTTGAAGCAGTAGTGAAAAAGTTGAAATAGACTTCGCAGAAATAAAAAAGAGCCGTCTCAACTTGTTGAGACGGCTCTTTTTGTTTCGGTTAGGGTCATTAGAATAATTGTGTTTTAGAACGAGCCGGTTTATATTTGATTGAATGAAGATTGAAGAGCCCGATATTTCCGGAAGTTATACCTATGCTGACTACATGACTTGGTCGTGGACCGAGATGAGGGAATTGATTCGGGGTAAGATTTACAATATGTCGCCTGCACCCCGCACCGTTCACCAAAAAGTGGTAGGAAAGCTATTCCTAAAGATTGGCAACTTTTTGGAAGGTAAAAAGTGTCAGGCGTTTGTTGCATCATTTGATGTTCGGCTGCCCCTATCACCCCAAAAGAAGGAAGACCGAGACATTACAACGGTGGTGCAGCCCGATGTGTGCGTGGTTTGCGATCCCGCGAAAATCGATGAACGAGGCTGTCTAGGCGCACCCGATTTGATGATTGAAGTGCTTTCGCCCCGTACCTCATCAAAGGACTTACGCGAGAAATTTGACGTGTATGAAGAGTGTGGCGTGAGGGAATATTGGGTGGTGCATCCACAAGAACAAACCGTATTGGTTTATGTGCTTAATGAAAAAGGAAAGTACGAGGGAGTTTTGACCCCTTATGTTCGCACGGATCGGATTTCTCCCATAGCACTACCCGGATTTTCGATTAATTTAGCCGAGATTTTTCCGGAGGAGATTTGACAGTTAGTAATTTTTGCACAGCCTAGTTCGGTTTTTTAAATCTTGGTAAATTTGCCCTGTGTCGCGATCCAAAAAAACTTTTATTGTCGTTTGCATCCTGTTTTTTGCAGGCTTGATATACCTCAGTTACGATATCAGCTCTAAAACCACCTTTCCTGGCTCTAAGTCCCAGCTAAAAGAAAGGCTTAAGAAGCAATATTTAGTAGAGGATTCTCTCAAGGCAGATACATCCAGAGCGGTTCAACGCCCTTAAATGCAACTCGTCCAGAAGAAAGCCAGTTAGGCGTGATCTAGTTTTCTTTTCTGCGCGCTCCTTTTATGTTTACATCAGATTAAAGCCAACTATAGACAGGATTATCCCCTGGGGTCAAGGACTCTGGGGGATTTTCTTTTTTGGACAGTTTTCTAACCAAGTCCGTATGCGGATTCAGCGCCAAAAAACTCACAAGCGTTATAGTAGTAAACTCAAAGCATTTCTCCATTTTTGTATAAGACCAAACATAACTCAACCCAAATGACGCGTATTATTTGTCTTTTATTCATCGTGCTGGCGGTAGGTTGTACAAACAATGATATCAATAAGAAGTTTGATTGTTCAACTTCCGATCTCACCATTGAGTTAGCAAGTAAAACCAATACAACCAGTTGTAATTCCGTTAACGGAAAAATTTCAGTAGGTGCCAAGGGAGGTAAGCAACCTTATAGTTTTAGTTTAAATGGAGGTGTTGGTCAAACGGGCGGAGATTTTTTGAATTTAGGGGCAGGTAGTTATAGTGTCATAGTAACGGACGCAAATGAGTGCAAAGTAACTTCGGTAGTTATTGACATCAGTGCACCCGACTCTAATTTGAATGCGACCGCTGTTGTGGTTAGAAATAATCAATGTACGAACCCAAATGGCTCAATAACGGTTACAGCTTCTGGCGGCAACACGCCTTATTCCTTTCAATTTGGAACGGCTGGGTTTATTAGTAGCAATGTGTTTAACAACGTTAAACATGGGACTTATAATCTAATTGTGAAGGATGCCACGGATTGCCAGAAAATCATTGCAGTAACCGTGCCGCGGGAGAACACAAATACAAGCTACTTGAATACGGTAAAGCCTATTTTGGATGCCAGCTGCAATCTGGCTTCATGTCACTCAGGCGGATCAAGAGATTTGACCGATTTTCAAAATGTAAAGAATCGAGCGGCCAGTGTAAAAGCGAGAACTGCGAATAAATCAATGCCTCCCAGCGGCTCCTCTCAATTGACACAGGCTCAAATTGATTTGATTGGGTGTTGGGTAGATGATGGTGCTCTTAATAACTAGTTTTAAAATCAGCCCACATGAAATTTGTCGCAATTCTTCTTTTTGTTTTATCAGGGTCTTGGTGCGCTGCACAGAAATTGACGGCTGAAAGAACTTTTGTTTCTTTCTTTTCAAAGGCTTCTATTGAAGATATCAAAGGAGAGAACACCAAAGCCATGAGTATCTTTAACAGCGAGACAATGGACATTGTATTTTCGATTCCCATTAAAGAATTTGAATTTGACAAAGCGTTGATGAAGGAACATTTTAATGAGAAATATTTGGAGTCTGAAAAATTTCCTAAAGCGACATTCGCGGGGAAAGTGAGTGGATTTTCAAAAGAAACCAGTGGTGAACAGGCCGCAACAGCAAGGGGAAAGATGACAATTCATGGTGTATCTCGTGAAATTGAAGTGCCAGGAGTGATCACGATGGAAGGTGGGCGGCTTATAGTAAAAGCTGTGTTTAAAATTAAACTGGCCGACTATGAGGTGAAGATACCTCGACTGCTTTGGAAGAACATTGCTGAGGAGGTGGAGGTGAAAATTGATTTTGTATATAAGGCTCCTTAATTAACTAAAAATTAGTAACAGATGAAGCAAAGTTTATGGTTGGCTCTGATGGCATTCTCCTTGCCTCTGTTTTCCCAAGATGATTTACTAAAGGAACTGGAACAAAGCGAAAAACCAAAAGTAGAATACACGTCTTCCACATTTAAGGGTTCGCGTTTGGTGAATGGACAAACCGTAGAAGCGAAAGGAAAAGGAGAACTGGAGTTTATCTTCTCTCATCGATTTGGCGCCATCAATAGTGGTTCTTACAATCTTTTTGGGTTGGATCAAGCCTATGTCCGTTTGGGTTTAGAGTATGGAATTACCGATCATTTGGGAGTTGGTTTTGGACGAAACTCGGTAGACAAGACGATGGATGGTTATTTGCGTTATCGTTTTTTGCGCCAGAGTTCAGGAGCACGAAATATGCCGGTTACAGTTACCGCATTCGTCAATGGAGCAATTAAGACTTCGCCTGAGGAGTTACCTGTTGGTCAAATTTATTCCGACAGGTTATCGTATACTGGTCAACTGTTGATAGCTAGAAAATTTTCGCCCGGATTTTCACTTCAAATAATGCCAACGATTATTCATCGAAATGCGGTCGACAAAACAAAAGAAGACAATGACCTTATTGCACTTGGATTTGGGGGTCGATTAAAAGTAACCAGAAGCATTGCCCTCACATCCGAGTATTACTACCGAATGAATTTGAAGGATGCTAATCAATTCCGTAATTCCCTGGGGGTAGGTATTGATATCGAAACCGGAGGACACGTTTTTCAACTTGTACTAACTAATGCACAAGGAATTACGGAGCGAGCATTTATTGGGGAAACAACGGGAGATTTTTTTGCGGGAGACATTCACCTTGGGTTCAATGTAACACGCTCATTCCAGTTAAAAAAGGCGAAATAGCGACCCGCTGTTGTTGATATAATCTTTTGGTTATTTAGCTTTAGGTTTTTATCGACCGCCACTTGCTGCTCGCTTCCATTATTGCCTATCTGTTGCTCACGATTCTTATCGGATACTGGGCTTCGCGCAAAGTAAAAACTTCCGGTGATTTTATGTTGGCTGGCAGAAGCTTGCCCATTTTTCTCAGCGCCTCGGCTTTGTTTGCTACGTGGTTCGGATCTGAAACAGTATTTGGTGCTTCTTCTGAATTCTTGAAAGGTGGCTTGTATTCAGTGATAGAAGATCCTTTTGGTGCAGCCCTTTGCCTGTTGCTTTTCGGATTGTTTTTTGCACGCAAGTTGTACAGCATGAATTTGCTCACACTCGGAGATTTTTTTAAGGTTCGTTTTGGTAATCGTACCGAGTTGGTAGCTAGTTTTTTTCTGGCGCCACCCTACGTGGGATATATCGCAGCGCAATTGGTTGCCATGGGTTTAATCATCAATGTGGTGACTGGCTTAGAGGTTTGGCAGGGCGTTGTTATTTCTGCTTTTGTAGTCACTTTCTATACCTACATCGGGGGCATGTGGGCGATCTCGATCACCGATTTCTTTCAGAGTATTGTTATCGTAGTTGGGTTGTTGGCATTAGCAATAATTTTGGCAAATAAAGCGGGTGGGGTCACAGTCATACTACAAGAGGTGCATCCTTCTACATTTCGATTTCTGCCCAGGTGGGATTTCAAAGAAGTAATGCTCTATTTGGCGGCTTGGTCTGTGTTGGGTCTTGGCTCTTTGCCCTCACAAGATATTTTCCAACGAGTAATGTCGTCAGGTTCGCAGAAGATTGCTGTTCGTTCGTGCTTTATAGCAGCGGGTCTTTATCTTACAGTCGCTATGTTGCCTCTCTTTATTGGTCTATGCGCCAAGCATCTTTATCCTCAAACCACCTCGATAGATGCTCAGTTGGCTTTACCTAACATGGTGCTTGCACACGCGAGCCTGCCCATCCAGATTTTGTTTTTTGGTTCTCTGCTGTCGGCTATTATGAGCACAACCAGTTCTGCGATACTCGCCCCCGCTGCTATTTTTTCTGAGAACCTTATTAAGCCGCTATCAAAAGGTAAACTAAAAGACAAACAATTACTGATCATTACACGACTATGCGTTTTAGGTTTTGCAGGAGTAGCTACGGTGATGGCGTGCCTACGAACCAATATTTACGAGCTTGTGGGTGAATCCTCGATTTTGAGTTTGGTTTCGCTGCTTGCGCCACTCGTATTGGGTTTGTATTGGAAAAGAGCGAACGGAAACGGGGCATTGCTTGCCATGGTACTCGGAACCCTTACGCTGGCTTTCTTTTCGTTGTATGATGTTGGTTGGCCGGCTTTACTACCAGCTACATTGGTCAGTTTTTTGGCAATGATTGGCGGTAGCTTATTTTTGAAGACTAAAGAATTTGTATGACGAAAATTGAATTGCATAGAACAGACAACGACCTGCGTATGGAGGCCGTAAATGACCTAGGACACACGGTCGTCATGGATGGCTCTCCCGCTGATGGTGGACATGATAGCGGCTTTCGACCCATGCAAATGCTTTTGGCTGCGATGGGCGGGTGCAGTGCAGTAGATGTGGTCTCTATTTTAAGGAAGCAACGCGTGGAGCTTAAGGATATAAAGATCACCGTATCTGGCGAACGGGAAAAGGGTGCTGTCCCATCTCCCTATACAGAGGTGCATGCCCATTTTAAGCTTTATGGCGACATTGATTTAGAGAAAGCAAACAAGGCCGTTGCTCTGTCGGTCGGAAAGTATTGTTCGGTGGCCAAAACGTTAGAAAAGACTGCGAAAGTCACATTTAGTGTTGAGGTAATAAACAACTAGAGCATGGAGGATAAACGAAATTTTGAAACAGATGCCATTCGCGCGCAAACCGAACGAACCAATTTTCGCGAGCACTCGGTGCCTTTGTATCTAACATCCAGTTTTGTTTTTGAAGATGCCGAACAGGCACGTGCGTTGTTTGCCGATGAAGTTCCGGGAAACATCTACACTCGATTTTCAAACCCGAATAATTCGGAGCTCATAAACAAGCTGTGCTTGTTAGAGGGCACTGAGGATGGAATTGCCACTGCCTCGGGTATGGCCGCCATGTATTGTAGCATGGCCGCGCTGCTTAAGGCAGGAGATCACTTGCTAGCGTCCCGTTCGGTATTTGGTTCTACCCACCAAATACTCAATACGCTTTTCCCTCGTTTCAATATTTCGCACACCTATGTCGATTTGAATGACCCATCGACTTGGGAGAGTAAGATTCTGCCAAATACAAAAATGATTTTTGTTGAAACTCCTTCCAACCCTGCGTTGGATATTATCGACTTGGAGTGGTTGGGGAAATTGGCAAACAAGCATAAACTGATTTTGAATGTCGACAATTGCTTTGCGACTCCTTACTTACAGAACCCGGCCAAGTGGGGTGCGCATCTAGTCACTCACTCGGCCACAAAATTTATTGATGGGCAAGGACGAGTAATTGGGGGAGCTATCTTAGGCAAAAAAGATCTCATCAAGGAGATTCGTTTCTTCGCTAGGCACACGGGTCCATCGATGTCTCCGTTCAACGCGTGGGTACTTTCCAAAAGCCTTGAAACGTTGGCCGTTCGTATGGACAGACATTGCGAGAATGCCAATAGCGTTGCTAAACATTTACAGAACCATTCTCAACTGGAGTATGTCAAGTACCCGTTTCTTCTTTCGCACCCTCAATTCGAATTAGCCAAAAAACAAATGAGATTAGGTGGGGGAGTGGTGACCTTTGAAGTGAAGGGTGGAATTGAGCGGGGTCGAAAATTTTTGAATTCGTTGAAGATGTTATCTCACTCTGCGAACTTAGGAGATACGAGAACGATCGCCACCCATCCTGCCTCTACTACCCATTCAAAATTATCAGAGGCCGAGCGTCTCGCTGTAGGGATCACCCCGGGGCTGATACGAGTATCCGTAGGGCTCGAAAACATAAATGATATTATAGCAGATATTGATCACGCTTTGCTAGCCAGTCAATAGGCGAAGGAGACAGTAGTCGAAGACAAGTCTTTTTTCTCGGCCTCCTGACTTGTCCCTTGTAGTGCGGAGAGAATATGCGATTTGAATTTGTTGAATTACGTGGATTTTTTGAAAAAAAAAGAACTTCTGGAGCTTTGTTCACGCCAGCTTTCAGCATCGCTTCCTGTAATTCAAGGGTTTGCGTGAAAGCTTTTGCATTTTCAGTTTCCTTAAACCTGTTTACCATTACAACAGTACTATGATCAGCTGGATCAAGAAACACTCTGTATCCAATCCAGCCATAAGAATGATTGCAAGTTTTTAAATCTTCAGAAAAAATTTTCCATTTGCCATAGTCAGCTAACCTGTATTTTACAATTATTGTTACCACTATGGTTTTGTTTAAATCACTGAACCACAAATTCAAAGACCTCGGACTTTGTTTCGTTTCCTAATAAATCCACCGCCCGAATTTTCAGCGTATATGAACCTTTGTTGAGGAGCTTAAACCCAGATTACGCATTAGAGAATTGAAAGGGGAAGGAGACTGAATTCGATTGGTTCCAAAGTCCCTTGCACCATTCCCTTCTTTTCATGTTCAATGCTAGTTTGAGAGTG
>VYLL01000008.1_pt1 | contig 158762 bp, 113 predicted proteins | sample 5114301 | NCBI WGS metagenome assembly VYLL01 (sample SAMN12291809, study PRJNA351875) | freshwater metagenome | isolation source: freshwater lake | place: USA: Michigan, MSU2 Lake | collected 2011-08-16 | reverse complement strand
GGCGGGTGGGTGGGATAGTCAAAACTCCCCTCCTGGGTAATTTCTTGGCGCTTCGGGTCTGGAGGGTCTTAAACGGCTCCAGGTGCGGCGAATGCTCTTCGCCCGCACCTTTCCCCTGCTGGAAAAAGAAAAGGCCCTTGTTGGGGCCTTCTCTTCTGTCTTTCAATGGTCCGGGATATCAGTCAGCCACCTCACCGCGTGCAGCCTTGACTGCGTGCCGGGCGGCGAGTAGTTGCAGGCCAAGCCTAGGGATAACCGAATCAGGACGGCGCACGCTCCTGTCCCCGCGCCCCGATAGCCCGCGTACTGGGTGCCTCGGACATCGAACGGATCGACCAACTGTCGGCGGCTGACTCGCCCCTCTGTCTTCAGTCGAGACCCTACCGATTGAAAATTGTTGACGCTCCCGCTTGCCTTCGCTGTGCGGCGTGGTAAGATTTTCTTACTCGTTGAAAGGACGTCAATGCTCACACCTGACGAAATCGATGCAGCGGTTGAGAAATCAATCAATGACCTCTTGAAACGTGGTGGGCATCCGACAGGGATTAGCTCTGGGACAAACCTCGGTGCCGCAGGGCTCACGAGCGAAGATGGAATCGAACTCGCCTGCGACCTCGAAGCCCGACTAGGAATCGTTGTCCCCGGCAAGTATAACCCGCTCTTCCACGAGACTGGCAAGCGATTTCGCACACCTGCGGAAATCAAAGCTTGGGCCAGATCCCGGGTCGGCATAGAACAGGGAGTGTGACTGTGGAGGATGTGAACACGCCGAAAATGGCAATCGCGAAGCGGCTGAGGGTGGCACGAGAACAATCGGGGCTCACTCAGGGGCAAGTCGCCAAACTGATGAACTGGCACCGCCCGACGGTGAGTCAGTTGGAGGCGGGAGAGCGACGTCTGTCGGCTGACGAGTTGCCGAAACTTGCGGCACACTACGGAGTGTCTGTAAGTTGGCTGACACGAACAATAGACCTTGACGAGGACCCGATGGATCCACAACTTGAGCTTGCCGCAAAAGAGCTGAGTCGATTGAAGCCTGACGATCTTCAACGTGTCATCAAACTGCTCTCCGCGATCAGATCACAAGGAGCCAGCGATGGCGGCGACGCTCGATGAAGCTCGCGTCGGGTTTCGACAAGCGGCAGAGGTGCGACGTCGGCTGCTGATTCCGATGGAGCATGCAATCTGTCCGTTTGATATTGCAAGACAGATCGGAATCGAGGTTTGGTACCAGTGCCTCCCGAGTCTGGCGGGTATGTATTCGGGCGGCAATGATCCAACGATTATCATCGGGTCGGATCGCCCATGGGGCTACCAACGGATGACGTGCGCCCACGAGATCGCTCACCACGAGTTCAAGCACGGCACACGAGTCGATGAATACGTTGAAGGAGACAAGTCCTCGCGCAACGACCCGGAAGAGCGACTCGCCAACTCCTTCGCTTCATCCCTACTCATGCCTCGCGCAGCGGTTGCTCGAGCATTCGCGAACCGTGGCTGGAATCTGGACACACCTTCTTCACGGGAGTTATTCGTTGTCGCCGGTCAACTCGGGGTCGGCTACGCCGCTCTAGTTCACCATCTGAGGTGGTCGATTCGCTCGTTAACTGAGACGACATTTCAACGATTACTCACGGTACAACCGAAGGAAATCAAGCACACGATTCTCGGCTTCAGCACCCCATGCAATCTTTGGGTGGTCGACCGAGCATGGTGTGATCGCCCACTGGACGTCGTCGTGGGCGATCTGATGCTCTGCCCTCGGGATATACGAGTTGAAGGTCGGGTCGTCGAGCAAGAACAGAGCGACTTGAAGGGACAACTGCTCAGGGCGACTCGACGCGGCATTGCAAGGCTCGAGCTTGCGCAGGACGACTGGTCGACATTTGTAAGGGTGATGCCGAGAACATACTCGGGAACCGCAACGAACCGGTATCTGGAGGATCCTGATGAATAGTGAGGGCGTTGTTGTCTCAAGCGGCAATCTCTCGATTGCGTGGGCACAGGCATTCCTCCGGTTGTACGCTGCGCCTTACGGCGAACTGCCGCATCCGCTAATTCTCTCTATAACCGACTTCGATAAGTCAGGACAAGTGGTCGAAATCGCCAGCATTCGGGCCGCACTCAACGAGTTTATCGCGACATACAGACGGACGACCTCTCTTGGGTTTCAGCCGGTATCGGCGACCGCCAGCACGCTTTTCCCGCATATGTGCTGGTCCCCACAGTTGGCTACCAGTGCTGACGCTCTCTTTGGACACTATATCGAACGCGTCTACCCCCGATTGAAGAGTCGCTGCAAGCTCAACTCGCGAGGAACATACTTTTTGCGGATGATTCAATCCCAAGGACAACGTCCTGATGGAAGCCGCGTGAATCAGTTGGCCGACATATTGAAGTGGTGGCGCCGCGACTCAGCAAACGGAAAACGTACCCGTCGCAGCGGGATGCAGGTGGGGATCTATGACCCCCCGACAGATCACAATGGTAGTGGCCAAGCTGGATTTCCCTGTTTACAGCAGGTCAGCTTCGGATGGTCCAAGGGCGGACTAACAGTCTCCGCATACTATCCGACGGAATGGATATCAGAACGTGGGTATGGCAATTATCTCGGCCTTTGCAACTTAGGTACCTTCATGGCTCACGAAATGAGAATAAAGCTCTACCGCGTGAACATCATGGTTGCACTACCCGAGCTTGGCCAGCTCGGAAAGGGAGAGCTTAAGCCGCTTGCGGACTCCCTCCGCGCTATTGCAAACATGCGTAGTCAGGAGGCCATCGCATGATCAAGGGCAAGCTCTTCGTCATCGAAGGCCCCGATGGCGCCGGCAAAAGCTCGGTAACCCGACACTTGGTAGATCGACTGCGACTGACTGACATCCCGGCAGCAACCTACGCATTCCCAGGCAACGAGCCCGGGACGCTGGGACGTTTGGTGCATGATCTCCATCACGATCCGACTCGGCACGGCGTGAACAGCGTAGATCGAGCGAGTATGCAGCTTCTCCACGCCGCGGCGCACATCGATGGCATAAAACGCTCGATTCGACCAGCGCTGGAACGGGGAGAAGTCGTGATCATGGACAGGTTCTGGTGGTCGACGATTGTCTACGGTAAGCAATTTGGCGTCGATTCATCGACTTTGGATCTGCTAGAGCGTATGGCGCTGCTGCACTGGTCCTTCGTCACTCCTACCGCGGCTTGGCTGCTCTTGGGCCGTGCCTTTGACAGTTCCGACGAAGCCTGCCCAGAGTCGCAGCTACGACGCGGCTATCAGCGATTCGTACAATCACTCAGCGTTGACTTTCCAATCCAAACCCTTGAGCCAACGGCCAGCTCCTATGTCGTCACCGATGAAATTCTTGACAAGATCGTCTCGTTGAGCCGATCTTGATCGCATGAAGACTGCCGCTCCAATGCCTGAGAGACCTACGAGAAAAGTACCCGTCACACGACAGTCGCACGCGCCCGGACTTCCCTACGTATTCTCAAAGCTCGACCCGGCCGTTCCAACTGCTGTCTATGACAGCTATTGGACGTTTGCAGCCGAGAGGCAAGCGATACTGTTACGCCGGACTCGCGGCGAGCCAGCACCCTGGACGAGTGACACGGTGTTGCAGCGACACAAGTTCACCAACGCGTACCGTGCCTGTGATCGCGTCAGTCAGTATTTGATTACTAATGTCATTTATGGAGGGGACAGTGATCCGCAGGAAACAGTGTTTCGCATTCTCTTGTTCAAGCTCTTCAACAAGATCGAAACGTGGGAGCTATTGGCTCGCGCAATAGGCTCAGTCACGTGGCGTGACTTCGATCTCGAGCTTTACGCCGCCATACTCTCTCGTGCACGAGCGTCCGGGCACGCGATATACTCGGGCGCGTACATAATGCCATCCGGCGGTTCGTCGTTCGGCTCGAGCGATAAACACCGGAACCACCTGTCTCTGATCTCGCTAATGATGAAGAGCAGTTTTACGCAACGGCTTCAGGACGCACCGTCGCTGGGCAAAGTCTATGAACTACTTCGAGGCTATCCGACTCTCGGGCCGTTCCTGGCATTTCAATTGGCGATCGACCTGAACTACTCCCCGGTGATTGATTTCGACGAGATGTCCTTTGTCGTTCCCGGTCCAGGTGCGCGTGATGGCATCGCAAAGTGCTTCTCGTCCAAAGGTGGACTTGACGAAGTGGACATCATCAAACTCATGGCAGACCGGCAAGAGGCGGAGTTTGCCGCCCGTGACTTGCACTTTGAACGCCTCGGAGGCCGTCGGCTTCAACTGATTGATTGCCAGAACCTGTTTTGCGAGGTCGACAAGTATGCGCGTGTAGTCCATCCAAGCATCGAGGGTTTGACCGGCCGGACGCGCATTAAGCAGATCTTTGAAGCACATTCATCGATTCTGCGGCTGTGGTTCCCGCCAAAGTGGGGCATCAATCACCTTGTGAAGTTGCAGACTAGGAATGATCAATGAACATGTACACTGCCAGATCGGCGGACGAAGCATGGCGGGCTGCGGCGTCAGATTTGATTGATCGTCATCAAACGCGCACCGCCCAGTCCCGAGCAGGTCAGACGGTAGAATTATTGCACGTGGCGCTGTCGATTGAGAACCCACGCGCACGCTGGGTAGCATCTCGCCGACCAGCTCTGAATGTCGCCTTTGCACTCGCAGAAGTCATACAGCTTCTGGCTGGCGAAGATGATGTGGCATTCCTGGAGCATTGGTTCTCGAAGTACGCAAAGTACGTCGGAGGGGGTCCAACTGCTCCCGGTGCGTACGGTGCCCGCCTACGGCGTCGATGGGGTGTTGATCAGATTGATAAAGCAGCCCTTGCGCTTGAGGCAAACAACGACAGTCGGCAAGTCGTGCTTTCAATCTGGAACCCGAGTGATGACCTGCCAGCCGCCGATGGGAAGCCCCGATCTGGAGATGTTCCATGTAACGTGCTCTGCTGCCTGAGAATTGCAGAGGGTAAGCTACACTGGCTTCAGACTTGCCGCAGCAATGACATATTTCGAGGCTTTCCCCACAACGTCGTTCAGTTCTCGTATCTACAGGAAGTTATGGCAGGATGGATTGGAGTCGACGTTGGAAGTTACACACATATAGCGAGTAGTTGGCACGCATACGAAACGGCTCTAAAAGAGTTTTCAGTTGACAAGTGTGTTGTTGGGGTACCTGATGGACGCGACATTCGGATGCGCAGACGGGAATCGCAGCAGGCATGGGCTCGCTTGCTTGCCCTAGTTCGAGCGCTGATTGAGCCACCGTCCGGAAAGCCGCAACTTCCGACGCGTCGGGCAGCGTCAGACTTAGGCCCCCTGGAACACATCTATTGGATTATGGTGGCAGAAGATGCACGTCGTCGACAGTGGAGCGACGAGAGTAGACTTGCGGTCGAGCTGTGTGCTGATGATTCGCTCCGCTGCATGTGGACACTCTGGGAAGGTCGGGCTTGCAACTTGGCAAAGTCGACAGATTCGACCTAATGACAATGCACAGCGACAGCGTCAACTCCCCGACCAACCGGTGAATCAGTTGGATCGCGTTCTAGGGCGAAGGATTTGGCATAAAGACGCTACCACCTGATTGATTCGCTGCCGGCGGTTGGGCCGGCGGGTTGTTTTGTACGGCCGTAGGGGTAGACTTCAAACTCGCGATCCAGTCCCACCCCGCCTCAACAGATTTAGTGATGACAGCACCAAGAATGAGCGAAGCAAGAATAGCAAGTGGTGTGCCTATCGATAGAATCCAACGTTGAAGCCGCTTGAATTGCTCAAACTCTTGCTTGAGCGCCATCGGCGAACTAAAATCGCCTTTGAGCTGGTCGACCATTTCATCCGAAAGGCTCTCAGCGCTCCCGCGGGCGTCAACTTTATCTGACGGGTAAAGGCATGCGGCTGCAACTGGTTCGTCCCAATGAGCGAGCCACAGCAGGAAGCAGCACGAGTCGCGTGACACGGTAATCGGCCTTGGACCAGCGTTAAACACACTAAACGTGAGCCAGCCATCGTATCCTGGGTCAACGTGAAACCCTGACACATTAATCAATCCCTTCGCCTTCAGCGACAACTTAATGGAGATAAACCCTAACGAGTCCACTGGGATACGAACGCGCTCCTTCGTCAACAAAAGTGCGAAGTGCCCCGGCTTGATCTCAACGTCACGTTTCACACCATCAAGAATGACGCGATCACCGCTATCAGTTGTGAACGCTTCCCGTCCCATCCGCAATTCATACGCACCACCCTTGCTTAGGCTGTTGGGATCGTATGGAACGACAACATTGTCGGCCACACGTCTTTGCCATGTATTGGGGCTCCAATACCCTGTCCGGGTAGCATCAGTTGTGGGTGGTGATTCCAGAGCCATGTCCTTGCTTCCTCCATTGCCATTGCCGTCGATGCCGAGCAAAGGCGCGTTCGAGTTCCATACTCGCAACGTCCTGATCACGTCTGAGCCAGTGTACACCTTTTGGGAGCGTGCCGCGGGCTTGTCTGGCCAGCGATCCGCAAATGTACAAGACGACCATGGGATCGCATCAAATGCGAACCTGCCCTGCGAGTAAGCCGGGATTGAGCTTCGCAGAGCACCTCGATCAAGGCCAGTTTGCGACTTCTGGCCCCCGCATTCGACGGCAGAGAAGCGATACTAGCCTATCCTACAGCTCCCGCCGAAACTTAACGCGGAGAAACGCCTCCATGTCTCTGAACATACCAGCCCACAGCGGGTCCATCCAGGAAACGATGTCATCGATAGCTGCGTCGTGGTCGCGTGCGATCCTTTGTCGCATGGCGCGTTCCGAGTCGACGATTCTATTTCGGTTCCGATGCGCACTCTGTCGCATTCTCAGCAAAACAGGTTCACCATTAGGTTGCTCGTCAAGCATCTGCTCAGCCCGAGCACACTCGTCTTCGTACACATGCAGTGAGCACCAAGAGTGCCGGTACTCTCCTACGGCGAGGTCAAGCTCGAAGGCCACCATCTCCTGAAGTAGGGTGAGCTGGAACACGTCATAAGGAAGCATCATGAATGCGGACTGTGAACGCATATGCGTGTGGCAAAACAGCGCGCTTCCCTCGATATCAAATTGCACGCTAATCCAACAACTGACGTCTCTCGTATCGGCAACACAATCCCGCTCCGTGAACAACGGAATCACTGCACGCCGCGAGCCACCATCTGATCGAAGCCGTGCGACGGCGGTCTCGAAGGGACGCAGATTGTCGCGACCAAAGATTTTCGGACCCAAGGCGGACGGCACTGCGAGCCCGTCATCGGTGAAGAACCTTGCCCGCGGGTTGTATTCTTGAATCATCGACAAGTCAGAACTGCCAGAAAGCATCCAGACGGCGTTGGCGGCATTAAACGCGCTGTTGGGTTGACGAATAGAACTGCGAATAGATCTCTTGCACGGATTTGTGACACAGAGCATTCCATCTCTCAAATTTAAAAATGGTCTCGGAGCCCCCGAGAATGCACTCCCTACAGACTTGGGGTCACAGACGCCGTCGCGGCGCGTACCGAATCGCAGTACCTGTTCTACCCAATATCTCCACGCTTGTTCAACATCATCAAACTTTCGTACGAGCGATGGTGCGGCTTCAATCATAATTTACCTTGTCCACGATATATCGTAGCGTTGCAGTGATCGAAACTTCAACGGCTCACGACCATTAATGAATTTAAGAATGCTAAACTTCTTGTCAAGCTCTTGATCGAACTCTGATACGGACGTCGAACGTGGCGCACTGCGATCCCATTCAACGCTAGCCAGGTCTGGCACGGTACCAGTTGTGATTCCATCAACAAAAGACGTGAATGCATTGCACGCGTCCCAGATGAGTGCTACTAAGTCTGACTTGAAAAACGCCTTCTCGAATGAATCCATAAACAGCACAAGGGCGATGCCGCCGTCGGCTGCGAAGATCGGGATGGACAGGATGCTTCTGACAGACTCGTGAATATTCATTGCTTGGAGGTTATCGAATTGCAAACGGGCATGCAACCGATCAAATGACTTTCCTTTCCCCCTCCGAACAGAAACGGTCTGTCCTGTGCGGTACGCGAGGCCAATGATACCCCCGGAAACGGGAAAAGTACGTCCGACGAGCCCTCCCAATCGCGTCGTTGACGCGACGCCGCGGTAGTGGGACACCTGTTGCAACCATGCTTCTCCGCCGTACTCCACGACTCGGTGGATGCAGAGCCTGAACTCGGACTTGTGGTGAGCCTTTCGCTTCAACCGTTCGCTAAGGATTCCACTCAAAGTGGCAGCGAACGTCGTGGCAAGCGCTACGCTGGCTGGCGGCACGAACTCCGTTTCGCGTTTGAAAGCCGGCAGCGAATTACGAGACCACCAGCCGAATGGCCAAAGCGGGGTCGCAAGCGTGGACCGGTCGGTCGCCGCATAGTCTGCCTTGAACTTCGTCAAGTCGCCGAAGCAACCGCTTTCATTCAGGCACGCACTAGGGTCAGTGCCATACCGTTGAATGCAGACGTCGGCTGACAGCTTGATTACATTCTCACCTTTGCGGTTTTTTGAGATCGAACACGTGAATCTCTCGTCCTTCGCTACAGCACGCTGAAGGCACCCTTTTTTATAATCAATAAAATTCCAGTGCTTAAGTAAAAAAACGATGAAGGCATGGAGAAACGCCGGACGTGCAGCATCGAGCTCAGTTGCGAAGTCTCGCTCTCCGTACAAGGTGACCCGGGTGTCATGCCGAAGTCTCTTTTCAATTTTCCGACGGAGTTCATTGAACTCGTCTAAAAGCTGCGTCGACCTTGTCAACTTGGATAATGCTGAATAAAGACTGCTTGGCGGCAGTGATTGATTGGCTCGCGAAGCCCAATTCGCATCTTGCCCAAGCTTAATGTGTCTTAGTGCCACCAGGAGATTAGGAATCTCTTTTGCCGAGAAGAGCTCGCGAACCAAATAGTCCGGTCGAAATCCCGAAATTGCGCCACGACAAACATCTGTAAGGCCGCCATCACCCGCCCCGAAAATAACAACAACGTGTTGGTTAGCGTCATTGTCGTTCAGTGATACCTGTTCGAGATCGTCATTCCTCCAATAAGACAGCCCCCGAGATCCCTGCGCTTTCCGTTCTGTGCCAAAGCCAACGGCGAAGATTATTGCGTCGAAGTCCTGCTCCAGCGACCTCGCCTCGCCAGTGAAATTCTCCCCTTTGCAATCAATCTTGAATTTGGCCTTTGCATCGTCGTATTCGATCGCATACTTCTTTGCACGCAAGATTATTTCGGGTGATTCTTTTGTTGCGCGTTCATAGAGTCGCGATACTGTCTTCCACTCCGCGAGCAGGTTGCGAACGAGTTCGCTCGCGGTGCTCTCACGCCACGTGAAGAACGGAAGGCCAGCATTCGGTTGCGACCAGCCCGGTGACGGCCACTCGTTGATGTGCGGGTGAATCCACCTTGTGTCGCAACCAGCTTGAATATGGAAGAGTCGGCTGCGCTTCTCCACAATCGAAACATGGTAGCCCAATTTGAGGGCGCATGCTGCTGCGGTCACTCCAGCGATTCCGCCGCCGATCACTGCGATCTCGACTTTATCCGGTTTCTTGTTCGCGGCAACGAATCGCTTGTGAAGCAGGTAAACAAGATTGAATGCCCGTGTTTGCTGCGACAAAATCGTCACGCGTCGATCAAACACTCCTAAGACGAACTGCTGTCGTGCTCTATCCGGCTGAGTCGCAGACAGGAGCGCCTCATAGCGGTCAGTAGGGTCGGGCTGCTGCAATGGTGAACTGTCTGCATTTGTCATCCGACATACCACCTAGGGTTTGACATCCGTTCAGCTGGGCCACGAGCATACCGAGATTTGCCGCAAGATCAAGTCGCGAACGTGTTCGGGGTATATTTGCATCCGATCGAATGGTGTCATCCCCGCGATGCTGCTGATGCGGCACGGTGGCGAGACGTCCCCGCAAGGCTTTGGTCGATGCTCCTTCCTGGACGGCGATTGTTTTTGCATTGCCTTGGACCGGTGTTGAGTGATCGAGGTGCCGTGGACCGCTCATACTCATCGCTGACAAACGCTCATTCGACGCCTGAACTGACTCGAATAGCTCCTCTTTACTCTCGTGAAGATCCGCGTCGCGCAGCGGCCGGGACTGGCCGCGACGTAGATCTTGTCGCGGCTGGCGGCGGGGGACGCTTTCGGGTTTCTCCGCGATGAGGACGCGGCCGGCCGTTTTGCACCGACTGTGGGGGGGCGCGGGTCGTCTGGCCATACCCGCACGTCAGGCGAGCGAGATCATCGGCGACTACGGCACCGTACCTCAGCACGATGTCGCCGGTCGCCGTAAAGCCCGAGGCGGTATGCTCGTATCCATCGTGAAACGGGCGGCGTGGTCTGACGCCGTGGCCGTTGCGGAGGCACAACCCTGCTGCCACCGTCAACTCGGACCGGAACCTGGCAACGCGGCAGCTTTCAGGCGAGTTTCCGCGTTTTATCACGCTTTCGAACCTCGGCGTGCCGAAACTGGCGATTTCTCGCCTGTGCGACGGCATTTGTCGATTCTTGCGGTCTGTTCGTCCGGGGGGTGGACCTTAAGGGGCGTTAACGGCTCCAGGTGCGGCGAATGCCGTTCGCATGCACCCTCCCCCTCTAATGGAAAGAGAAACGCCCTTCTCAAGGCCTTCTCGTCTGTCCATTGATGACTGCACGGTATGCTCAGTCCCCCATGTGTTTCCGGGCTGTGGCGGCATACTGAGAGCCCTTGTCGGTGAGGAGAGACCGCCGGTAGCATGCCTTGGAGGCGAAACCGACCGAGCATGACTCGCCGAAAGCATCGAATACTGTACCACTTTCTGCCGCGTACGCCCGGGTGGGGAGCGGGGATGCTTGACCGGGATTGCGAATCCGGGCGACGGGGTTGCCGGGGACGGCTGAACGGGCGGACGTTCGGCGGCGGGCAGCAGCAACCTCAGCGAACTGTCCTGCTCTCACTCTGGTCGCACACCCGCTTCGTGCCTCGGGCGTATTCTGATTGACGCCAAGCCAGCGACTCTGCGATCATGGGCCGCCGACTCTTACCGCTTTCGATTTGAACACCATGGATTCACCCGCTCGCACAAGGTCAGTTCCGCCCGACGAGATAAACGTGCGTCGAGAGCTACTTGCCCGTAAGGCACTTCTGGTTGAAACCGAGCACCTAGGGCCCCTTGCCGCGCAGATTCAGCAGACCATTGGGATCGAGATGCCGACTCCCGTCGTTGAACTGGGGGACCCAAGATGGAGCGACCGGGGCGTACGCGTATTGCTGAAGCGCGAAGACCTGACCCACCCACTGATACGCGGAAACAAGTGGCGAAAACTCAAGTATAACCTGGCGGCGTGTGTCGATCGCGGCTGCTCGCGGCTTGTCACTGCCGGTGGTGCATTTTCCAACCACATTCTTGCTGTCGCTGCTGCAGGCCACGCGCTGGGGCTCGACACCCTAGCATTCATCCGTGGGGAAAGTCCAAACGGGTTGAACCCCGTACTGCTAAAAGCGTCGCAAATGGGAATGCAATTTCGCTACGTCCAACGGCAAGACTTCCATGCGATGTTCTACAGCCGAACACAACCGTGCAACGTTTTTACGATGCAAGATAGCTACTTTGTGCCTGCAGGCGGCTCGAACGAACTCGGACTCTTCGGCGTGGGGGAGCTTATGCAAGAGTTGACTGAGCATTGCATAGACATATTCTGCTGTCCTTGCGGGACCGGCGGGACGGCTGCTGGCATCGCGAGTCAATTGATTTCCAATCAACGGCTGATCGCGTTTGCCGCTCTCAAAGGGCAAAACTATTTAGAAAATGAGGTAACTGCGCTACTGACGTCCGCCGGTCACAGCATGAATGTCCAATGGATGATTAATCACGACTTCCAATTCGGAGGTTATGCACGCACGAAGCCTGATCTCGTCGCCTTCATTCGGGCCTTTCATTCACAGCACGCTATACAACTTGACCCTATCTACACTGCCAAGATGATGTACGGCCTTGACTACCTTATCCGATCAGGACAGTTCGCGCCCGGGACTACCATCTTGGCTGTTCACACCGGCGGGATAGTGGGCCTGTTCTAGCGGATACGACAGCATCATTTCGATACGAGTTTCCTGAGCTGTTGTCTTAGATATACGCGTGAGCGTCCAGCGACCCGACCGGATGTTTCGGCGGCGATCGTATCCAATCCATATGCCTTCAAGCGCGTCCTGCGTAGGTACGATTGTCAAATGAATTCCACCCTGATATATCCGACCGGTCGAAGTATGCTCTAACCACGCGCCGGTCAAATAATCTGCTTCACCCCTACGTAGGTCGAGTCGAAGCTTCGAACCCGACGGTTGAGGCAGACTTCGTCCGCTGACCCGCTTCCCAAGGTGGAACAAAACTACAAGGTGCTGCGAACGCTGGATGTTGCCGTCGCTTGCGCTCGGATAGTCGTAGGTACTGAGCCAAATCCCAGTCAGGCCTTGAGACGCAAAGCGAGAATACACGTTTCCAACAAACCACCCGGTAAAGGCGTCTTGAATTGCATGCCATATCGCGTTTGCTAGAACGCCTCCAACGACTCCAATCAGGACCAGAATCACATCTTTCATGAGCAGGTCGCCGTCGAGAATGAGAACGTCATTTTGTAAAGAGCACGACAAGGCAGTAGGTATGAATAGCTAAAGATTCAAAAACGTTAGTGCTGTCGCTCTGACGAGGCCGAGCACCTGGTCACCGGCTAGGTTGTCTCAAGAACGCAGTCCGACAAAGATTTTACCTAGTGCGCGACGATTGGACGAACTGAATCGACCGATTGCGGAGCGTGAAACCGAGCAAATTGGCCTGCATTCGGCCCACTGCGGCATAACGGCAAAATTGTTCTCGATCTGGGTCACGCGAACAGAGTACTGATTCGACGGGAAGAAAGCAAAGAGCTTGATTCCGCTGGTCAGGATCAGTGGAGCGGTCCCTGTTTCGGGAACGAATCAGTCTGCCCCTGTTCAACTGCCCGCCTGATCGGGCGCGACTCAGGCAACCGTCCAATCAGAAGCTTCACCGCGGGTACATTTCCCCCCATGGGTCGGCGGTTTTCCGCCGAGAGTTAGGACAGGTGTTCGACTGCGACCCTGCGTGTGCACGCTCATTTCCATCGCCGCCAACCGCTGGCTCGACGCCTGCACGGCTTGGAATAGCTCCTCCCTGCTCTCCAGGAAGACCCGCATCGCGCGGCTGCCGCGCCCGACTGAGACGTATAGCTGCTCGCGGCTGGCGGCGGGGAAGCTCGCGGAGTTCTCGGCGATGAGGACGTCGTCAACGGTCTTGCTCTGGGCGGCGTGGCTGGTCTTGACATAGTTGTGGATCCGGTCGTCGTGGTCGGCCGGGACCACGGCTCAGTTCATCAGCACGATGTCGCCGGACGTGGTGAAGCCCAGGACGGTGTGCTCGTCGCCGTTGTGCAGCGGGGGCGTGATCTGGAGCCGCGGCCGTTCCGGGTGATCCGGACGCACTCCCTCACTGCGGCCGGAAGTTCGCCAGGTTCGTACAACTTGAACCACTCGGCGTGGTTGGCCAAGTCGAGCGATCGGATCGAACCGTCTGGGTGAAGCACGAACACCCCATCGTTGCCTCTTATGCAGATTTCATACCCCGCGACGACGGCGTGGCCTGTACCGTGCCAATGGCGTGCCGGAGTTCGTTCAGGTGCACCTCGACCTAGTAGATGGTCGAGGGGTTGGTGTCAGAGGCAGTCTGCTCGGGATGGAGCTGGAGCCCTCATCGCTTGCTTGTGTTCTGAGGATTTGTAGTCACAGCTGTTGTTCTGCAGCTCGTGTGCTGCTCGGTCTTGGTCTGTCGCCCTTCACGAAACAGTGCCGGGTCGAGGGGCGGCCAGCGGGAGCGGTCTTCAGAGCGCACCGCGCCCGGCCCCCCTCGTGCCTCCACGCGGCCACCAGAGCGACATCGAAGACCGACGAACCAGCAGAACAACGGCGCAGCGACAGTCCACAGAGACCAGCGGGTGAGCCAGCGAGCGCAGCCGCGCATGCCGACTCCGCGAAGAGAGCCGGCGCACCGGGGCTTTCGACAACTAGACTCGATATCAGCCGCCGCCGATCCACCTGAGGCCAAAGACCGTGTTACGCTTCAAACGGTCGGTTCTCGTCGAGCCCGAGCTTGTCGCGTGATTCCTGCGACGAAGCCTCATTGGCAAAACAGAATCCGACACACCAGCAGACCTCCGTCAAACTTCTCCACCGCATCGTCACGGGACCTGCTTTCGATTGGCTGCGCCGGCACTGACATTGCTTGCGCAGCTTGACGACATCGGGTAAACTGACGCAATGGACTACGAAGACGTAGCAAAGTTTATTCAAGGCCACTTCACTGACGGGCTAGTCGTCGTGATAGGCTCTGGACTTTCAGCCGCGGAAGGCGTGCCGGGGATGGGTGCCCTCGCCACCCATTTGAACGGTCGCAGCGGTGCGCTTGGGGGCACTGATACGACGTTGTGGACCCAAATCAACAAGAGCCTCGCAGCCAATGAGGGTCTAGAAGCTGCATTGCTTAAGCACATGCCGTCCGACACGCTGGAGGACTGGATCGTGAAGGAGACTTGCCAGTTGCTAGTGGCAGCCGAGCTCGCGATCATGAGCGAGGTACTTGCGGGAAGGCGTACGCTACGTCTAACGACTCTGTTATCCAAGATTCTTAAGCCCAAAACCGGGCTCCCCATCATAACTACGAACTACGACCGGCTCGTCGAGCTTGCGTGCGAGGTTGCGGGATTTCACGTCGATAGCACGGCGGTCGGACATTATGCCGGAGAGTTCGACCATCAACGTAGCTGCATGGGCTCGTGCAAGGGAGTAACCGCGAGTGGAAAAGTCACATCGCTTGACCACTTCCCGCGCGCCGTTGTGCTAAAGCCGCACGGCAGTTTTGATTGGTACAAGGGACACGACAAGCCGAGACGATGCACGCTCAATCTGGATGGGGAAAGACTCGTCATCACCCCGGGGTTGAACAAGTATAAGAAGGGATACGGATTTCCGTTTGATAAACACCGGGAACTGGCCAACGACCAGATCAACAAATGCGCGCGATTGCTCATCATCGGGTATGGCTTCAATGACGATCATCTCCAAACCCACTTGGAGGCACGCATCAAGGGTGGCACGCCCACGCTGATATTGACGCACACGCCTAGCCCGAAAACAAAGACCCTCGTATCCGCGTGCACGTCGTGCGTGTGCCTGTCAAAATCCACGGGCTGGGACGGGATTGCGGTTCTGTCCAAGGGTGTCGCGTTCGAGCACGAGGGCCACAATCTGTGGGACATAGAGATTCTCGCGAAGGAGTTGCTATGACGACTGACGCCCCCGTTCTGTCATTTGAAGAAGCTAGCAAACTTGGCAGAGTGGCCGCAGTGGATACCAGCCGCGTACTGATCTCCGTCGAGAACGCGGCATTGCTGCCGCGCGCGGCGGTAGGTAGTCTGGTAGCCATCCAAGGATCAACTGCTCAAGAGTTCTTGATCGGAATGACGGAACGTGTTACTCGGCAGCTGCGAGAGCAGACGGCCCAGCCGGACCCAATGGCACCGACCACACTCGAGATCGAGGTGGTTCCTGACGACGCGCTGCGAATCACGCTTCTTGGCACGTATCGCACAGTCGATGGGACCGTTCGTAATCGGTTCAAGCGCGGCGCTGACTCCTTCCCGCAAATTGACCGCGACTGCTTCCTCATCGAAGGCGGCAACCTTCAGCGATTCATGGGATTGCTCGGCAGGGATCTTGACGAGGCGCAGCGCCTTGAGCTCGGGACGTTTGTCCTCGACCAGACCGCCGTTGCCATTGCTAACGGCGACAAGTTCTTTCAGCGGCACGCGTCGATCCTCGGAAGCACCGGGTCGGGTAAAAGTTGGTGCGTATCGCTCATTCTGGAGCGCGCGAGTGCCCGCAAGTATTCGAACATCATCGTATTCGACATGCACGGCGAATACGCATCTCTCGCGAACCCGCCGGCACCGCCCGGTGGAGTTGTGCCCACGCCCATCGCGTCACAGTTCAAGATTGCGGGGCCAGGCGATCTCGATAGTCCTTCAGCGAACACGCTGTTTCTCCCGTACTGGCTCCTGAATCGAGAAGAGATGCTCTCCATGTTGCTTGAGCGGGGTGACCAGAATGCTCCGAATCAAGCCTCGCGCTTCACTACCCACGTAAGGCAGCTCAAGGAGGACGGGCTTGGAAGTGCCCATCCTGACGTCAAGGCGACGTTCACCGTCGATTCACCGCTTCCATACCCCCTAGGCCACCTTCTCACAAAGCTGGACTTCGACGACAACGAACGGTTCAAGAATCCGGAGACGGGCAAAATGAACAACGGTGATTGGAACGGTCGACTCACCCGGTTCATTGCTCGGCTCAAAGCGAAGTCCGAGGACCGCCGCTACGGATTCATGTTCAAGCCTCCGGCGCCTGCTTTGGAGTATGACTGGCTGGCGAAGCAGCTAACGCTTCTCTTGGCTCCCGGTGCCGACAAGCATGGCATCAAGATCGTGGATTTCTCAGAAGTACCGTCGGATGTGCTTCCCGTTGTGACGGGCGTTTTCGCGCGTCTTCTGTACGATGTGCAGTTCTGGATGGAGCCAGAGAAGCGCACGCCGTTTGTGTTTGTCTGCGACGAAGCACATCTGTACCTTCCGGTAAAGGAAGACGCGGACGCCGTCGAGAAGCAGGCGCTCTACTGCTTCGAGCGAATCGCCAAGGAAGGCCGGAAGTATGGCGTGTCACTTCTGGTTGTGAGTCAACGACCGTCGGACGTGAGTCGAACCATCCTCAGCCAGTGTAACAACTTCCTGATTTTGCGTTTGACCAACGACCAAGACCAGAATGTCGTTCGTCGGCTCATGCCCGATTCGCTTGCGGGTGTCCTAGATGGCTTGCCGCTGCTCGACACCGGAGAAGCACTCTTGCTCGGGGACGCTATACTTCTACCTGCGCGGATTCGGCTAAATATTCCGAAAATCGCTCCACTAAGTCAAACGAGAGATTTCTGGCGAGAGTGGGGCGAGCGTCAACCTGATGCGAACGCGGTCGAGGCCGCCATCGAAACTCTCCGCCGACAGTCACGGGCGTCAGTGACGGCTCCATAGGCGATTGCAGCTGATAGCGTATGTTGTTGGTTACGTCTCGCATTATTTGTCAATGGACGTTTCGAATGCGCGTAGTCTGCTTCCAAACTCGAAGACGTGCGCATGACTCGTTCCGAGCTTGACAAGGGCACCGAGTTGATTTGAATCGCTCCTATGCACCAGGACTCTGGCCCCGCAGGGGCTCGATCCTCAGTGCGTTTAGGCCGGAGCGATGCGGGCGAATCCATCACGTCCAGCATCTATAGCCGCGTGACCGTGGCGATCATTCAATCCCTCGAACGCGGCGTGGTGCCGTGGCGATCTCCTATCCTCGGCGGCGGAAGGGCTCGCTATCCCAAAAACCTGAACACCGGCAAGCCATATCGCGGCGCCAACGTCTTCCTACTGGCGATCAGTGCGTACACGCAGGGCTACGGCTCGGCGTATTGGCTGACGTTCCAACAAGCCAAAGAACGCGGCGGGCAGGTGAAGAAAGGCGAGAAAGCCTCGCTCGTCGTCTTCTGGAAGAAGTACGAGGTGAAAGACCGACAGACCGACGAGGTGAAGGAGATCCCGCTCTTGCGTTACTACAACGTCTTCAACGTCGAGCAATGCGAGGGGATCGAGGCGCCGGAGCAACCTGCCGCGCCGCTCACCACCTTCGAGAAGATTGAGGCCGCCGAAGCGCTCGCGGACGGTTATCGAGACGGCCCGACGGTGCAGCATCGCGGCACGCTTGCCTTCTATCAGCCATTCCTCGACACGGTCGTCATGCCGCCACCGGAACGATTCGTGGCACCCGCGGCGTACTACGCCACGCTCTTCCACGAGCTCGGGCATTCGACCGGTCACAGTTCGCGGCTTGCCCGGGGACTGGATACGGACCCGAAGCCTTTCGGCTCCGCGGACTACTCGCGCGAAGAACTCGTCGCCGAGATGGCCGCGGCGTTCCTGTGCGCCGAGTGCGGGCTAGAACCTACGATCATCGAGAACTCGGCGGCGTACATCAGCGGCTGGCTCGGCAAACTCCGCAGCGACAACACGCTCGTCATCGCCGCGGGCGGTCAGGCCCAGCGTGCGGCGGATTGGATTCGCGGCGTGTCGGCACCTGCAGCGTCGAGCGAGCACGCGGACGTTGAGTGAAACTCAGTCGATGACGGCGTCGATCTCTGGACTGCGGCTGATGGAGGCCGTTGGAATGCGAGCGTGCATGCCCAGCGTGAGCTTCAGCGGATCTGGCCGGGGCTCCACATCGAGTGCTGCAAGCCGCCGGCTCGAAGCTTGTACCGCCTCGAAAAGTGCTTCTTTCTGCTCGGTGAAGATTCGAGGTTCAAGGCGTCCGCGACTCGCGGAGACATAAAACTGCTCGCGATTGGCCGCCCCAAAGCTCTCCGGGCTTTCGGCGACGAACACGCGATCAACCGTCTTGGACTGCGCGCCGTAGCTGGTCGTGAACCACCCATGGTCAATATGGCAGTAGTGGCGTGAGGCGACGTACGAGCGACCTTCGTCATCAATTATCACCAAGTCTCCGGTTCTGGTGAAGCCGGTCACGGTGTGAATGGTCGCGTTGTTCAGCGGCGAACGGTCCTCCGCAATGCCATTCTTCGTGATGCGGATGCGATCGCCGATACCTACGGAAAGCTCGGCGCGTTCGTAGATCTGAAAATTGTCGGGAATCGTCGCGAGATCGACGACGTACTTGACACCCGTAGACGTCTTGACGCAAAGGCCGCTCTCCGCTATCTGCTGAACGAGCAAGCGCTGACCCTTCAGAAAGCGGTCGTGATCGCGAACGGCTTCGATCACGAAGCCGTTTTGATACGACGTGGAAAGTCGCTGATCGGCAAGATGGAGATCCACCCGGCGAAGAACTGGAAATGTCCTCTCGCCGCGAATCCGTTGGCGTTGAGCAAGTGCGTGTCGGACGACCGCTGTGACGGCGCGTCCCTCCCGATGCGTGGGCGAGACAATGAGGGCGGTCTCGCCGCGCTCAAGCGCGGCGACGTATTCGTTTGCGAGAAGCTGGTGTCGGGTCCGATCCGGAGCCTCGACGATTGCATTCATCTCGTCAAGCACGTGAAACGCTTCGGCAAGCCGCTCGTGCGCGAGGTGTTCCATCGCTATTTTGTACAAGCCGCTCTGACGACGGATCGTCCGAAGATCGGCCGTAGCAACTCCAGCGTGTTGAATGAGTGTCCGGAACGCGTCGCCACGCTGGACGGAGCGGTGCTGGCGAACGTCTCCTGAAAGAATGATCCTCGCATTCAAGTGTTCCGCGCGCTCAAATAGGCGTGCCATGTCGCGTATGGATAAGAGTGACGCTTCGTCGACCCAGATCACCCCGCCAACGGCGTGGGATTGCACTAGGGGGCTCATGAGGAAACGTTCGACGGTTTCTGCGTCGGAGAAGCCGACTTTCCGGAGCGTGCCGCGGCCGGTCTCTGCAGTCGGTGCGACGACGACGACTCGGCTTCCGTGCTTTGTAAGTGCCTCGTTGATGACTGGAATCGCTCGTGTCATGAGCGTCGTCTTGCCAGCGCCACTGACGCCGGTGACGGCGGTGACGCGGTCGGTTGAACTGAAGACGTGCCGGAGGGCCGACTCGATCTCCGGATCGCTTACGGATCCTGCCGTACCGACTGACGCCAGTGGCGAACAGGTTCGATGACCGTGGCGTACCCATTCAACAACCCGCTTCTCCTCGGCGAGTACGTTCGGAGTTGTGACAAGGTCTTGCCCCTCCGGGGCGGCGCGAAAGAGAAACCGGTCTTTGTCAGCACGGATCGCAGCGCGAATGTCCTGCGGCTCAATTTGGCCCATGCTGTATCGCATTGCTGCGGCAACTAGTTGGTGTTCCGTCACAACCGATTGCCTCTCAAAGCTGTGCTCCTCTGCATACGCGACGGCGCGGGAGACGACCGCCGGGTCACTCTTTCGTGGTGCGATCCGGGGTGCGGCGACCTTCAGTAGCTCCACGGCCCTGCGTTCTTCGTGGGTCAGCGTTTCCGACCACGCTTTGTAGAGGTCCGCTTCCGAGAGGTCGGCCCGCTTTGCTTCCCGCGTGAGTGCGCCGACCTTCGAGCGAGCCTTGTTTGTCTTCAACCCGAGAGTGTTACTCGTATGCTGGATGGTCTGTGACCGCTTCGAGAAACGCTCAAGCAGCGAGTCTGGCACGTTGGCGATCTCAAACGCGAAACCCTTCGGATAGGTCTCGTAGCCGATGGCGTTCAAGTGCGATGCCAGCCGGTCGTGGAAGAGGGTCTGGTAGTAGTTCGCGTTCTTCTTGATCGGCCCGACCTGCAACGCCTTGAAGCGATGTTCGGCCTCGTCGTACGTGATGTTGAAAGCGAACACGTGGCTGTGCAGGTGCGGGTCTGGGACGCCGCTGACCGGTCGCGTCGTCAGGTGCGTGTATTTGGCCCAAACCATGCTCCCCGTCGAGCGATCGGAATCCTGGAAGCCATCGGTTCGCACACGCGTCATGGCGTCGTGTTCCACCGCCCGCATCGCCTCGTCCACGGCCTGCTCAAAGGCGTCAAGAATACGTGCGTCCTTCGTGAGCGCGTAGACAACCGAGACGCTCTTCGACGGGTTGAAGTTGAAGTCGTAGCCAACGCGGCGGTTGGCCTTGTCGCGAATGGTCACTCGCTCGTTGGTGACGGGATCCCGGTTGTTGGCGAGCGCCGAGAAATCGGCGGTCTTCACTGGACCTTCAACCCCGAGCCAGACGGCGCACTTGCCGCCCCACGTGCCGACGACTGTGCCGTCCTGCGAGAGATACTCCTGGCGGTTGCTGCCGCTTGAGGTGTAGTAGCGAATGCTGGATTCTGCGGAGGTCCGGGTGCTGATGCGCAGCATGACGGATGTGTCCGATCGCAAGAGGTACTAGTCTGTTAAGACGGTGTCAAGGGAGTGGCAAGTGCAAAGTTAAAGACTTTTCTGTACAGTACGGTTGTTTCTGGTTCAGAAAGGGGACGATACGCGAATGGCCCGGGGACGCAACGCAAGCTCGAAGCCCCAAGCCAAAACCCAGGCCGACGTTCTGGAGGCGGCCCGCGACACCGTCGTTAGATTGCGAAACGAGGGGCTTAGTCTCAACGAGATAACGGAGAAGCTCGCAGGGTTGGGTGTTCGGGTCAATCGAAACGCCGTTGACCGATTCTGCAAAAAGCACGGAATTCCTGCCGGGAAACCCGCGTTGCCCGACGTGGTGAAGTACGAGTCATTTTCTGATCCGGTCAGTGTGGTCACGACAGAGCCCCCCGCACCGGCTCAGCCGCCTGAAGAGTCAGCCTTGCCGCAAATGCCGGTTGTGGGGGTTCCGGTTCCCGACGAGATACCGCCTGCGTGGGGGTTAACGTCGGCATCCACCGTCGTGCATTTGGACGCCGGGGCTCCGCTGGCGCCCCCGATCTACTACGTTTCCCTCCCGATCCCTTATCAGCCGCAGATCGAGGCACGTTCCCTTCCTGACGTGACCGACGATCAACTCGCGACCGCGAAGATCCTTGCGGGCCTCGGGCCGCGCATTGAGAGGATCGACGCGGCGCACCGTGCTGGGGATTACGAAGGCACCGCGTTGGCGTTGCGGGAAGCCACCGAGTGGTTGAGGGAAACGGGTGAAGGCGCCCCCGCGTACGTGCGGGAGCTTGCGATAAAGGCGATTCGCGAGGCTGAGGCGGTTCTGGAATCGGGAAGAAAACCAGCCGCCCTCGCGGCTGCGGTGGAGAGCAACGCGGCGCTATTCACGCCGATGCCGCCCTCGATGGCTTGGACTCCGGACGTAGCGCTTGTGAGCTTCGGGGCTGGGACTGAAACCGATCGTTGGACGATCCAAGACGCCTGCGAAGGCACGCTCATCCTCGGTAGCACGGGCAGTGGTAAGACCAGCGGCAGTGGGGCGACGATCGCGCGTGCATTTCTCCTCACCGGGTTCGGCGGGATAGTTCTGACCGTCAAACAAGACGAATCCTCCTTGTGGGATCGCTACGCGATATCCACTGGCCGCACAGGACAAGTCTGCGCCGTCCGCCCCGGCGGGCCATTTCGTTTCAACTTTCTGGAGTATCAAGCGAGTCTACCGCTGGATCAAGGCGGCTCGACCGAAAACTTGGTGGAGTCGATTTACGTGATTCTCGAAGGGTTTGTGCGGGGTGGTGCTGCACAATCGGGTGGCGACAACGGCTCGTTCTGGGCAAACACGACGCGACAGTTGCTGCGCAATCTGGTCCGTGTTCTGCGTGCATCCAAAACCGCGATCACGTTTGCCGCGATGAGGAGATTTCTCTCCGAAGCTCCGCAGAGCTTGGACGATGCGGGGTCGGGTGCTTGGCAGCACACAAGAGACTTTGGATCGTCGATCGCGTCTTGTCAGCGAGTTGTCGGTCTGTCGCGCTCCGCTCAAGAGGAGCTCGATGAGGCTGTTCGCTACTGGCTCAGCGAGTTCCCCGGATTGAACCCCAAGACGCGATCGATCGTGGTGACTGCCTTTACGTCCATGATCGACCTGTTCTTTGACCCAACGCTCAGCGAACTCTTTCTCGGCGACACCACGATCACCCCGGAAGCTGTGGCTCGTGACGGTGCGATCATCGTCGTCGATTTGCCCGTCGAGAAATACCAAACGATCGGACGCTTGGCACAACTCGTCTGGAAGCACTTTCTGCAGCAAGCCGTCAAGCGGCGGACAGACACTCCGGGACCGTCGCAGCGCCCCGTCTTCCTGTGGGTCGATGAGTTCCAGTGTTTTCTATCTGACAATGACGCAGCGTTCCAGGCGACCGCCCGGAGTGCACGCTGTGCGACCGTTTTCCTCACACAGAATCTTCCGGGCGTATATGCACAGGCCGGGCCGACTCTGCCTCGCGAGCGCGTGGACGCCTTGGCGGGCAATTTGGCCACGAAGTTCTTCCATGCAAATTCTGACCCGACAACGAATCAGTGGGCTGCCGACCAAGTCGGCAAGTCGATGCAGTATCGCGCAACGGTTTCAAGCGGCGAAGAGTCCCGAGCGTTGAACTCGCGGTCATTCATCGCGCGCCTTGTTAGCCCTGCTCAATCTCGAACCAGCACGAGTCCGACCATTGACTACGAGGTCCAGCCGTCGGCCTTCACCCGGTTGCGCACTGGCGCGGAGCGCTGGGGCTTCACGGTCGATGCGGTGATGGTGAAGTCGGGCGCGCGTTTTTCTAACGGGAAGCACTACCTGCCAGTGTCCTTTCGACAAGAAAGATTTGCACCATGAGCACATTCGACGGACTCGAACGCGGCTTTTCCGATGGCATGGCGATTGGGCGTCGGGTCGGCGACGTGCTGACGTATGCATTCCAAATCTTGAGCCGACCACTCGCGCTACTCACACAGGTGTTTTACCGCAAGGACATGGGCGAGCGGTACTTCACGCCGATTGGTTTCTTCTGGGGATTGGCCCTGCTGGGCTTAGCGACATTTGGCAGCAGATATTTGCTATCGACCACCACCGTCGGAGTACGGACGCAGTGGGGTGGCGTAGTCCCGGAAACGCAGTACGTCCTATCGCCGCTGATCGGGTATGGGGTTGGGGTCGCTTGGATCGCTGTTCTCGCCGTCGCATACTCGCGCCACACGGTCAGCGTTCGAGCTCGTTACACATCCGGCGAGCGCTGGCATTCCCGAACTGCCGGGGTTCCGCGTATGCCTGGCCTGATCGATCCCGTGCAGTACGCCGTGACAGGCGTGCTCGCCGCGGCGTGCTTCTACTTCGGTCTGCCTGGTTACGGTGCGCTCTTTGCAGCCTCGCTGGTAGCAGGGATGGGGGCCGATCAAATGGCGCGGCTGCGCTTCTGGAGTTTGGTCTTGGATCAGGTCGATGCCCGGATCGAGGCGGAGAACCTGGGCAAGGCCGTTGCCCAACGGCTTGCACCCGCAAGCGTAGAGGGATTGGAGGCCCCGGTTCCGGGCTATGTGTCCGAAGAGTGGCGGAGGCGGAATGCCCCTGTCAGGGAGGCGGCAGAGGTTCTTGCGGAGCCGAAGTCAAACGGACTCGTACCCGGGCTGACCAGGACCTCGGGGGTGTAAGTGCTTCGCGCAGGCGGACACCGCGTACCCGGCCGATGTCACTTGTCACGCATTGATTCCGGCAGCGGCGATTGGTACATGTCGAGAACACTTCGCCCGCTGGCTACAGCGACGAACGCGATCGAGGTGTAGAGCAGGTAGAGCGGTGCGACGAGCGGCGATGATTGCGGCGTGACGAAGACGAGGGAGGCACACCCGACCAACGTCAACGCGGAGAGGACGATTACGCCCTGAATGGTCCCTGCTCCGGTTCGCCCACCGACGTGGACACCTCGGCTGGGGTGCGAGCTTTGAAAGCGGAGCGGCCAACCGTGAATCGTCGCAGCGATTTCGCGCTCGATGTCCTCAATCCGTCGAAGGCCGTCTTCGAGCGACCGGGCGTGATTGACCGTTGATCGTGTGAGCCAGATAAGCCACAGTGGCGTGCCGACGAGCGCGAGCCATTGAAGCGGCCCGGCTACATGTGCGAGTGTTAGCGCCAGCCCGCCCAGCGTGATGGCCGTGACGGGCAGGCGTCGATCGAGTGCCTCCCATCGGTAAGGGAGGAGCATGTAGATCTGGCGGTACTCCTCGAGCATGACGCTGATCCGATACCGCATTGGTTCGGTCGGGACCGCCGAGGCGGGACCCTGTGCTTGCTGCGACATGGAATCGAAGTAGCACGATCGATCCGCGTTGGCAATCAAGAAAATGCCCGGGTCTCGCGGCGCTAGCGACGCTGCCGGAGTACGGCCGCCTTGACGGACTCAATCTCCGGCATCAGGTCGGCGGGCTGGAGAAGCAGTGCTTTGCAGAGCTTCTCGATTGTCTCCAGCGTTGATGACCGGTTGCCGAGCTCCAGCAAAGATACCGCATTGCGGTGAAGTCTGGCGCGGTGCGCAAGTTCTTCCTGCGACCACCCGCGTTGGACGCGAAGCTCACGGATCCGGCTGCCGAAATTCTTGACGAGAGCGCTCTTGGACACGAGCTCACGATCGACGATCGCACACTACTCGTCTACCCACAAGACGTTGAGTATCATTCGGTATCCAGGAGGATGCCATGAACTCGACCCAAGTGTTGGCGTTTCCACGACTCGACCTGATGCTGCCCGACGTTGGCTCCAAGGGCGAGCGGGTGCTCGCCGGGCTGCTGAATCTTGCCCAAGTGACAATCGATCGCCTTCGCCAAGAAAGTGACCGATTGCAGCGTCCACGTGTTGCCGCGGTCGGGCGCCTTCGCGGCTCGGGCCGCGGCATCCACTTCCGCGATCTCGTTGCTTCACTCGAAGCCGAGCGTCCGCTGACGCTCCACTCTCCCTTTGAGAACAGCGCTCTCGTTGCCGGAGCGGCCTGGGATAGCAATGAGATTCTGCCGGGCGGAGCGTCGGGAGGCCTTGCAAAGCTCCGTTGGTCGGCAGGTGCCGATGACTTGCCGATGCATGTGCACGAGCACTCCGAAAGGTTCATCATCGTCCACGAGGGGAGGGGCTTCTTCCACGTGAGCGATCAGTCGATAGACGGCTTCGACGGCTCAGACGTGCGGACGATTCCCGCTCGCGAACGGGACGTGTTCATCTTTACCCGCGGCGTTGCTCACACGTTTTCGACGTTGGATGAGCCAATGTTGCTGCTCTCCTGCCAACTTCCCTTCCTGTCGTTCGACGACCCGAATCAGTATCGGTTGCCACGGTGCATCTGGACCGCCCGAGCCAACCCGGATGCCATTGAGCCAAAGGTCGGCTGTGACCCGGCGTGGACGGTGCTGGCGGGAATGTACGGATGCTAGATACGACTGGCGTCCGGCACCCGGGGCATTCATTGTCTCCACTCGATACCTCAAGAAGAATGGGTCGATGTCCGACCGGACTCACCCTCGGCGTCGTCGCGGATGTGCGAGTAGACACGATTGAGCAATTGCGTGTCAACGATCTGTTTGATCGCTGGATCATTCATGTAGCGTGCGAAGAGCTTCTCGTTTTGTTCCATTCAATCAATGAAAAATCCTCTAGTGACTTCGTGAAAACAAAGCGAAACGCGTCGATCGTGTTGGTCCGCGCAGCTTGACGCAAAGACGCGTCTGCCACCGACTCCATTTGCACCTGGTTGAAGAACAGCTCGTCAAGGGGAGAATGACGCGGCCGTACTGCGGCGGTTTGTAGGGGCCACGGAGCAGGTACGCGATGCTCCAAATGAACCGAACCTTGTTGCTGAAGTTGTTCAAGACTTTGCCTTCCCTTCCGGTGATGCCTGGAGCTTGTCGGCTGCGGCCGTAATTTCCGCGATGATCACTTGACCGCGATCCTGCGTCAGCTTGGGAAGGTCTTCCCACTGCTTCATGGCGCGGATGTCTGTGGAGATCCGCTTCGCAATCGAGCCCTTGTTGAAGACGAGCTTGCTCGCCTCAAAGAAGGCTTCAACGCGCTTGACAAGCTGACCGCCGGGCTTGAGTGCGATTTCGGTGGCACCCGCGGCTGCCAGTTGTTTGCCGTAGAGATTTCGCACGTACCCGAGATAGAAGTCGTCTGGGAACAAGTCCTCGATCGAAGCCTCACCCGACAGCTTCCAGACTTCGCCAAGCGCGAAGGCTCCTGCGGGTCGATCGTGATAGCGAGCAAGCCACTTCTTCACAAACTTGTCCTTGGCCGTGGTGCCGGACTCGTCGGTGTCGTAGAGGGCCACGACTCCAAGCTCCTGGCCAACCATAAACGTGGCGATGTACGTCACCTCTGAAGCACCGCCTGCTGGCGTGATGAGCACGTCGTCGGGAAGCGTCTGCTTCGCCGAACGGCCTGCGAGGGCTGACAAGGCTGTGATGATCCAGTAGTCGTCCACTCCTTCGACCACCAGATTTCGATCCGCCACCAGATAGCTCGTGCGTCCACTGATGCCAAGCGCCGCTTGGAGCGTGAGCTTGCCCTCGGGCTGCGTCTGCGTCAGGTCGTCAGTCACGATCATCCCGTTCGGCGTCTCGCTGAGGATGCGGATTCGGTCCGGCTCCTGGAGATCGATCATGAACGGGAGGTGTGTTGAGTAGATCAGCACGTTCCCCTTGGCGTACTCGGCGAGTCGTTTCAAAAGATCTTGCTGCCCCTCCGGATGCAGATGCAATCCGGGCTCGTCCAGAAGGATGACACACCCCTCGAACGTGCCCTTGGTCTGGTGCATCAACAAGAGGTCGAACGAGAAAAACCATTGAAAGCCACGGGAGCGCTCTTCCAGCTTTATGAGAGCTTTATCCTTGGGATTGCGGATGAAGGTGAAAAACTGTTGACCATCGGCGGTGAAGTGAACGTCGTATTTCAACTGCCCCCAATGGCCCCTGATCTTTTCGGTCAGGGTGGAGGCCCCGTCGCTCAAGTCGTACTGCCGCTCTTCTTTGTCCGGGTCGTTGCCCTTCTTGACGAGTTCGTCGAGAGACAGGCCGGAAAGCGAAAGAATGGTGAGGAGCGCCTCGTCGTCTGGTGCGGGCTTCTTCCCCCGCTGCTGCACCTCGTTTAGCATCGCGGTTCCACGGAACGATTTGTACTCGTCCATGTAGACAAAGGTTGGGATACGGCTCACGACGTAGTCACGCGCTTTGTGCTGGACCGTTTCGGTCGTTTGAATTTCTTGAACAATGGTGCGAAGGGAGGCGATAAACTGCTCGATGTACTGCGTCTCGTTCTGGTGCTGCGGCTGAGTATTGCCGTCAATCCGGACGCTCGTCAGCCGCGGGCTCGCGGCATCGAGCAACTTCGCGAGTTCGGTAAAGCATCCCTCGACGGCAAGGCGGCGTGTCTCGTCAGTGAGTGCACGGGCTTCCGTAGCGAATGGCGGCGAGACCGCCTCGGGCAGCTTTGGGAGCTTTTCCATCGCGACACTTTCCGGCGCACTGGTGCTTGGGTATGAGGATTCGGATCGTCCCTCGGATCCATCAGAAGGCCCGCGTCCATGCTGACACGCAGCGGTGTGTCCATCGTGTCCAGGTAGAGGTGCTCGTAGTTGTCGCTGTCTCCGAGGCTCCCGACGCCGATGGGCGTCACGTCACCGTTCGCGGTGGTCACTCTGTACCCAAGGCGATGGCACTCAGGTGTGGTTTCCGGCAACGGGCGCACCCCCCCGGCCCAGACGACGACCACCACTTGCTTGGTCTGTTCCGGGTACTCATCAGCGGCGTTCGGCGCTGGACTGGCAGCGTAGGAAAGGACGATGGTCGGCCCCTCTGTGAGCGGAGTGACACGCACGGTCAGTCCCTTCGCATCGATGCCGCCTTCGAGGTGCAGCGAGCCGGTCACTTCGACTTCGACGGGAGGATCACCGGGCTCGTCTCCAAACTCACCAATCAGGAGGACGGTGTGCCGCTTGTCCGGCGCGTCCGCGGGCTTCAAGGTGGCGTCCAGTGGATGCAGCCGCGAGCCAGAACGGGTGACCACGGTGAAGGCGCGCGGATCGATCGGTCCGTCCACCCGTCGCGAGAAGGTGACGGGCATGCCGTCGCGCCGAGGGGCGGAAAGTGAGAGCCTCACAGCCCGAAGTGGCAGGGCATCGTCGATCCCGAAGAAGGCGCTGACCATCCGGGGAGGTTCGATGTCCAAGTCTGTCGTTTCAACAGGAAGGGGTTGCCATTCTCGCAATCCTGTGTGGCAGCCCGCGAGACACAGGGGAACGCTCGCTAGGCTGGCGATGAGCCACATGTCGCGGAGGGCTGATACTGTGCTCGACGTTCTCATGAATCGATCCTCGACGCTCAGGCGTCAAACCTTGGACTTGCTCGGCGCTCCCTGTGTTGATGGAGAGTAGTGAGGCCGTGAGCAACCGCATCGTGAGGCATAGTCGATCACGGCCGCTTGTGCTCATCGCAGGGCTTTACTCTCAAACAAGTCGGGGTGACAGAACACCAAGAGAACCTTTCGGGCGGGGGTTGGGGGTTGGAGCGTTGGTGATCGCAGACTGTTCGAAGGTGGCAAGTTTGGGATAATGCGGGCAGGTAGACCCTGAGGTATTTGGGACGCGGGGATAGGTGCCGCGGGAGCTACGGCGGGGACGAGTCCAACTGCACGCACCGGAACCCCACGTGGCTCGTGCTCGTGTCTGCGGTGACTGGCGACCTGGCTGCGGGGCGATAGCGGCTGCAGTAGTTCGGGGCGCACAGGAACGAACCGCCTTTGGTAATTCGCTCACCGGTGTGGGCAGGGACGGCTTGGGTTGTTGTCCACTCCCACACATTCCCGGCCATGTCGAACAGCCCGAAGCCGTTGGGTGGGAACTGGCCGACAGGTGCCGTGCCCGTGAAGCCATCGTCCGCGGTGTTCTCACGCGGGAACGCGCCTTGCCAGATGTTGGCCATGTGCTTTCCGGCAGGCGTGAACTCATCGCCCCAGGCGTAAGTCTTGCCGACCAGCCCGCCGCGGGCGGCGTACTCCCACTCGGCCTCAGTGGGCAGGCGCTTGCCCGCCCATTTCGCGAAGGCCTGCGCATCCTCAAAAGCGATGTGTACCACGGGGTGATCCATACGACTGTGGATGGTGCTGCCGGGGCCTTCGGGGTGCTTCCAGCTCGCCCCGGGCATGTACCGCCACCAAGACAGTTCGGGCGATGAGTCATCTCCAACGGGTGGGATGAAGACCGCGGAGCCGGGCACGAGCAGCGCCGGGTCGGCTTTGGGGTAGTCATTCGGGTCGGGCGCTCGCTCCGCGAGCGTCACGTAGCCCGTGGCGGCGACGAACGCGGCGAACTGGCGGTTGGTGACCTCGGTACGATCGATGCGGAACGGCGAAACGGTGACCTCGCGGACCGGTCGTTCCTCGGGATAGCCGTCCTCGCTACCCATCAGAAACGACCCACCTTGGATAAACACCATATCGGCGTCACGAGCGGGGGCACCGGGCGCGCCGCTCTCCCTGCATCCGGAGATGTTGAGGAGCACGAGAACAACGGCGAGCCCGCTCATCTCTAGAGCAAGTAGTCTCCGATCCATAGTCCAGTCGTCTCCCAATCCGCTCGTGCCGCGATGAGCCCGCCACGCGCGATCAGACCTTTCGCTGCGTGGCCAGCTTCTCCAAGATGCGGTGCGCGGTCTCATAGCCGCTGTTCTGATTCTGGCCAGTGATCAGATTCCCGTCGATCGTTGTGTGCGTCGCGAAAGGGTCACGGAATGCGTGCTGGCACTCGTAGATTGCACCCAGTTTCCGCAACTCCTCCTCGGGATGCTTCGGGGTTACCGCGATGCCGAAGGTGTTGATCTGTCCATTGGTCACGCCAGTCACGCGGCGGCCCTTGACCAGCGGTTGGCCATCGATCCCTTTCGCGCCGCACAGGCCCAAAGCGCCGTGACAAACCGAGCCGAGGATCTTGCCCGCGGCGTTTGCCCGCGTGATGAAGTCAGCCAGGTCTCCGCTCTGCATCAGGTCATAGGCCGCCCCCCAGCCACCGGCCATAAAGATCACGTCATAATGATCGGGATCGATCTCGGCGATCGCTTTCGAGTTTCGGAGATCGTGCATTGCCTTCTTGTCGGACACGAATCGTTTGTCCTCGTGGCACACAAGCGGCCAGGACCATGACCAAGGCTGGATCGGAATGACGCCGCCCTTGGGCGAGGCCATATCTACCTCCATGCCCGCATTGACGAAGGCGTAGTACGGCACTGTGAACTCGGACCCGAAGGCACCAGTGGGCTTTCCTGTGGGGTCCAGCCGGTCGTGGTTGGTGCAGATCACCAGCGCCCGCCGGCCCTTCAAGTCGAAATCGGGGATCGTGTAATGGCGGTGAATGCCCAAGAGGCGCAGAACCGCGGGAAACAAAAGATATGTGAGAATGGCCAGAAGGGCCAAAACAAGAGGAATCGCTACGAGCCAGATCATGAAAGGTTTCCGAGTTCAGGGTTTAGGGAGCGTGCCCTTCAACCGGGGAGAGGGCTGGCTTGGTTCGCTGCGGCGGCTGAGCGCCGGAACTTCCTCCGAATGAGGCGAAAAGCGGCATATAAGCCGATGAGCAGCGTCAGCACCGGAACGGCGAGATAGGGCCAGTACTTTTGGATCGTCTTTTCCAGCAGGTTCGAGAAAAGCTGCTTCTCGGCATACTCATCACGTCCGAGCTCGACCACGCCAACAGTCGCCGCATAGGACTGGTACTTCGCGAGCATGTCTGCGAAAATCGCGGGGTTTGCGCTGGCCAAGTCCCTTGTCTCGCCGGGATCGACCGAGAGATCGTAAAGCCGCCAAGTGAAATCGCCGCGCGGCAGTGCCGTGCGCACGAGCTTCCAGTTGCCGCGATAGAGCGAGGCGTTGCCGCTCACCTCTCCACCGAAGCTTTCGTCGGCACTGCGGGTTTCGCTCGTCTTGCCGGTAAGCACCGGTAAGATGGATTTGCCGTAAAGAGCGTTAGCGTCATAGTCCACACCGGCTGCGTCGAGCAGGGTTGGCATCAGGTCGGACACGTGAACCGGGGCGTGCTTGATCTCGTTCGCTGGAATGCCGGGCCCCTTGATCACCAGAGGCACGCGGAGTCCGCCTTCGCTGGAATAAAACTTGTACAGGTTGAACGGCGACGCCTCGACCGAGGCCCATTCGGGTCCTATTGCCGTCAGACTGCCGGGCTTGCCCATGTTCTCGAGCGAGGTGTCGAACCCCTCGGAGCGACGGATCCCGTTCAGCAGCGAGTCCAACGCCGGGTTCTGCAGCGACGTGACGCCCGGTTCCGGCCCGTTGTCCGATGTGACAATCACGATCGTGTTGTCCAGCTTTCCGGCCGCTGCGAGATAAGCCAGCAGACGCCCAACATGGAAATCGGCGGCCTCGATCATGCCGGCATGGACCTGAATCGCTCGCTTGGCCTCTGCTTTCTCTTCGGCCGAGAGTTCATCCCACGCGCGGTGGTCCCGGTGCACCGGGGCCAAGGTCGTTGTCGCGGGCACGAGCCCCAGGGCGATGACACGCTTCAGGCGTTCTTCGCGCTTCACGTCCCACCCGAGATCGAATATCCCGTTATAACGGTCGGCGAACTCGGCGGGAGCTTGGACGGGCATGTGCGCGGCCTGAAGCGACAGAAACCCGAAGAAGGGCTTGCTCGCGTCACCCTCGTCAATGTAGCGGATCATCTGATCCACGAGATTGCGGGAGGAATAGAAATCGTCAGGCAGCCGGACAGGCTTGCCGTCCTCGTACCAAGGCACGTCCGGGTAGCCGGGCAGGTAGTGGCGATGGTCATAGTTGCTGCCACCTGTGGAATCCATCACGTACGATCTCTCAAAGCCGAAGCGGTTGGGCAGGTTTTTTCCCTTCGCGCCTATGCCCCATTTCCCGGTCACGTAGGTCTGGTATCCGGCTTTGGACAAGATCGTCGCAAGCGTCGCCTGATCCGCGGCCCAGACCATGGAATAACCGGGCGACGCACGCTGCTTCGGTGTTACGGTTTCAACCAGCGTGCCCATACCCGTCTGGTGATTGTCCATGCCGGTTAGCAGCATGGCGCGACTCGGTGCGCAGAAGGGCGACGTGTAATAGCGAGAAAAGATAGTGCCTGACCGCGATAGCGCGTCGATGGCTGGGGTGCGAGTATCGCTGCCATAGGACCCGAAGCCGGTGAAGCCGACATCGTCGAACAGCACCAAAAGAAAGTTCGGGCGTGTGTTCTGTGCGAACGAGGGGATGGCCGTAATGCCACACATTGCAATGGCGCACAGAAGCGTTGCGCACCACGAGAGTGCGGGGCAAGCTGGGATATCACTGTGCGAGATGCGTGGCATGAGTTCCTCGGCGAGATGTGTGGCAGCACGGTACAACGTGAGGCCGCATCCGTCGACGGCAAACTCGGATCATCTACGGCCAAAGCCCATTCATTTTCAACCATCCTCGTCGCGGGTGACGGCAAGGGCCTTGTTCCGGAACTCGTTCGGCGTCAGGCCTGTCCAACGCTTGAAGCTCCGGGCAAAGTTCGAGGGCGACTTGAAGCCGACCTCGCTCGCAATGGCTTTGATCGGCTGCATGCTGCTGGCCAAGAGATTGCGTGCACGTCGCTCTCGGATTTCATCCGCCAACTGGCGATACGAGGTGCCAGACCGCTCCAACTGTCGACGTAAGCCGCGCTCGGAGTATCGCAAAGTGGCGGCGGTGCCTGAGAGCGATACGTTCAGTGATGGCGAGCTCTCGAAAAGAGCAATGATCTGAGTGACAGGCGTCGTCGCGAACGCCATCTGCCTCTCGCACCGTTCGCAGAGTGCCACAAGCCGTGCATGGTTGAGAGGATCACTGCCGGGAAGCTGGCAGTTCAGCAGGACGTCGGGAAAGAAGAGGCAGTTGTCATCAGCGTCAAAGCGAAATGGAAAGCCGATTTTAGCTTTGATCGCGTGCCAGCGTTCCGGACGGCAGACTGTTATCTCGGCACGGGTTGCAACGTGATCCGTCCTCAGCATTGCCTTCAGCAGGCTGTTGATAGCGATGTGAGCGCTGCTGAACGCGAAACACTCGATGCCGTTGAGTGGGAATCGCGATCGAATTCGAATGGCTGCTTCGCCAGCTTTCAGGCCTGAGTGCTTGTCCAGCAGCTTGAGTTCAAATGCCGGAAAGTTGAGGACAAGAAATCGCTCCAAAACATGTAATCCGTCTGCAAAGCGAGGCGCATTCATAGCGGTGTATGCAGGGAGCCCAATGTAGGTGGGTTGAAACTGCAGTGCCAGGGTGACTCCAAGAAGAGGATCTCTGGTATACTCAATAGCGTTCAAAATGAGCCGACGAAGCGGTCGAAAACCGCATCGGAAGTCGGGATCTCTCAGGTGGGTCTCTTCGAGCCCCGTTTCGGCAAGCAGTTCGCTTGGGGGGTAACCCTTGTCGCGGAGCATGCGGAACACGAAGCCCGGGTAGTTGGTCGGCAGAGCCGGATCGTCGGGGGTGAAGCTCCGGGTGGACATTTCAGACACCTCCGAAAGCAGAACCCCGCAGCTGGCTGACCTCGCTCCAGTGGTCAACTGGGGTGACGGCGAGAAGTAGTCGTCGCGGCGCGATGATAAGTCTACGGCTTAACGGGCGGGGCGATCGCGGCCTCGGTCGGCGGGATGCAGAATCTCGGCACGCTGCCGGGCGGCGCCAAGTCCGAGGCGACCGCGATCAGCACCGACTCGTCGGCCGTCGCCGGAGTGAGCGGCACGCCCAACGGCGATCACACCTCCCGATGGACCAGCGGCGGATCGATGCAGGATCTCGGCGTGCTCTCCGGCGGCAGCAGTTCGCTGGTCTTCGCCATATGCGGAGATGGCTCGACCGTTGCCGGTTCGGGAGATTCCGCCGCCTTCTTCTGGGCGCCCGCGCTCGGAATGGTGGACCTCAACACCTATCTCGCCACACTCGGGATCGATCTCACGGGCTGGACCCTCGACATCGCCAGGGGCATCTCGGCCGACGGATCAACCATCGCGGGCGACGGTACGTTCAACGGCGAGGGCCGAAGCTCCGTCATCACGGGTGTCCCCACGCCCGGTGCGGTGGGGCTCCTCGGGCTTGGCGGGTTGGTGGCCGCGCATCTCCGCCGTTGATCGATGCTGCCCCACTTGGCACTCATAAGCCCAGCGCCTAATCGTCGGGTCGCCTTGCTTCTATGCGTGCATGATCTGAGTCGCGTTGGTGAGCCCCAAAAAACCAAATGGCCCCGGCAATTGCCGAGGCCATCTTGTCTACTAAGTCGGGGTGACAGGATTCGAACCTGCGACCCCTGCGTCCCGACTGCGCAGTTTGGGCGCATGCACGCCGCCAGCTTGCATCAGTAATCGACGGCCAACCCATCAAGACTGAGCCATCCTGAGGCGGTTTGTAGGTGCCACGAAGCAACTCGGCGATCGACCAAATCAACCGGATCTTGTCGGTAAAGTTTGTCATCGGGCGTGGATCGTTGGCAGTCATTCTGAGAATGAGCTGGAAGCTCAAGCTGCTCTTGACTCGAATCGTGCTCGTGGGGGGGTAGAGGGGTGAGGCTTGGAGCGGGGAGAGGGGGCCTCGTCTCCCCGCTCCATCAGCCCGGTCGGCTCGACGCCTTGTGCCTCCTATTGGCGCAGCGTCTGGGCGCAAAGCGCCGCGAGCGAAGCGAGCCCTCGGCGAACACCAAGAAAGTGTTCGTTCGCTTCGCCGAACCGGGCAAGGGGTACCTTGCTATCCCGAGGCCTCCGCCGCGAAGAAAGTTCGAGCGGTGGAGAGGTATCTCCATTCCCTTTCCTCCTCCCCTACCGGAGCGCTGGCTGGCGACCCATCCGCTGGTTCCCGGCTCGCCCGCACCCGAGGGGCCCTGCTCCACAATCCCGCGTGCCTTGTGGCCCACAAGCAGTGCCCAAGCTGTCTTCCGCTCCCGTTCTCCCGCGGCTGACACGACATGCCTCCGATCCCGCTGGGTCAGGTTTCGGTTGAATCGGCTTGCCCTTGATGGCCCTTGCGCGTTGAGGTGTCGCATGGTCAAAGAACGCGATACTATCCAACGAGTAGTGTGCAGTGAGCGGGCGTCGCCGCGTGCGGCCCAAGCGACGACAGTCGCGCATTCGCCCGCGTCTCGATCCCAACTCCGGTCGGAGGAAACAGCGATGCAATCGCAACTCAAGTACTTCATCTACGCCCGCAAGAGCACCGATGACGACACGCGGCAGCAGGCGTCGATCGAGGATCAGGTGAGCGAAGTCCGTGCCCTAGCCGCCCGGCAGGGCCTCGTCGTCACAGACGTGCTCATTGAAAAACAGAGTGCGAAGCATCCGGGACGGCCGGTGTTCGCAGACATGATCAAGCGGCTTGAGCGAGGCGAGGCGGACGGAATCATGGCGTGGCACCCCGATCGCCTCGCTCGAAATGCAATCGACGGCGGGACCATCATCTACATGGTGGACACCGGTCACATCAAGGATTTGAAGTTTTGCACGTGCCCCTTCGAACCGAATGCCCATGGGAAATACGCACTGAGCATGATGTTCAGCCACTCGAAGTACTACGTGGACAGTCTCTCTGAGAACATCCGTCGAGGGAAACGCAACCGGATCAAGAACGGATACTGGCCGTCGTCCGCTCCGCTGGGATACATCAACGACCGTACGACTCGCACACTCACCGTCGATCCGTTGCGAGGGCCGCTCGTCCGAGAGATGTTCCATCTCTACGCGACCGGCACATACACGACCGAAGCGTTGCGAGATTGGATGGTGGACCAAGGCTGTGTGGGCGTACGCGATGGAAAGCTCTCCATCGCTCGCGTTGAGCACGCGCTCACGAATCCCTTCTACTACGGCGTGCTCCGCTTCAAGGGTGAGTACCACGACGGCAAGCACGAGGCCTTGATATCGCAACAACTCTTCGACCGGTGCCGAGAGGTCAAACTCGATCGCGGCCAACGCAAAAAGCCCGTCTTTGACAAGTTTCTCTGGCGCCACACGTTGCGGTGCGGCGAGTGCGGATGCGGGATCACGATGGAGGTCCAGAAGGGCCATCACTACTACCGCTGCACGAAGAAGCGGGGGCCGTGCTCGCAGCCGTATCTGCGAGAGGACCGATTCATGACCCAGGTCCGCGATGCTCTGCGATACGCTGGAATCAGCACCGAGCTCGCGAAGTCAATCGGCAAGAGCTTGCGTGAGCAAGCGGAAGGTGACGCCCAGGCGGTCCGACGCGAGTGCGGAGACCTCAAGGCGGCGGTCGCAGAGAATGAAACGCGAACACGCCGCCTCAACGAACTGTTTCTAGAGCAGGGCATTTCGGTCGAGGAATACCGCTCGATGAAGAACGCCCTGGTCGAGGCCAAACAAAAACACCAGCAAACGTTGGCCGGTCTCCAGGACAAGTCGAGCGGTTGGCTCGAACCGGCCCTGCTTCACGTAAGTGACGCCGCACGAGCGACTTGCATCGCAGAATCTGGCTCGGATCAAGAAGCCTCAAAAAAGCTCAAAGAAATCGGCTCGAACCTGACCCTGCGGGATCGGTGGCTTCAGTGGCAGCCGCGGGGGGCTTGGCAACTGCTTGTGGGCCAACGGGTTGTGGAGATGGGACCCTCGGGTGCGTGTGCGGATGGGTCGCCAGCCAGCGCTCCGGTAGGGGAGGAGGAAAGGGAATGGAGCCGGGGGGAATCGAACCCCCGTGCCGAGACGGTCAACTGAGCACCTCTACGCGTGTAGCCGTTGATTTACATTCGGTTCGGACACGCCCACGGCAGGCTTGCCTCGTTCCTAGCGCCCGGTATTTCTCGCCTCGTTCGCCGGGAGCGCCCTCCCGAGGCCAGCCCGTTGTTTTCGTCCTGACCGGCCACGGGCCGAGCCAGCCAGGACGTGCTACCTAAAATTAGGCAGCGAGAGCGTAGTTGTTATTGGCAACTATTGTTTTGCATGCTTTTTACGTGGCCTGCATGCTCCACGACGCGCCACACTCAGCCTCACACGCTCGGTCGAAACCACATCGGCCCCGACAAATCGACGCTTCCCGACGAGTGTTGTCGCCGGGCGGCTTGATTGATCATAGCGCGCGTTGCTTCACGGGGTCGCCGTAAGTCCTGATCGCGGAGGATGCGGAGAGGAGCGGAGAGGTTCACGGCGCGCGAGGGACGCTCGCATGGCCGTGGGATCGGAAAGGCAGTTTTTCAACGAAGGGAGGGAAGGGATGGAAGTTGGGAACTGAAACCAGAAACTGGAAGCGGGGAACGGGGAACTGGGAACGGGAAACCGCAGACCGGAAAGAGGAGAGACGGAAGAGAGAAACCAGCAGGTCAAGACGGGAACGGCGACTCCGGCGCGTCCGCGCGGCGACTCCCAAACGCTTCAGCGTCCAGCCCTCGGCCCTCGGCCCTCAAACCGCGGCTCTTCCCGCCCGATCCCTCGACCGCGTCCGGTCATATTTGCCATTTGCAAATTTGCTATTTGCGATTTTCCCCGCCCTCGGCCCTCCCGGCCGCCTCCGGCACCCATGTGCTCGCGACGTGCAGTTCCTTCAACTGCTTCTCCGTCGCGCCGCTCGGCGCCTTCGTCATGAGGTCGGCGCCGATCTGCGTCTTGGGGAAGGGGATGACGTCGCGGATGTTGTCCGTGCCGCAGAGGTGCATGACCAGCCGGTCCAGCCCGAACGCCACACCTGCGTGCGGCGGCGCGCCGTAGCTCAGGGCTTCCAGTAGGAAGCTGAACTTCTCCTTCGCCTGCTCGGGCGTCAAACCCAGCAACGCGAAGACCTTGCCCTGCACGGCGGGATCGTGGATGCGGACGGAGCCACCGGCGATTTCGCTGCCGTTGAGCACGATGTCGTAGCCGGCGCTGAGGATCGACTCGATCGTGTCGTCGTCGTTGACATCGGCGTTGACGAACAGGTCGCGCTGGTCGTCGCGCGGGGCGGTAAACGGGTGGTGCATCGCCACCCACTTGCCGGTCTCCTTGTTCTTCTCGAACATCGGGAAGTCGATCACCCACAAGAAGTTCCACGGCCCCGTCGGCGTGGTGCTCGTGCTGCCGCCGGTTTCGCCCGGCTTCGGCACCAGGCCCATGTCGCGCGCCACCTGCTGGCGCAGTTCGCCCGCGGCCTTGGTCGCGGTCGCGTACACATCGGCCAAGAACAACACGGTGTCGCCGATCTGCGCACCGGTCGCGGCGAGGAAGTCGGCCTTGATCGGCTCGAGGAACTTGGCGACGCCGGTGTCCAGCTTCGGCCCGCCGTCTTCGCCCTTGATGACCTTGACGACCGCGACGCCGCCGGCGCCGAACTTCTTCACGAACTCGGCGTAGCCGTCGGTGACTTTGCGGGTGAGCTTGTCCGCGCCGCCTGGGACGCGGAGGGCTTTGACGACGCCGCGCTTGCTGTTGAAGGCGGGTCGATCGGCGCCCTTAGCCAGGGCGTCCTTGAAGACCTTGAAGTCGGTCTTCGCCGCGGTCTCGGAGATGTCCTTGATGCGCAGGTCGTAGCGGGTATCGGGCCGGTCGATGCCGTAGTTTTCCAGCGCGTCGCGATAGCTCATGCGCTGGAGGGGCGGCACGTCGTAGTTGAAGACTTCCTTCCACAGGCGACGGACGAAACCTTCCATCATCTGCATGACCTGCTCACGCCGCACGAACGACATCTCAAGGTCGATCTGCGTGAACTCGGGTTGGCGGTCGGCCCGCGGGTCCTCGTCGCGGAAGCAGCGGCAAATCTGCATGTAGCGGTCACAGCCGCTCATCATCAGGATCTGCTTGAAGAGCTGCGGGCTCTGTGGCAGCGCGTAGAACGTTCCCGGCACATTGCGGCACGGCACGAGAAACTCCCGAGCACCCTCCGGCGTGCTCTTGTAGAGCACCGGCGTCTCGACTTCGAGGAAGCCGTTCTCGTCGAAGTAGTTGCGCGTGGTCTTGTAGACCTGATGGCGCGTGCTGAGGATCTTCTGCATGCTCGGGCGACGCAGGTCCAAGTAGCGATGCGTCAGGCGGAGCTCTTCGTTGGGCAGCGCGCTGTAGTCATCGGGGAGGAACGGCGGGTTGGCGGTCTTGTTGAAGACCTCCAGCGCGGTGACGACGAGTTCGATCTTGCCGGTGGGGAGCTTGGGGTTCTCGCCGCCGATGCGCGTGCGCACGGTGCCGCTAACGCCGATGCAGTCCTCGCTGCGGAGCTTGTCGGCGTTGTCGAGGATCGCCTGGGCCGCGCCGTCTTCCTTGTCGAAGACGAGCTGGGTCAGCCCGTAGCGGTCGCGCAGGTCGATGAAGATCAGCCCGCCGTGGTCGCGGTAGGAGTTGACCCAGCCGTTGAGGCTGACGGCCTGGTTGACGTGGGATTCGCGAAGTTCGCCGCAGGTATGGGTACGGAGGATCATGGGGCGAATGTTAGCGTCAAGGCGTCGAAGCGCAGGGGTGCGGGCGCGGACAATTCACGGGTTTCGGTTTCGGCTTTATACTGCGGCGATGGTCGACCGCCAGCGCGACGATGAGCAGACTGATTCGTCTCGCGGCGCGGGGAACGGGGGCGGCACCGGCAGTGGGGGCGATGAATCCATCTGGCGGTCTGCGAACGCGCTGATCTGGATCGGCACGGGGCTTGAGCTTGCGGTGGCGATCGGAATGGCAGCCGCGGCGTTTGCGGGCTGGGTGGGCGTGGGCGGGGACCAGGTGAAGCTCGGTGCGATGGCCATCGGCGGCGCCGCGGTGGCGTCGCTGGTTGCGTCGCTGATGGCACGCGAACACCTGCAAAGGCTCCTGAGCCTCAGCGGCGCGGGCGACCTGATCATCAACTGGAGCATGCAACTGGGCCTGCCGCTGCTGGCGGCGTATCTCTACTTCGCCGGGTGGTTCAAGACGGCGACGGCGCTGGTGGGCGTGATGGCGGTGCTGACGGTGATGCTGGCGGGGCTGCTTGCGTGCAGCGAGAGCTTTCGCGAGGCGATGCTGTCGCGCCCGCGTGATGATGAGCTGGGGTAAAGAGGTGAAGAACAGGGCCACATCGCACATGGCCGCATGGCACATTCGGACGAGAGATTTGAGCGGCTATCGTGTTGGGTGATCACGCTGACGCGGACTGTGCGATTCTCGATCAATCCTCGCGGGCTTCGCGATGCGCCGGGCGGCGTGAGCCGCGATTCGAACGGCTACGCGGGAAGGCCGGGGTTCCGCGGGCTGGCGCGGTACTTCGAGCTTGACGTCGCGTGCGCCGGCGAGCCAGACAAAGCCAGCGGGTATTTCAAAGACATCAAGGAGCTTGATCGCGCGGTGCGTCGCGTCGCGGTGCCGGCGATCGAGCGTGCGTGCGATCAGGACGAGACGCAATCGCCCGCGGGCGTGCTGGCATCATTTTTCGGCGAGTTGAACGCGGCGCTCGACGGCTCGCTTGTCGAGGTGTGCTGGCGCCTGACGCCGACCTACGGTGTGTCGATGCGCGTGACGGACGTGAACACGGTGCGTTTGCGACAGCGGTTTGAGATCGCGGCGGCTCATCGGCTGCACGTTGACGCGCTGAGCGACGAGCAGAACCGCGAGCTCTTTGGGCGGTGCAACAACCCCAGCGGGCACGGGCACAACTACGTCATCGAGCCGGAGCTTGAGATCGCGGCGGACGCGATGGGCAACGGCAAGTTCGAACTCGCGACCTTCGAGCGGATCGTTGACGAGGTCATCCTCCGCCCGTTCGACCACACGCACCTGAACATCGACACGCCGGAGTTTGACACCCGGCGCGGCGGCGTCAACCCGTCGGTTGAGAACATCGCCCGCGTGTTCTTCGAGAAGCTCAAGCCCGCGATCGCCGGCGCGATGTCTCCCTGGGGCACGCTCAAGAGCGTGACGGTGTTTGAGACGGAGAAGACGCGGGCGACGTTTGCGGGGTGAGGATTTAACATCGTTTGCGTTTGACGCGTGCTACTTGCTACACTGCCCTTGTCATCGGTGCCCGCGACCGGAGTGAGCCGGCTCCGTGGGTGAAAAGGGAAGCGTGGTACGGCGCTGCGTAGATGTGTTGTCGAGCGCAGCGACTATTCCACCGCGGACGCGCCGCCGTGAGGGGCATTTCCGCTGATCGCGGCGTGATTCACGCCGAAAGCCACTGGCGATTGCCCCGTGCGGGCGAGTGCTGGGAAGGCGAGATCAGCGATTGGCCCCGAGCCGGAAGACCTGCCGATGATGCCGGCCCTGTCGCATGGCGACGGGACATTCCGGCGCATGGTCGTCCTCGCGAGCTTGCCCGATTCGGGTGAGCATGGGACGCCGGCGAACGTCGCCGCGTTGTTCCCCGCGCGATGTTTCCGGCATTCCACATCTCTCGCGAGACACGATCGCCTTCGGGCGGGAGCCGCTCTGCGCGATCAGGGCGAAGTTTGCACCCCGCGATTCCGCGGCGTGCGAGAGAGGTTTGTGATGTCTGCGTTTTTCAATGGTCGTTCGAGTCGTTTCCCATCCATCCTTCAGCAGTTCAGGAGGCACGCGACAGGCGGCTGCCTCGCGGGCGCGCTGATCGTCGCGTCCAGCGCGCAGGCGCAGTACGCGACGAGCGTCGTGAGTTATGAGCCGGGCAGCGGCACGAACGCGTCGTTCCGCGATCCGGCGCGGGCCGTCGGCGAGCCGTCGCGATTCACGCCCGGCAACTTTGGCGGCGCGGTGACGCCGTTCGCGTCGGCGTTTCTCGGGTCACAGCTCGTGCAGGTCGGCCGCGGCGGGTCGTTGGTGGTGTCCTTTGCGACACCGATTACTAACGACGCTGCGAATCCGTTCGGCGTGGACCTGATCGTGTTCGGGAACGCGTTCATCAGTGATGCGAGCTTTCCCAACGGCATCAGCAGCGGCGTGATCGCAGCCGAGGGCGGGGATATTGATGTCTCCGCTGACGGCGTGACGTGGTTCCGCGTCGCGACGAACAGCGCCGACGGCGTGTTTCCCACGTTGGGCTACTCGGATCTGACGGGTCCGTTTTCGACCAGCGCGGGAGCCGTGGCGACGGACTTCCGTCGTCCCGTGGACCCGGCATTCGCGCTTAGCGCGGGGCTGACGTTCGCGCAGATCGTCGCGGGCTACAACGGCTCGGGCGGCGGATTCGGCGTGGACATCGCCTCCAGCGGGCTCGCGTCGGTGAGCTTCGTGCGCGTGTCGGTCGCGCCGGATGCGCAGTTCGTTCCGGAGATTGACGGTTTCGCGGTCGTGCCGTCGCCCGGCGCGGGCGTGATGCTCGCGCTGGCGGGGCTGGGGTGCCCGCGTCGGCGGCGTGCGTGCTGATTCGCGTCGAACATTGCTCACGCGCGGGCGCGTCTGACGACGCGCCCGCGGTTTACCTGCAAGGGAAAGACTCCATGACGCATCGCACGCAACGAGACGGCACGCGGAGCACATTCTTGGTTCGAAGCGCGGGCGTTGCGCTCGGCGCCGCTTGCATGCTCGCGTTGTCGAGCGCGGCCCGCGCTCAGCCCGAGCCGTCAGCATTTGTCTGGCCGACGCTCGCGGGCGATATGGCACGCACGTCGATCGCGTCGCCCAGCGCGCCGGCGACGCTGGGACCGCTGCGGTGGGTGTGCAGCCAGACGCCGTCGGGCGAGCCGATCGTGTTCACGCCGGCGTCGGGCGTGGTGGCGACGGCGCTGCCGTCGGCGCGAGTGTTCGCGAGCGGGCGCGTTGGGACAGGCCCGGCGAGCACGCAGAGCCGCGCGATCGCGGTGGACGCGGAGACGGGGAGTGTCGTGTGGGCGACGCCGGTTCCGGCGCCGCAACTGAGCTCATGGTCAACGCCGACGATCGACACACGCCGCGGCACCGTGTTGTTCGCGACGGGCTCGGCGTTGATTGCGCTGCGCCAGGCTGACGGCGTGGAAGAGTGGCGGGTGGAGTTGCCCAGCGCACCGGTGAATGTCACGCCGCTGGTGACGACGGATCTCGGCCCCGCCGACCGAGCGTTCGTCACCACCGACGGCGGCTTCGGCAGTGCCAGCCAGCTTTACTGCATCAACGTCAGCCCGCGCAACGACCAGCGGAATCCGTTCGATCCCGGCGACATCGTGTGGATCGCGGAAATCGGCTCGAGCGTTGGGGCGACACCAGCCTATCTCGATGGCGTGGTGTATGTCGCGAGCACGGGGCTCGACGGTTTCGGCAGCGGCGAGGTCCGCGCGTTTGACGTGAAGCAGCCGGCGCTCGGCGTGGTCATGCGGCGATGGGTGTTTACGAATCCGATCGCGGAGGGATTCTTCGGCGGCGTGTGCGTTCGTGAGATGGCTGATGGAAGTGGGGCGTGCGTCTTCGTGGCGAGCTATGCGTTCTTCGGCGGACTCGATTCGTCGAACATCGTAAAGATCCGCGCGGGCGATGGGTCGCTCGTGTGGTCGGCGCCGAGCAATCGCACGAGCTCGATTCCGGTCGTGCTGGGCGACGGACGCGTGCTGCTGTCCAGCGGCATTGCGGGCTTTGGAAGCGTGCCGAGTGTGCAGATGTTTACCGACGCGGGGCAGACCGGCACGCTGCTGTGGGACTCGGCGATTTCCACATGGAATGACGGCAACGCGAACGGCGTGCTTGACGACGGTGAGTTCAGCGTGTTCGGCGGTTGGAACACGCAGCCGATCGGAATGCCCGGCTCTTCGTTTGCGCAGCCGCGTGCGCTGGTCGGAACACTTTCGAGCGCCAGCGGCGGGGGAGCAGTGTCGCAGTACGCGCCGCTGTCAGCACTGAATGTGAACGTCGGTCCGCCGCTGCCGGGGTTTGTCGTCGCGCAGAGCACGCAGGGCGGCGCGACTGCGTGCGTTCTGGGCGGAGGTGTGTATTCGATCGGGCCGGCGGGTTTGGTCGCGTTCGGCGCGGCGCCGCCGCGTGGTGATCTGTCCGGTGACTTGGTGATCTCAGTCGAAGATTTGTACCACTTCGAGCAACTGCCAGCGGCGGCGGTGTTGCGCGACATCGATCGCTCTGGAGCGGCTTCGGACGCCGATCGCGAGATGCTGACACGCGAGGTGCGTCGGGACGAGCTGCGGTCGATGCGCAGAGACAGCGGGCAAGGAAAGAACCAATGACCGGTGATCACAGCCACAACGCGTTGGTGCCGTGGCGCTCGGCCTCGCACCGTGCGCGGGCGTTTACGCTCATCGAACTTCTCACGGTGATCGCAGTGGTCGCGCTGCTGGTGGGGATTCTCGTGCCATCGCTGAGCTCAGCGCGCGACAGCGCGCGAACGGTGCGGTGCGCGTCGAACCTTCGGCAGATCGCCATCGCGTGGACGACATACGCCGGTGAGTATCGCGACCGCGCGATGCCGCTGGCGTATTGGTCCACGCAGGACATCGGGGCCGGTCCGCAGATTTTCTGGTGGGGCTCGCACGGCAGCGCCTCAACGCCGCCCGATTTCTCGCGCGGCTTTCTCGCGCCGTATCTCAGCGCTGGCCTGAACGAAGGATCAATCTTTGAATGCCCGAGCCAGGCGTGGGGGACCTATCGCCCGCAAGGCCCGTCGCGCTCGATTACGAGCACTTACGGCTACAACGGCTACTTCCTGAGTCCCGCCAAAACGCCGGGCTGGGGCGATTCGATCGGGCATCGGGCGTGGCAGCGTGTGTCGTCGCTCCCGTCCCCATCGTCGCTGCTCGTGTTCGCGGACACGCTGCTGCCCGGCGGCGTGAACTCGCTGCCCGGAAACAACGCCCTGCTGGACCCGCCGCTGCTGTTTGATGGCGCAACTTGGTCGCCCAACCCGAGTCCGACCACGGCGTTTCGACACGGGCGCCGCGCCGGCGGCGGCCTCGGCTCGTGCGTGAGCGTGTTTGCCGATGGGCATGCGTCCAGCACGCGGGCGGAGTCCTCGTGGCTGACGCACCCGCATCACGGCGTCGGCTCGCTCGGCGGGCTCGAAGGAATCGGCACCCACTACGTCCCAGATTGGTCGGCGTGGCGTGCGAAGCCGGCGCTCTGAGCTCGCGTTTGGCCGGCCTGCGTAATTCGCCCGCATCGATGGGCGCACTGCGTCACGGGGCGTTGAACGCGCGCTAGTGTTCGGAATGATTGCAGGCTCTCTTCGCTCGCTGATGGTGCAACTGGTGGACTATGCCGGGCTTTTTCCGCCGGCGAAGCTCACGATGCCCAAGGCGGTAGAAACCTTCGCACGCCATCGTGATGGCAAGCATGTCTTTGCGCTCTCTCGCTTCATTGTCGCCTGTTCAAAGCTCGACGAGTTCGCCGAGGCGTCGGCCCGGCATCTGGCGCGTCTGCCCAGCGCCGCCGACGATGCGCCGCCCGAGCCTTGGACGATCTCCGTCTTGATCGACGGCAAGCTCGAGGACAATCTCGAGGCGATCGAGCGGTTTAATAGCTCGCACGAAGCCGCGAACGGCAAGGGCCATAATCACGCGCACAACGCGGTGATCGACACGGTCGAGATCAAGGTCGCCAGCCCGGACACGGTCGAATACGCGCTCGAGCGACTGCCCGAGGAGCTGTACCCGTTCTTCGAAATGCCATCAGAAGGCGACCTTCGCGGCTTCGCGGCGTGCCTCGCCGGTCGCGGCGCTGGCGCCAAGATCCGCACCGGCGGCGTGCAAGCCGAGATGATCCCGAGCGCCGAGGTCGTCGCGGAGTTCATCGACGTCTTCAACGCGGCGGAAGTGCCGATCAAGGCGACGGCAGGGCTACACCATCCGCTGCGGGCGACATACCCGCTCACGTACGAACCCGCATCGCCGACGGGCGTGATGCACGGGTTTCTGAACGTCTTCCTCGGCGCCGCCCTGCTGCATTGCAACAAGATCAAGCGGGCGCAGCTTGTCGAGATCCTGAATGACGGGAACCCCGCATCGTTCAAGTTCAGCGACGAATCCGCGGTCTGGAAGGGCAAGATCATCTCGACCGAAGAGATCATGGAATCGCGCGAGAACTTTGCGATCTGCTTTGGCTCGTGCTCGTTCGACGATCCGATTGACGGGCTGCGCAAGCTGGGATTCGCGAACTGAGGCACTCGGCACGGCGGCGGTCTGGGCGAGTTGTTCGGTTCGCGTCAGCGTCCTTGCCGTGCTTCGCCCAGTGGCGACTTTGCGCGGCTGTGCGGATGAGGTTGCCAAACCGGCATGCTCGTGAGAAAGTCGCGTTGCGTTTTGCAGCCGCGGATGCCAGACTTGCGAATCGGGTGGCGTCGCGCCGTGCCCAGTGTTTTGAAACTCCGCGGAGGCAGGAATGTCCAAAGCGATCGTTGACCCCGCCGAGCTCCGGCGATTCGCGCAGGATCTGCGTCGCTTCACGCAGAGCCTTGACGGGCAGATGCAGGTGCTCAACAGCCGCCTGTCGGGCCTGAGCCAGACGTGGCGCGATCAGGAGCACATGAAGTTCGCACAGGAGTTTGAGCAGACGATGCGCGTGCTGGCGCGGTTCAACACCGCCGCGGCGGAGCACGTGCCGGTGCTCATCAAAAAGGCGGAAAAGATCGAGGAGTACTTGAACCAGCGTTGACGCGTGCGCCGTTCGCGCGGGCGAACAACGCCGACAACATTCGCTCGCGAATCTGCAGGCTCACGCGTCGTCCGCCACCTGATCGCCTTCGCCCACGCCTCACCCCGACACACGATGACCCAACCGGCCAAGGTCAGTTCGATCGACGCACTGCGCGACTTTCGTCGCGCACTGGAGCGTTTCGGCGTTGAGATCGCCGGCGCGCTCTCGGAAGTCGATTCCTCTGCCCAGCGCATGCTCTCGTGGCTGTCGCACGATCAGCTCCCGTATTGGCAGCACCAGATCCGCGCCCGTTCGGAGAAGCTCGCGCAGGCCCGCTCGCAACTGCTGCGCAAGCAACTTTCGAGCATGCAGAACGATCCGACGTGCATTGACGAACGGCGGGCCGTTGAGCGCGCCAAGCAGGCGATCGAAGACGCGACGGAGAAGGTGCGGCTGGTCAAGAAGTGGCTGACGATGGTGGACAAGGAGTACACGCTGTATCGCGGTGCGACGAGCGGCTTGGCCGACACGCACCAGCGCGATATTCCCGCCGCGGCGATCCGGCTCGCATCGATGGTGAAGCGGCTCGAGGAATACGCCGCGATCGGCGCTCAGCCCCCGACAACCGCGCCGAACGCGAGCAGCAACGACACGGAGGGTGACGAGGCTCGCGTGATGACCGAGGCTGAAATGCCGGAGGTTTTTTCAAGCGATGAAACCGAGGCGTCCACCGAACAGTTCGCGAAGCTCCGGCGTCTCTGTCCAAGCGAGAGCGCGCGAGCGGCGGCACCGCGCGACGACTCGCTCGTTCGAAGCTGGTCGATTGCTGGCGAGGCCCCCTCGCCAACCAGTGGGGCCCGAAAAGCTCGCACGCAAAGCGACGCCAGCGATGCTGAGGATGACGGAGAACTCTCGCGAGATCAGGGTCTGGCGATCGCGACGCTCACGCCGTATCTTGGCGAGCCGCTCCGCGATGACGAGCGCGTCAGCATCGCGCCGGGCGTGCTTGACGGGCGCGACTTTTTTCTCGCGCGGCTGAGCCCGGCATTTCCGGGCGACAGCGGCTGGTTCTTGGGCGGAGTCGAATGGGTCGCGCACGCGGACCCCGGCGTGGGTATCGTGAGCGTGAGCGTCGGTTGGTTGTGTCGGCGCCGTCCGATGCTGTGCGAGCTGCTTCGCCTGCCGCGCGGGTTTCTGGCGATGATGCTGTCGGGCTCGTTGGGCGCGGTGCTGGACGAGCAGGACGCCCGCATCGTCGGCGAGGTCAGTGGCGGCGAGAGCGGGCGAACGTCAGGCGTTTCATCATGAGCCTTCAATCATCCCAATCCCGGTTGAAAGACGCGCTCAAGGAGCTTCGTATCGCGTGGTATCGCGCACGCGGCGAGTGGGACGATGGCGCCGCCCGCAAGTTTGAGGAAGACGTTTTGCTCCCGCTGGATGGCAAGATCACCGCCGCGATCGGCGCCATCGCGCGGCTGTCAGAAGTGCTCGAGGCGGCCCGGAGAGATTGTGACAAAGCCGATTGAGAACTCGCTCCCCCGCCCGACGCCAGTCAACGGTGCAAACCCCGCAGCGCCCGCGGGCGTGCCTACGCCCGCGCCCGCGGTCGTCAGCGAGGGACGATTGAACGCGATGACGCGGACGGTGCTGCATGATCTGGCTCGGCTCTCCGCAGATCGGTCTGCCAGCGAGGCAGCGGTCGTACGCACGTTTGAAGCGACGCTCAGCGCCTCAGACGCCGAACTCAGCGAGTCCCTCGCGGCGACACTGACGGAGCTTGAGACGACGCTCAACGCGATTCGGCGAGAGAGCGATGAGCGCGCGAACGCCGCGAAGACGTCGGGTGATGAGGCGATCGCGCAGGCCAAGCGGAAGTTCGAGGCGTCGAAGAACGCCCTGCGGGAACGTGGCGAGACGGACGTTCAGAACGCCAAGAAGGCGATGTCTGAAGCGGTCTGGATGGCCGAGACCATCCATGACACGAGCATCGATAAGCCGGGCGCCGCCCTGGCGAAGCTGCGTGCGGAAGTCGAGAGACGCCAGCGCGAGACCGATGTGCTCGCGGCACGTGTTGAGCTTGAGCTAACTGTGCTGCTGAGGCCGGGCCGCGCTGCACCGCGGCCGTGGGCCAACGGCGTCGCGCCAGATCAGGTCGAGCCGGGCAGCGCACGCGAACTTGCGGAGCGATTCAACGCGGCGGCCCAGGATGTCGTCACAAGCGCCGGCGTCTTGATGTCGCAGCGCCTGCCGAAGGCATTTGTGTCGCCACTGCCGGTGATCTACGGCATCATCGCCGGCTCGCTCGCGGGCGTCGGCATCGCGGCCTCGCGCGGGATGCAGTTTGATGCGCTGGCCGCGACGGGCGGCGGCGCCGCGCTCGTCGGCGTATCGATCGTCGGCGAGCTGATCCGGCGTCGTCAGCGCCAGCGGTTGCTCGCTCAGGGCAGCGCGTTCGCCAGGCGCGTGCTCACAACGCGCGCGATCGGTGAGGCGCTCCTGAAACGTGCCGATGACGATCGGCGGCAGCAGGAAGCCGAGATCCGCGATCAGCGCGATCGCGAAGTCTCGCAGGCCCGCGCCAAGAATGACAGCATTACCACCGCGGCCAACGCGGCGTACACGCAGAAACGTGCCGAGATGGAGATCACGCTGCGCGAGGAACTCGTCACGCTGGGCGAACGGCGCGCTGAGGCGATTCGCGTCACGGAGAACGACCGCCGCGCACGACTCGCACAGGCCGACGAGCGGTTTAAGGACGTCAACGCGAAGGCGAAGGCGAAACACGAAGCCACGCGCGCCGCGGCGAACGCGACGCTCGCGTCGGGCTTTCAATCGCTCTCGACCGCGTGGCACGACGGAATCCAGCGCGTGCAGCGTGCGCGTCACGAGCTTGCGATCGCGACCGCGACGACCGACTGGACAGCGATCCCCGACGCGGACGCGTGGCCCGAGTCGCAGCGTGCGCCGGCGTGCGTGCCGCTGGGTGAGCTGGATATTGCGCTGACGCGGATCCCTGACGGCGTGCCGACGGATCATCGGCTTGCGACCGACTTGCCGATGGCGTTTCACCTGCCGGTGTCGCTGGAGCTTCCGGATCGCTTCTCGCTGCTGCTTCAGGTTGGCGGAGCGGGGGCCGCGATCAACGAGGCGCGGGCCGCCGGGTTGAGTGTGCTGCGGGCCGCGACGCTCCGGACCATTCTCTCTTTTCCGCCAGCAAAGGCCCGGATCACCGTCATCGACCCCGTCGGCCTCGGGCAGAACTTCGCGGGCTTCATGCACCTTGCGGATTCGGACCCGCAGCTCATCACCGATCGGATCTGGACCGAGCCGCGCCACATCGAAGCTCGGCTGACAGACCTCACCGAGCACATGGAAACGGTGATCCAGAAGTACCTGCGCAACGAGTTTGCGTCGATCGAGGAGTACAACGCCAAGGCGGGCGAAGTCGCAGAACCGTACCGCTTCCTCGTCATCGCCGATTTTCCGTCGGGCTTCAACGAGAACAGCGCACGCCGTCTGGCGAGCATCATTTCCAGCGGCCCCAAGTGCGGCGTGTACACGTTCGTCATGCACGACACACGCCAGCAACTGCCGCAGGGCATCGCCTCGCCGGACCTGCGCAAGCTCGCGCTGCGGCTCGCGTGGCGGCGACCCTCGCCGGATCAGCCAGGCCGGTTCGTTGTTGATGATCCCGAGCTTTCGACATGGCCGCTGCGGCTGCATGAACCGCCAGCGGATGAGCGCCTCAACGACCTGGTGCGCCTTGTTGGTCGCCGATCAAAGGCGGCCGGGCGGGTGCAGGTTCCGTTCGCGATGATCTCGCCAGCGCCCGGGCAAGAGTGGACAAGGAGCACCAGCGACGACGTCAGCATCGAGCTCGGTCGGGCCGGCGCGACACGCCTGCAATCCATGACGCTGGGCCGCGGCACCGCACAGCACATGCTGCTCGCCGGACGCACCGGCTCGGGCAAGAGCACGCTGCTGCATGTGATGATCACGAACCTTGCGCTGCGTCACAGCCCCGACGAGGTCGAGCTGTATCTCGTGGACTTTAAGAAAGGTGTCGAGTTCAAGTGTTACGCGCAGGCGGGTCTGCCGCACGCGCGCGTCATCGCGATCGAGTCCGAGCGCGAGTTCGGTCTGAGCGTCTTGCGCCGGCTTGACGCGGAGCTCAAGCGTCGCGGCGAGCTGTTGCGCGATGCCAGCGTTCAAGACATCCGGTCGTATCGGCTCACGCCCGATGCGCAGGTGATGCCGCGCGTCCTGCTGATCGTTGACGAGTTCCAGGAGTTGTTTGTTGAGGACGACAAGCTTGCGCAAGAGGCCGGTTTGCTGCTGGACCGGCTGGTGCGTCAGGGCCGTGCGTTCGGCATGCATGTGATCCTCGGCTCGCAGACACTCGGCGGTGCGTATTCACTCGCCCGCGCGACGATGGGGCAGATGGGCGTACGCATCGCGCTGCAATGTTCGGAGGCCGACAGCTACATCATCCTGAGCGAGGACAACGCCGCGGCTCGATTGCTCAGCCGACCGGGCGAGGCGATCTATAACGACGCGTCAGGCGCGATCGAGGGCAACTCGCTGTTTCAGATCAGTTGGCTCAGCGATACGGAACGCGATCAGGCGCTGGACCGCATCAACGCGCGCGTGACGCCGGAGATGAGCCGACGAATCACGCCATCGATCGTGTTCGAGGGCAACGTGCCGGCGCGGGCGGAGCGGAACCAGTCGCTGAACATGCTGCTTGATGGTCGCATGCCGATCACCGCGGCGCCGGGCGGGCAGCCGGGGCGTGTGCTGGCGTGGCTGGGCGATCCGGTGGCGATCAAAGACGCGGTGTTCGCGTCGCTGCGGCGTCAGTCAGCCGCGAACATGCTGATTGTCGGTCAGCAGGAGGAGAGCGCGCTGGCGATGCTCAGCGTGTCGACGCTTGGCATCGCGGCCCAGCACATCGCGGCTGCGAAGTCGGCGGGCCCAATCAGCGCGGGCGCCGAGCTCGCGCGGTTTGTGCTGCTGGACGGCTCCGCCGCGGACATGCGCACTGCTGGGTATCTCGACCACGTCGCGGCGGCGCTGCCGGCGATGACGCCCGCGCGAGTCGTGCCGTATCGCGATGTTCCCGGCGCGATCAACGATATCGCGACCGAACTGCAGCGCCGACAGGCGGGCGAGATCGCCGACGCACCCGCGATCTATCTCGTGATCCACGGCCTGCAGCGCTTCCGCTCACTCCGACGCGTCGAAGACGAGTTCGACTTCTCCGCGAGCGCCGACGGCGCAGCCCCGAAGCCCGACAAGCAGCTCGCTTCGATCATCAAGGATGGCCCGAACTTCGGCATCCACACGCTGTGCTGGGTGGACACGGTCACCACGCTGCAGCGCACGCTGGAACGCAACGCAGCACGCGAGTTTGACGTGCGCGTGCTTTTCCAGATGTCAGCCGCGGACGCGAGCGTGCTCGTCGATGCGCCCGGAGCGAGCGTGGGGCTGATCGGGCAGAACCGCGCGATCATTCACAGCGAGGAGCAGGGCACGGTCGAGAAGTTCCGGCCGTACGCGGTGCCGGAGGAAGCGTGGCTGCGGCAGATGGGCCAGAAGCTGACGGCGTTCACGCGCTGAATCCCCGTTCGCGAAGATGGGTCGCGATTGTTGCAAACACGACAACCCGCCGCACGCTCAGTGCGCTACTGAACCTCCTCAGCGTCTTCGTCGTCACTCGGAAAAAAGATCTCACAGTCTTCGTGCGAAGTGGGAGGTGTCGGCAACTCCTTGAACGTCACATGCAGCGGGTGTTCCGGTGTCGTTGCTGCTTGGTGCCAGGCGCAACAAAGCGTGTCCGAGTAGTGGTAAGGGTCGGCTCCGTGACGCAAAAGATCGCCAACGAACGACCAGTCTTCGCCTGCCCGCGCGATCGAAGTGCACTCCTGAAGGAGCGAGCTACCGAACTCGTTTCGCGGATCCGCGTTTGCGCCGAGCGCGAGGAGAAGCCTCACGGCGTCAGCGCATCGCTCGATCGCTAAGTAATGGAGTGCAGTCTCGCCCAGCGGTCCGCGCAGTTCGAGAATCGAAGGGTCTTCGCCGAACATCGTTCGAGCGAGAGTCTGATCAACGACGCACGCGTTGGCGAAGCAGCTCCAACGTTCCCTGTTTGTCGTGCTCACCACTCCGGCCCGCCGCTGTAGCGCCCATAGATGTCCGCCATCGCCTGGACCATCTCGCCCAGCGTGCAGTTGGCCAGCGCACCTTCGATCAGCGCGGGCATGACGTTCGTCGCGTGCAAGCCCGCTCCCGTTGCGTGTACGGCGCTCGCCGAGCCTGTCCCCGCTCCCCACGGCAGCTCAGCAAACTGACTCGCAATCGGTTTGCCCTGACACGCGGCGCGAACATTGTCGAGCGCTCGCTTGACCTTGTCCGCATCGCGCCGGGCCTTGAACGCGCTGAGCCGTGCGCACTGCTCGACCTCGACGGTGTGTGGGATCTGCAGGATTTCGATCGGGCGCTTCTCGTCGTTGTCCACGTACGCGTTCACGCCGACGGTGATGCGGTCGCCCGCCTCGCACTCTTCGCTGTAGCGGTAGCTCGCCTCGGCGATCTGACGCCGGAAATAGCCCTTATTGATGCCATGCACCACGCCGCGCCCATACGCCGCGCGCGGCGCGTACACGCCGGCTTTGCGATCGCCAGGTTCTGATGTGGCCCTGTGGCCCTGTGGAGCTGCGCCGTGTGCGTAGCTGCCCATCGCATCGATCTCGCCGATGTAATCCAGCGCACCGCTCTCGACCGAGTCGGTCATCTGCTCGATGAACCACGAGCCGCCAAGCGGGTCGGCGACGCGGGTGACGCCGGTCTCGTGCGCGAGGATCTGCTGCGTTCGCAGCGCGACGGTGACGGCCTGCTCCGTCGGCAGGCCGAGCGTCTCGTCCATGCTGTCGGTGTGCAGGCTCTGGCACCCGCCCAGCACCGCCGCCATCGCCTGATAGGCGACGCGCACGATGTTGTTGAGCGGCTGCTGCTCCGTCAGGCTGCACCCGGCGGTCTGTACGTGCGTCTTCATGTACAGCGATCGCTCGCTCTTGGCCTGATAGCGGTCCTTCATCATCCGCGCCCAGATTCGGCGGGCGGCGCGGAGCTTGCAGATCTCCTCGAAGAACTCGTTGTGCGAGTTGAAGAAGAAGCTGAGGCGCGGGGCGAACTCGTCGATGGGCATGCCGCGTTCGAGGCAGGCTTCGACGTATTCCATGCCGTCTCGCAGGGTGAACGCGAGCTCTTGCACCGCGGTGCTGCCGGCCTCGCGAATGTGGTAGCCGCTGATGCTGACGCTGTTCCACTTCGGCAGGAAGCGGCTCTGGAACTCGATCGTGTCCACGACGAGCTTAACGCTCGGCTCGGGCGGATAGATGAACTCGTTCTGCGCGTGGAACTCTTTGAGGATGTCGTTCTGCAGCGTGCCGCCGAGGTGCTCCCACTTCATGCCGCGCTGCAGCGCGTGCGCGAGATACATCGCCCAGATCACCGCTGCCGGGCCGTTGATCGTCTGGCTCACTGTGACCTTGTCCACCGGGATATCCGCGTACAGCCGGTGCATGTCCTCGATCGTGCAGATCGCCACGCCGCACTTGCCGACCTCGCCCGCGCTCAGCGCGTCGTCGCTGTCGCGGCCCATCAGCGTCGGGAGATCGAACGCGGTGCTCAGGCCGGTATTGGCGCTGGTGCCCTTGCCCTGGTTGAGGATGTACTTGAACCGTTGGTTCGTATCGTCGGCGCTGCCGAAGCCGGCGAACTGCCGCATCGTCCAGAGCCGTGTGCGGTAACCCTGCGGGAAGAGGCCGCGGGTGAAGGGGTAGGTGCCCGGCGCGGGCACGTCGCGCTCGATGTTCTTCAGCGATTCCACCGGCGTCGCCGGCGTACACACCGGGTCGAGGATCAGCCCCGAGATCGTGACCGCCTGCGGGTCCACTTTGCCGTGCGCGGCTTGTGACGGGATGCCGGGCGTGTTCCGGTTCGGTGCGGTCGTCATGCGATGCCTCTCGGTCTGATGGTCACGAACTGGGCTGGAAACCAAGTATATCTCCGGGGCGGCGCGACGCATCTCGCGCTTGGCCACGACGCCAAGTCGTACGCGGCGCGTTGGCGCACGCGAAAGGCATCGGTACACTCGCGGCATGACGACCTCACTCATGTCTCGCTTGGCCCGCCGCTTTGACCACGAACGCTGGGAATGCTCGCGTCGCGAGATGCTCCGCGCGTCGCTCGTCGCCGGGGCCGGCCTGCTTGTCACCGGCCCGCTTTCAACGCTCGCCCGCGCAGGTGAGCGGCAGACGCCGACGGACTCGCGTGCGGACGCGGCGAAGGCCCCGGTGCGCCGCCGCGTCGCGGTGATCGGCGCCGGGTTCTCTGGGTTGGCGTGTGCGCACGAGCTGAACGCCGCCGGGCACGATGTCACGATCTTTGATGCACGCCCGCGCGTGGGCGGGCGCGTGCTGTCGTACTCGGACTACGTCCCGGGCAAGGTGATCGAGGGCGGAGCAGAGTTCATCGGCTCGAATCACCCGGCGTGGCTGGCATACGCAAAGAAGTTCGACCTCGAGATGAGCGATGTCTCGGCGCACGAGGATCTGGATTCGCCCATCGTGCTCGAGGGCGAGCGGCTCAGCGACCTGGAAGCGGGGCGGCTGTACGAGCGCGCGGAGACGGCGCTGCGGACACTCAACGCCGAGGCGCTGGTGACCAACGCTGATGAGCCGTGGAAGACCGAGTCAGCGGTGGCGTGGGACGCGCGGACGATGGGGCAGTGGCTTGACCAGCTTGACGCGCCGGCTCAAACCAAGCGTCTGGTGCGCGTGCTCATCGAGGCGGACAATGCCCAGCAGCTTGAGCGCATGAGTTCACTGGCGTTCCTGGCGATGCTCAAGGGCGGCGGCGTCGAACGCTTCTGGCTCAACAGCGAGGACTTCCGCTGCAAGGGCGGCAACCAGCAGCTCGCGCAGCGATTCGCCGACGCGATCGGCTCGGAGCGGATCCGCCTGTCCACGCCCATCTCGCGGATCGACCTGACCGGCAGCGACGGGCGCGTCAGCATGCTCAGCGCAACGGGCGAGCGCATCGACGCTGACGAAGTCGTCCTCGCGTGCGCGCCGTCGGTTTACTCGAAGATCAGCTTCGGCCCGCCGGACCTCTCGCGCGAGGTGATGGCCAACCGCACGCAGATGGGCGTGGCGTGGAAGTTCTTCGCGGCGGTTGATGAGGCGTTCTGGCTGGGCGAGAAGACCTCGCCCTATGCGTTCAGTGACGGACCGGTTCACCTTACGTGGGAAGCGACCGACGCCCAGCCCGGCCCGGGTGCCGTGCTCGCCGGGTTCAGCGGCGGCCCCGGCGCAGAATCCCTTCGCTCACTGCCCACCGACGCGCAGCGCCCCGCCGGCCTCGCCGCCTTGGCCAAGCTCTATCCGGGCCTTGAGAAGCGCACCGCTGATGCGCGGTTCATGAACTGGCCGAGCGATGCGTGGACCCGCGCCGCGTACTCCTTCCCCGCGCCGGGCCAGATCACCACCTTCGGCAAGAAACTCCACCAGGGCCTTCGAGGCGGCTTCAAAGAAGCTCGCCTCCACTTCGCCGGTGAACACACATGCCACGCGTTCCCGGGCTATATGGAAGGCGCGTTGCAAGCTGGCATCCGCGTCGCCAAGACGATCAACAGCCGCGCTGCCACGGTGGCCAAGCCGGCGTGACGTGAACTTGTGTCGTCATCAACATGACAACGACCCGGCTGCCCGGGTCGTTGTGTCCTTGCGTAGATGACCGCGGCGTTGATGACCGCCGTGTTGCCAGCGATTACTTCGAGACGCGGCCCATCAACTCTTTCACGGCCGCCTCGAGCTGCGCATCGCGGCCCGCCGCCTCGTCCTGCGGCGTCTTTTCGACGCTGATGTCCGGCACCGCGCCGTTGTTCTCGTAGTCGCTGCCGTCGGGCAGGTACCAGCCGCGGAATGGCGTGCGGATGGTCGTGCCGTCGATCAGCGTCGCGGCTCCGGTCGAGATCACGCCGCCGAACGTGCGCGTGCCGACCAGCGTGCCGCGCTTGATGGTCTTGATCGCGTGCGCGAAGATCTCGGCATTGGAGAACGAGTTCTCGTTGATCAGCACGTTGATCGGCCGACTGTAGCCGTAGATGAGGCGTCGATCGCGCGGGTACGCGTCGCGTGGCGTCGCCTTCGGGTCCGCGCCGCGCGGCACCGTCCACGCGTGGTTCGGCGCCGTGAGCGATGAGAGCAGGATGTCAGCGGTCGAGCCGCCGCCGTTGTCGCGAACGTCGATGATCAGGCCGTCCTTGCCCGCCGCCGCGGCGAACAGGTCGCGCTCGAAGTCATCCACCGACGGCTGGCTCATCGAGCGAATGTGCAGGTATCCGAGGCGGCCCTTGGAGAGTTCGTCCACCTTCTTGGCGCGACTGCGCACTTCATCAGCGTATCGCGTGTTGTTGTCTTCCGCGGCGCTCGTGGGCGTGACGAGGATTGTGCCCGGCAGCGCGGGCGTCGCCTGCGCACGCTTGACCACGATCAGCGTCTCCTTCCCCGCACGCCCGCTCATCGCGGCGTGGAGATCAATCGTCGGCAGCGCGTTCGCGTCCGGGCTCAGCGGCTCGCCCTCGATCGTCGTGATCACATCGCCCACCTGGAGTTTGGCGTTCTCGCGATCGGCCGGACCTTGGAAGATCACACGGTCGACGCGATAGCCACCCGGGGCTGGAGACACATCAATGCCGAGATAACCGATCGCCTGCGAGCTGCCGGCGCCGCCAGCCGGTGGCGAGTTGATGCCGGTGTGCGAGCCGTCAAGCTCGCCCAGGAGTTGCTCGAACACACGATCAAACTCGCCGGGCGTTCGCGTGCGTTGCGCGAGCGAGAGATACCGCTCGCTCAGGCCCTTCCAGTTGAGTCCCTTGAGCGTCGGGTGATAGAAAATGTTGCCCATGATTCGCGAGGCCTCAAGGAACTTCTGGCGCTGCTGCTTGGCAACGTCGATCACCACCGGCGCATCGATCGGCATCGCGTCCACCTTGCCGCCCGAAGGCGTGGTGAGCGAGACGGTGCCTGTGCGCACGAAGCTGACCTTTGAGCCCGTGAGCGACACTTCAACGCCGCCGGCCGAACCGGGTGAAACGGTCTTGCGGTCATCGCCCTTGAAGCTGATCGAGTACAGCGCACGCTCGCTGTCGGCATCGCCGACGAAGAGCACCCGCTCGCCGCCCGGCGTGATGGCGAGACTGCCCTTGTTGCCTAATGAACCAAAGATCTTGCGGACGCGCAGGTGCGAGTCCTGCACATCAAACTTCATTGGCTCGGCGGGCTTGGCCTTCTTCGGCTTTGCGTCCGCGATCTTCGCGCCGTCCTTCTCGTCTTTCGTGTCAGCCTTCGCCTCCGCGGGCGTTTCTTTCGACGCCTCCGCGTTCGTCGCAGCCGACGCGTCAGCGGCTTTCACGTCCGCACTCTTGGCATCTTCCTTCTTCTCCGGCTCGTCCCACAGCACCGGCTCGATCGGCTTCCGCTTGCCCGCGTTCTCCGCGGCTTTCTTGAAGTACTCGTCCAGCTCATAGCCGCGGAGCGCCTCGATTTTGCGATCCAGGAACAATGCGTAGACATCGAACACGAAGTTCTCGTTGCCGCGTTCGCTGAGGAAGTACAAGACCTTCCCGTCGGCGCTCAGACGGGGTGAGCCGTCAAGGTCTGGATGACGTGTCAGGTTCACGCCGCGGGCCAGTTCACTTCCAGCTTCGCCCATGGTGTCCATCAGGAACACGTCGCTGTTGAAGTCCAGATCTTCGACGGCGTACACGATGTGCCGCGAGTCCGCCGCCCATTGCACCTCGGGCTCGTTCCAAGACTCCATCAGCACCTTCGCGGTCTTTGCCTTCAGATCCAGCAGCACAAGGTCGCCCAAGCCCCGCTGCACGATCAGCTTCGTGCCATCCGGCGATGGGACTGGCGAGCGCACTTCCTGCCCGAGGACGCCGTCGTTGCGACCGGTGGGGACGATCGAAGTGTCGAGTCGTTTGACGTCAAAGCGCAACGACTCCTGCCAGCGTTTGGCGTAGTCGATCTTCTTTTTAGCGGGTTCCTTCTTCTCAGCGTCCGGCTTCTTCTCAGCGTCCGGCTTCTTCTCAGCGTCGTCTTTCTTCGCGTCGTCGCCCTTGGCCGCCTCGTCCTTCTTCGCTTCGTCCTTTGCCGCGCCGTCCTTCTGAGGCTCGTCGGGCTTCTTCGCGTCTTCGTCCTTCTTGGGCTCTTCGTCCTTGGGCGTGATGTCCTCGCGCGCCAGCGCCACCGTCGCGTAGTAGATCTGCGACACGCCGGACTCGTCTGAGCTGAACCACAGCACGCGGCCATCGGGCGACCATGCCAGGCCGCGCTCGCGCCCGTGCGTGTTGGTGACGCGCCGCGTCGGGCGGTTCTCGTCGGTGGAGCGCACGAACACCTCGCCGCGCGCGATCACCGCGAGCGTTTTGCCGTCGGGGCTCAGCACCGCTTCGCTGATATCACGTGCGAGGTTGAGCCGCTGCGTGATGCCGTCTTGCGCATCGGGCGACGCCACGACGCGCACCGCGGCGGGCGTCGCGCCGCGCGCTGTCAGGTCCAGCGTGTAGAGCGTGTCCCAGACCACGAACGCCGCGAGCGTGCCTGTGGCGTTGACCGAAAGATCGCGGACGCCGTGACCGATGGTGATCTGCTCGGGCGTCGCGCCAAAGGCCGTCAACTGCTCGGCGTTGCTCTCATCGCCGCCGGCAGGCAGTCGATAGACGTTGTTTACACCTGTTCGCGAGGAGACGAACAGCGTCGAGCCGTCCGGCAGCGGGAAGGCGTCGGCGTCCAGCGCCGGATGGCTGGTCAGGCGCTTGAAGCCGGCATCGCCGGTGCGCATTTCGAAGATATCGGTGCTGCCGCTGCCCTGATACTTCGGGCGGTTCAGGTCGATCCGTCCGCGCGTGAACGTCACTCGCGAACCGTCGGCGCTCATCCGCGGCATGCCACCAAACGCCTCGGTCAACTTCGCGATCGGCTTGCTGCCGGAACCATCCACCGCCGCCTTGTACATACGCGTCGAGCGGTAAAGCGTCGCGTCGAGATTTCCGGAGAAGAGCACCGACGCGCCATCACTCGTGAACCCGCTCAGCGCTACCGCTCGGTCCAACGTCGTGATCCGTCGAGCCACGCCGGCGATCGGCTCGCCCTCCTCGCTCATGAGGTCCATCACGAACAGGTTGCGCCCGCCGTCGCGGTCGCTCTCAAACGCCAACGACTTGCCGTCGGGACTCCACGCGCTGCGGCGTTCCTCTGCCGGATGAGCGGTGAGCCGCTGAGCGCCGCCGCCCTTGCTGCTGACGATCCACAGATCACCAAGCCAGGCGAAGACGATGGTCTTCCCGTCGGGCGACACGCTTGGATATTGGATCAGCCCAACCGTCGTCGTCGGGTTCGCCTGGGCGATCGCTCGATCGCCCGTGGCACCGTTCGCCGCGGCAGCCGACCCGGACCGCGCCGGCGCATTGACCGCGGGTGTCTCACCGCTGGTCCGCGGCTCGCGTGCCATGCACCCGGGCGTCAGCACGATCCCGCCAACTACGCCCAACGTCAACACATACAGAGCCGTCGTGCTCGTTCGGTTCATCATCGCCCTCGCCAAAGGTGACCGCCGCGCGATCAGGGATTCAGTCGGCGCCATCGCGAACGCGACGGCGCGCCAAGCTGCATTCTTCATCGACACCACAATAAAGCCCCGGTCGCCCTGAAGCAACCGGAGCCACGGCCAACTTACGATCCCGCCGCGGCCCCCGAGAGAGCCCGCGCGGCCTTGCCCGCACCAGGGTCGCCAGCAGGTTCAGCCGCGCCACGATCAGAATCTTCGTCTCTGGGTGCCTCGCGCGGAAGCAGTGTCGGTGCGCAGGCCAGCCGATATGCCGTGATCGCGCTGCATGTCGCCGATTGCTTCAGATACTCTGCGATGGCCAGCTCGTATTTGTCGTGCTGCGTGTGCCAGCCGTAGCCGTAATCCGCCCGGCCGACCTCATCCCAGAAGAACCCCGGCACGCCGACTTGGTTGAACGACGCATGATCGCTGCCGCCGTCGTTTCGCAACGATCGGACGCGCTTGATGTTGACGTTGAGCGCCTTGCCGTCCACGCTGTCAAAGAACAGACCGTTGACCGGCGCCGTCGCCGCCGCGAGCATCTGGGCCATCTCGTCGCTGGTGGAGTTCATGCCGCCTTGGGTGTTGGTGCCGCCGTCGTCGTTGATGCACGCCGACCAGTTGGCCCAATCGCTCTTGCGCTGCTTGACGTGGAACTCACTGCCCAGCAGGCCCTGCTCCTCGCCGGTCCAGAGCGCAAAGCGGATGGTGCGTCGCGGCTTGGCACCAGACGCCATCAGGATCCGCGCCGCCTCGAGCGTCACCGCGGTGCCCGTGCCGTTGTCGGTCGCGCCCTGGCTGCCGGGGCCGTCCCACGAGTCCATGTGGGCCGAGACATACACCACCTCATTGGGCAGGTCGCTGCCGCGGATCTCGGCGATTGTGTTAAACACCGGCGACGGCCCGGCGATCAGGTCGTGCTTGAGATCAAACTCCGCCGTCACGCTCCCGCCGTCGGTGAGTCGTGAGTTCATGTAGTCGTAATCGCTGAGGCGCACGATGACAGAGACTTCGTTCGGGATATCCGCGAGCTTGGTCGTGCGCCAGCCGCCGATCGAACCGGTCCACACGCGTTCGTCGCCGCTGGTGGTGATGTAGCCGGCGACGTCAATCAGCGCGACGCGATCGCGGATTTCGGCTTCGTTCGTCGGCGCCGCGGTCTCGTTCTTCTCACGGGCCTCGCGCCGCTGGGTATACATATCGCTGACGCGACCGCGCGTCTCTCGCATGCCGCGGGCCGAGCTTTGCGGAATCATCACCCACGCGCCCTTGAGCGAGTCCTTCACCTTTTCAAACTCTTCCGGTGTCTTGGGCATGCGTATCACCGGCCCGCGCCGCGGCCCATCCGTGCCGCGCGTCCACGACAGCGTCGTGAACTCCATCGTGCGGACGACCCGCATCTCGGGCGTTGACGCAGCGGGACGCTCCGTGCCTGTTGCGCCGGGGCGACGACGCGGGCGTGGCGACTCACTCATGAGCAACACCCCGAGGCTGGGCCCGCGGTCAAACACCGTCTCCACTGTGCCCCATTGCTCAAGCTCCGCTGTCAGACCCCATGTGCGGAACAGATCGCGTGTCCACTCGTTGGCCCGCTTGGCCCGCGTCGAGCCCGTCAGCCGCGGCCCGATCTCCTTCGTCAAATAGCGCAGGTGATTCATCACCTCGTTGCGATGGACGCCCTCGTCGATGATCCGCGCGATGGTCGCCTCATCGCCCATCGTGCCCGCAGCGATGGTGACGGGCTTGTCTTCGATGAAGCCGGTCCACGCCCGACGTGTCGTCACTTGCGCCACGTCGCTCGTCCGCCCGACGACCGGGGCCTCGACGCGCGCAGCGCCGCAGCCCAAAATGATCGTCAATGTGACGACTGCGCCCACGCAGCCTAGAAGCCGCAGATATCCCGATTGCACACCCGCGATCCGGGGAATGGGGACGCCACACATGAATGAACTCATGCAAATGCCTCCGTTTCGCGAACAACCGTGCGGATCCTTCCGACGCCCGTAGGTTATCAGACTAGCAAATCCACGAGCCCATCGCGTACACCTGCGCTAGCCCGCACAACCGGCTGCCTGTATGGGGGATTCCACGGTATCCGCTTGCACCACGCGAAGCGTGGCCCGCTCAGGGTGTCGATGCTCACTCACAACGAGCGCCTGCGTACCCGGCTCGCCATCCACTTAACCGCTCCGATGTCCCGGCAGCATCGGAACCTCCACAGATAGGGGCTGTCGCATGCGCGCAATCCAGAGTCTCAGCGTCTCATTGAAAATCACGTTCTTGTCGGTCACGCTTCTGTTGGTCGTCGTCGCGGTGACCTACGGCGTGTTCATGACCGGCTACAAGCGCGACATTCAAGCCCAGCTGATGGCCAAGGCGTCGCAGTTCACCGCCGTCGCTGACGAGGCGAAGAACCACACGGGCAAGCTGATGGCTTCGGGCGCGTTTGACATTGACAAGCTCGTCGCCGAGGCACTCGCGGAGAAGGCCGCAGGCAAGGATCTCAAGGACACCCGCTTCTTTGGCACCATCCCAGTGGTCGCCGGTTGGACGGCCGCGGGCGATGCCGCGAAGCGTGAGAACGTGGACTTTCATGTCGTCGCCTTCGATGCTCGAAACCCGAAGAACGAGCCCGAGAAGGGCTCTTTCCGAGAAACCATGCTCCGCGACTTGACCAAGATGGTCGAGTCCGGCGAGGGCACGTCATTGGGACGCGTGAATCCCGAGACCAACACTCTGCACTATTACCGCGCGATTCTGCTGGACAACAACTGCATGATGTGTCACGGCGACCCGGACAAGCTCGGCGTTCGCGACGCCGACGGCAAGAGCACCGGCCTGGATCCCCTCGGCTACAAGATGGAGAACTGGAAGGTCGGGCAGATGCACGGCGCGTATGAAGTTGACATGCCGCTCGCCGAGATGGATGAGCACGTCGCGTCGTTCTTCAAGACCGGCATGCTCTGGACTGTGCCGCTGGTGCTCGTGGGTGTCGGCCTGTTCGTCTTCCTCCTCCGCCGCACAATCAGCGACCCGATCGCGGAGATGGTCTCACTCTTCCAGCGCTTGGCCAACGGAGATCTCACGATCCGCATGAAGAGCACCCGCACCGACGAGATCGGCACGTTGGCCACGAGCTTCAACCAGGTCACCAACAACCTGCAGGGCCTCGTGAAGGAGTGTTCTTCCGCGTCGCAGCAAGTCGCCGCGGCGGCCAGCGAGATTGCCTCCAGCGCTGAAGAGATGGCGGCGGGCCTGACGCGTCAGGGCGAGCAGACCTCGCAGGTGTCCGCAGCGGTCGAAGAGATGTCCAGCTCGATCGTCGAGGTCGCCCGCAAGGCCGCCGACGCCGCGGGCGCGGCGGAGAACTCCGGCAAACAGGCCGGCGGCGGCGGCGAAGTGGTCGCCAAGACGATCACCGAGATGAAGCAGATCGCTCAGCAAGTGACCGACTCTGCCCAGGCAGTGGGGGATCTGGGCAAGAAGAGCGAGCAAATCGGGCAGATCATCGCGGTCATCAACGACATCGCTGATCAGACCAACCTGCTGGCCTTGAACGCCGCGATCGAGGCGGCTCGGGCTGGCGAGCACGGGCGCGGGTTCGCGGTGGTGGCCGACGAAGTCCGCAAGCTCGCGGAGCGGACGACGCAAGCGACAGAGGAAGTCGCCAAGAGCATCCGCGAGATCCAGGAAGGCACGGGCACGAGCGTGAAGATCATCGGCGCCAGCACAGAGAAGGTCGCCAACGGCGTCGAACTGGCCAATAGCGCCGGTGGAGCACTCGAGACGATCGTGAGGAGCAGCAAGGAACTGGTCTCGATGGTTCAATCGATCGCGACCGCGTCGCAGCAGCAGTCCGCCGCGGGCGAGCAGATCGCCAAGAGCGTTGAGCAGATCAACGCGGTGACGCGTGAAAGCACCTCCGGTGCGCAGCAGGCGGCAGAGGCGGCGACGCAGCTCGCAAATCAGGCCACCGGGCTCGCGACGCTGGTGGGCAAGTTCAAGATCTGAGTCACGTTCAAATCGTCACACCTTGCAGACACCACCCAAGCACCCCGCTCCGGCGAACGCACACGCCGGAGCGGTGTGCGTTCCGGGTGAATCCACGCCTGAGATGATCCGATCACTTGACGTTCCACCTCACCCTGCAACGATCCGGGGACCGGCACCCAGATCCCGGTCCTTCGTTGCAAGCGGGCTCAGCGCCTCGTGGCCAAGAGTCCCGCTCCTGTGTTCCTGTGCTACCGGAGTGACCCATGACGACCGCTCGATTCAACGCTATTGCCGCCGCCACCGCCTGGCGTGACCAGGCCCGTACCGAAGGCGCCGGCCAGCGGATTGAAGAGCTCTACGGCTGCGACGTGTTCTCTGAAAAGGTCATGCGGCAGCGTCTCCCCAAGAGCGTCTTCCAGCGCCTGATGAACACGATCAAGCGCGGGCAGAAGCTCGATGCGCAGCTCGCGGATACCGTCGCCGCCGCCATGAAGGACTGGGCGGTCGAGCGCGGCGCGACGCATTACACCCATTGGTTCCAGCCGCTGACCGGCCTCACGGCCGAGAAGCACGACTCGTTCATCTCCACTGACGGCAGTTCCTCGGTGGTCAGCCAGTTCTCTGGCTCTGCTCTCACGCAGGGCGAGCCCGACGCCTCCAGCTTCCCCTCCGGCGGTCTTCGCGCCACGTTCGAGGCCCGCGGCTACACCGCGTGGGACCCCACCAGCCCCGTGTTCCTGAACCGCTCCGGCCCCAACGTGACGCTGTGTATCCCCACCGCGTTCGTTTCCTGGACCGGCGAAGCGCTGGATAACAAGACCCCGCTGCTGCGCTCGATCGAGGCTCTGAGCAATCAGGCCATGCGCATCCTGCGCCTGCTGGGCAGCGATCAGGGCGTCGGCCGCATCAACACCACCCTCGGCCCCGAGCAGGAGTACTTCCTGATCGACCGGAACTTCTACTTCGCCCGCCCGGACCTCCTGCACTGCGACCGCACGCTCTTCGGTGCCAAGCCCCCCAAGGGCCAGCAGCTTGAGGATCACTACTTCGGCTCCATCCCGGCCCGCGTGCTGAGCTACATGGCCGAGGTCGAGGGCGAGCTGTATCGCTTGGGCGTGCCCGTCAAGACGCGCCACAACGAGGTCGCGCCGGCGCAGTTCGAGATCGCGCCGATCTTCGAGAACGCCAACGTCGCCGTGGACCACCAGATGCTCTTGATGGAGACGCTCAAGCGTGTCGCCCCGCGCTACGGCCTGCAGTGCATCCTGCACGAGAAGCCGTTCGCCGGCATCAACGGCTCAGGCAAGCACAACAACTGGGCGCTCTCGACCGACACCGGTGTCAACCTTCTTGACCCGCGTGAAGATACCCATACGAACATGCAGTTTTTGGTGTTCCTCTGCGCCGTGATCCGGGCAGTGGATGTTCATGCCGACCTGCTCCGCGCCTCCATCGCCAGCGCCAGCAACGACCATCGCCTGGGCGCAAACGAGGCCCCGCCGGCGATCATCTCGATCTTCCTGGGCGACATGCTCACGGACATCATCGATCAGATCGAGACCGGCGTGACGCGGCGCACCAAGAAGGGCGGGCAGCTTGACCTGGGCGCGACGACGCTCCCAAACCTGCCGCGCGACGCGGGCGACCGCAACCGCACCAGCCCGTTCGCGTTCACGGGCAACAAGTTCGAGTTCCGCGCGGTGGGCTCAAGCCAGACCAGCGCCTGGCCAATGACGGTGCTGAACACGATCGCCGCGGAGAGCCTGGACTTTGTCGCCAATGAGCTGGAGTCCGCGCTCGGCAAGAACCCGACGCCGGCCAAGTCGCAGAAGGTCGTCAGCGATCTGCTCCGCACCATCATCAAGAACCACAAGCGCGTGGTCTTCAATGGTGACGGCTATAGCAAGGAATGGCACGAGGAAGCCGAGCGCCGTGGCCTGCCGCACCTGCGCGACTCCGTGGACGCCCTGCCCGTCTTTCTCAAGAAGCGCGCCGGCGACCTCTTCAACAAGTACAAGGTCCTCACCCGCGCCGAGACCGAAGCCCGTGGCAACATCTTCCTCGAGAAGTACGTCAAGCAGGTGACGATCGAGGCGGAGACCATGGTCAGCATCTCGCGCACGATGGTCTACCCCGCCTCGCTCCAGCACCAGCGTCGCCTCGCCGAAGCCATCAGCGCCGCACAGGGCGCTGACGTGGACGTCGCAGATCAGCGGGCCACGCTCGAGGATCTGGTCGCCATGATCGCTCGCCTTTCCACCGCCACAACCGCGTTGGAAGAAGCCCTCGCCCACGAAGACGGCGGCGAGCCGCTGGATCACGCCCAGCACGTTCGCGACCACGTCAAGCCCGCGATGGCCGACGTGCGCGAGGCGGCCGATGCGCTCGAAGGCGTCGTCGCCGACGATCTCTGGCCGCTGCCGACGTATCGCGACATGCTGTTCATCAAGTAATGTCGCCCGCAGACGCTCGGCACGCGAGCGTTTGCACGTTCGCGAGTTTATCAAACGGATCCATCAGCCCGGCGAGGTCGCCGGGCTTTTTCTTTTGCATTCACGTTCTGATTGACCGCCCGATAATCGATTCAATTGCCCCGGACGATGAAAAACCTCTCAGCAGCGTCGCTCACGCTCAGCACACCCGTCTCGCCCGCCGATAGATATTCCCGTTGATTCTGACCACTTTTGGAGGTGCTCCACATGGGCGTCGAGACCGCACAGCGTGAACAGGTCGTAGCCGCGGCCATTCGCGAAATCTCACATATCGCGACCCTGCCCGAGATCACGCTGAAGATCATCCAGCTCGTTGAGGATCCCACCTCGACGGCGCAGGACCTCAACAACGTCATCGCCAAGGACCCGGCGCTCTGCACGCGCATCCTCAAGGTCGTGAACTCCGCGTTCTACGGGCTCCCGGGCCAGATCGGCTCGATCAATCGGGCCATCGTGCTCCTGGGCCTGAACGCTGTCAAGAACATCGCCATCGCCGCGTCGCTGAGCAAGCTCTTCAAGGGCGGCCAGCTCACGCCCGGCTTCAGCGCCCGTGACCTGTGGCTGCACTCGATCAGCGTCGCCACCTGCACCAAGATGATCGCCGACAAACTCAAGCTCGGCCTCGCCGACGAGTCCTTCCTGGCGGGCCTCATCCACGACATCGGCATCATGGTTCAGATGCAGTACGACCGCAACAAGCTCGTGGACGTCATCGATAAGGTCGCCCCGGCACCGGGCACCGGCGATCAGACCCCCGGCGACATGCTCGCGGCGGAGATCGCGGTCTTTGGCGCAACCCATCAGGACTTTGGCGCTGCCCTCTGTGAGAAGTGGAAGTTCCCCAAGAGTTTCTTCTTCGTCACGGGCCACCACCACAGCCCGCTGGATCTCCCGCCGGAGAATCGCACCCTGCCCTGCATGGTCTATATCGCCGACCGCCTGAGCGCCGAGCTGAGCGAGGGCTTCCGTCTCGACTTGCAGACCTGCGACATCGCGGGCGAAGTCGTCGAGCAGTTGGGCCTGGAGATCTCGGATATCGAAGACATCCGCGCTCGCCTGCCGGAACTCGTTGAAGACGCCAAGGGCATGCTCGGCTGAGCGGGCACCACGTCGCAAAGCTCACACGCACTTGATGAACACACCGGGCGACGCGGCCAACCGCGTCGCCCGGTTCAATTTTTCATCTGAACGTTTCGACCCGGTTCCCGACCGCACGCCAATCACGCCGCCTTGCCCGCCGGCCCATCCCAGAACACCCGGTAAATCAGCCCGGCGACGATCGCGCCAAGACACGGCCCGATGATGTACGCGTGGAACATGTGCCAGTTGTTGCCGCAGACCGCCGGGCCGAACGACCGCGCGGGGTTCATGCTCGCGCCCGTCAGAGGCCCGGCCGCGAGGATGCATGCCGCGACCGTCATCCCGATGGCGATGGCACCGAATCCGTTGGCCCGCTTGTCCACCGCTGAGCCCAAAACCACAAACACCAGCGTCGCGGTCAGTATCGTTTCGATCCCCACGACCGCGGTGAAGTTATTGTCCCGGGTCAGTTGGCCGATCGTCGCGCCGATCTGCACCGAGTCCGCATCCGCCACGTGGCTCGTCAGGAATAACTGAAGCATTCCCGCGGCGCACGCCGCCCCCAGCAACTGCGACACGATGTAGATCGCGGCGGTGCTGACCTTCTGCTTGCCCGCCACCACCAGCCCGAGCGAAACCGCCGGGTTGAACTGCGCCCCGCTGATATAGCCGCACGCGGCGATGAACGCCGTGAGAATCAGCCCGTGGGCCAGCGCGACCGTGACGAGCGATCCCGGGGCAGCCTTGATGTTCAGCCCCATGAGCGCTTCGGGGCTGGTCATGATGATCGCGCCAGCGCCGAAGAATGTCAGCGCAAATGTCCCGAGGAACTCCGCCACCACCGCTGCGCCCGGCTTTGCCATGTCTGCTCCTAGAAATCGAAGGTTCGGTCCACGATGCCCGCCTCGCCATGAGAGTCTGGCGACTTTGGGCGCCGATTGCAAACGCCCGACCGCGTTCGACGGTCGCCGCCCTGATTCCGTTCTGCGCCAGCCCTGCCCCGATCCGCGGCGATCGCCGCATCCGCCGCCACCCGCGCCGGTACACCCGACAAGCCCGCGTCGGGCCTTGTCAGGGTGTATGTCTATGTTGAACCGATTGACCCGCGTTGTTGCTGTGTTCGCGCTCGTCGCGGGCGTGCTCGCCATGGGCACGCTCCCGGCATGCCAGCGCAAGAAGGCAGCGTCCGCGTACAGCCAGAGCACGCCACGCGACGTGATCGATTCCCTCGTCAAAATGATCGAGGACGGGCAGGTGCAGCGTCTGCCAGACCTGATTTACGCTGACTCCAAAGAGTTTCGGCTGGTGATGAACCGGCTGGGCTCGCTGATGGAGCGGATGCGCGAGCTCTCCGTCGCGGTCGCCAATCGCTTCCCTGCCGAGACCGCGTCGATCCGTGCCCAGCTTCAGGATGGGCGCGGGCTGGAATCGCTCACGAAGATCGCCGGTGGATTGCCCACCGGCTCAAAGGGCGGCGGCAATGTCGAGCTCAAGCTGGGCCAGAAGAACGGCCCGAAGGTGAACATTCCGGTGCCGGCGAATGACGCCGCGGGGCGCGAAGCACGCCGAGACGCGGTCAAGGAAATTCTCGACCAGCTCATGGCCGATCCCTTCAGCCTGCTCGCGGCGTACGCCAAGCGGCTCACCACGATCGAGATCGACGACACGCAAGTCGCGGTGCTCTTTGACGGCAAGCCCGTGCCGCCGCTGGGCCTCACGATGAAAAAGGAGAACGACGCCTGGTTCATCGTTCTGCCGACGAACATCCCTGGTGCGCAGCAGTACCTCCCAGAGACTCGGGCCGAATGGTCGATCCTCGGTTCACTGGTCAAGGCGCTTGAGAACTCCGTAAGCGACCTGCGCGACGACGTCAACAACGGCAAGGTCATGAAGATGGAGCAGCTCGCCGAGAAGGCCGGCGAGAAGGCGTTCGTCCCGGTCGCGATCATCGGCGTCGTGTACGCCAAGGAAATGGACGCGCGTCAGCAACGACAGAAAGCAATGGGGGACCTGCGCACGCGTCTGCAACGTTGGGCCAGCGCTCGCCAGTCACAAGGCGAAGACCCGCAGACGACCGAGAAGCTGCTGCAACTCGTCAACGCCGCGGCGGTCGAGGGCCTCGACAAGCTTGTCCGCCTCAAAGTCCAGGAGTCCACCAAGAACAAGTTGCCCGTGTTCGACAAGCTGAGCGACGGCGAGCTGCAGGGCATGATCGAGACGTGGCTGGAGCAGCGCAACATCAAGATCTCGATTGGTCTGCCCGCCGACAGCATCGCGCTGGACAAGGCCGCGGCAAAGCTGATGGAAGCCGTCAACGTGGAGAAATGACGCGCGTCGGCGATCGGGAACGGCCGCCTGCAATCGTGGCGACGCCGAACCCGGCGCGGGCATCGTCCGCATGCCTTCGGTTCTTTCACGATTCCCGATCCCCGAATGCCGATTGCCGTTCACCCAGCAATTGGCTTCGGATTCAGCAAACTCAACGTGTCCTTGACACCGAGGTTGAGGAAGATCTCGCGTGTTGCGGTGCTTTTGTTCAGCGTGTAGAAGTGGATGCCGCGCACGCCGTGGTCGAGCAACTCGGCGCACTGTTCGGTGGCGTACTGAATCCCCACGCGCCGCACGGCGTCCGCGTCGCCGCCCGTGCGATTCAGCCGGCGCAACAGCGCCGCCGGGTACCTCGCCCCCGCGGCCATGTCCGCCATCGCGTTCATGCCCTTCATGCTCGTCACCGGCATGATGCCCGCGATAATCGGAATCTTGATCCCCGCCAGATCGCAGCGCTCGCGGAAGTCGTAGAAGTCGTTATTGTCAAAGAACAACTGCGTGCAGATCCAGTCAGCGCCGGCGTCGCACTTGGCTTTGAGGAAGTCCATCTCGCGCACGCGGTTGGGGGTGCCGGGGTGACCTTCTGGAAAGCCTGCGACGCAGATGCCGAACCCACGCGGGTCAGGGTGAATCCGCTCGCTGTTGAATCGCTTGATGTACGAAACAAGGCCCGAGGCGTAGCGAAACGCGTCCTGCCCGCGGTCCCAATCCGGCAGGTGGCGCGGCACATCGCCCCCCAGCGCCAGCATGTTGCCAATGCCCACCCGTGCGTACTGCTCAAGGATTGAGCGGATCTCGTCTTCCTTATGACACACGCACGTCAGATGCGGTACCGGATCAAGCTGCGTCGCGGTCTTCACGCGGACGACTAGGTCACGCGTCAGTTCACGGGTGCTGCCCCCGGCGCCGTACGTGACCGACACGAACGAAGGCTTGAGCTCTTCGAGCTCGCCCATGATCTGGTACAGGCCCTCAGCGGCTTCCGGCGTCTTGGGCGGGAAGAACTCGAAGCTGAAGGTGGTGTGATGATGGGCAAGGATGTCGTGAATATGCATGGCCTGGCCTATCGCAAGATGCCGTCTTCATGACGCCGCGAGCGTTGGGGTCCGTCCCGTGATCGGTCCGCGAGATCCTCCAAGTATACACCCATATATCCGGATCAACGGATGATGATCCGCCATGGACGTCCGCTCCCAGACTGACGGGACGTCAGAACACGTCCTCAAATGCCCGCAGATACGGACCAAACTTATTCCGAATACTCCGTAAATCTTGCGCAAAGCGGCTGACTGCGGACGTGGGTAACTCGTGAGCGAGTTTCCTCGGGTGTTGCAGTTCTTCGCGGCATTTGGCTAGAATGCCCGCAGTTTGGGGGAGTATTGATCATCCCCGGATTCTCGGGGGATTGTAAAGCCTTGACAAATACCGTTTGCCAGATGGGCTCAGACTGTTCCGGCTTTCCTCGGCCATATATGCTCCTCCCTCGCTGGACGCGTTGGGGGATTCAAGGACACACGTGTCAGAGACGGTAGCGGGAATTGTGAGGTTTTCTTCACTCCTGCCTGAGTCAACAGCGGGCGCACGCTGACGGCGTAGCACCAAGGAACGCATTCATGAAGGTTCGACGTATGAACGCCCTCGGAACAAAGAACGCCGTCCGCCGCGATCGTGCTGGCTTTACGCTGATCGAGTTGCTGGTGGTGATCGCGATCATCGCGCTGCTGATCAGCCTGCTCCTGCCAGCGCTGAGCTCGGCCCGCAACAGCGCCCGCACGCTGGTGTGCTCGGCAAATCCGCGTGCGATGGTGCAAGCCGCGACGGCGTACGGCAACGATTTCAAAGACCAGCTCGTCGGTGGTCCTTCAACAAGCGGGCGCGACTGCTTCAACTGGGCGGACATTCCCGACGCGTTCAAGATCGGCCCACCCCGCGCCGGCCGCTTCAACGGCATCGCGGTGCAGAGCTGGGACTTCATGGGCCCGCTTGCGCTCGCGATGGGCCTTCGCGGCCCCAACGACGGCTCAACGACGCAGGGTCCAGCGGAACGCGCGGCTCGCTTCAACTGGTACCGTTCAGAAGTGCAAGCCTTCCAGTGCCCCTCGAACAACATCACTGCGGAGGTCTTTAACGCGGGCGGCGCACCGGTGACGAACGGACGCATGATCGCGTATGCCATGTCAACGCAGTTCACGTCAACGACGAATGCCAACCCCTTCGGCACGGACCCACGCGTGGACGCGGATCGCAAGGGCTATCGCCCCAGCCTGAACCGCATCGGCCCACCGTCGATGAAAGCGCTCTTCTTTGAGGGGCATCGCTACGCGACGGGTGCGGAGCAGCCCGACTTCGATTTTGCGATGACCGCGGCCTATGGCGGCGCATTCGGTGGTGTCGGCCCGTGGCAGAATCAGAGCAAGGAACTCGATCGGTCCGGCGCACCCGGCGAGGCCAACCGCGGCGCTGTTACCTCTGGCGCACGCGTTGATGCGCGTGGCTATGCGTTCCGACATGGCACCCGCAACCGCAGCGGCACCGACGGCACCTATCTGGGTAACGTCGCCTTTGCTGATGGTTCCGTCAAGACCATGAGAGATGACGAGGCCACCAACCCGGACATGTGGTTCCCGACGGGCACCAGCCTCGGCAATCCCAATCAGTTCTGGGCAGCGACCCGAAGGCTGTTCCCGCAGCAGACGGCGACTACCGGCCGCTACATCGTCCCTTGATCCGTTCCAAGACGCACCGCACCACTTCACGCGAGGTTTGTTCGCATGAGCACCGCAGGCACTCGGCTTCCATCGCTGCTTGACGACGAAACCGCGCCGAAGCAGGGCGGGCCCGCGTCGCCCTCGGGCGGCCGCGGCAGCGCCGGTCCATCGGCGATCAACAAGGAGACGATGAAGGCCGCTTTCGCGGTCGTCTGCCTCCTCGCGGCCGTGGGCTTCGGCGTGTACCAGTTCACCGGCGGTGGGCCCGACCTTGGTAGCAACTCGCTGTATCGCGAGGTTGTGGACTCCAAGACGAACGAGGCGTTCACCAACTTCCCGATTGGCGAGAACACGTCGTACCCGTACACGAATCCGAAGACCGGCGAGCGCACGCTGTTCCCGGCTGAGCGGTGCTACTACACCCGCGACGGCAAGGTGAAGGCCACGCCGACGCTCGTGTTTGTGAAGCAATACGAGAACGAGAACGCCGGCGAGACGATGTGCCCGGACTGCGGCCGCCCGGTGGTCCGCCACAACCCGGCGCCGGCGTGGTCGCTGATCGAAGAAGCGATGAAGCGCGAGAAGAAGTGAGTAGGGTTGATCGGCCGCGGCGCGAGACGTCCACGGCGTGCGTCCGTTGGGCGAGAGTCTTCGAGCAAGAACTCAGTGAGTCCGCGGATGCGCGGTCATCGTGCGCGAGCTGAGTAGTCCGCACCTCGATCCCTCGATCCATTCAACATCATCCCCGCCACAATCGCCACGCCGCCCCGACGAGCAGCACCAGCACGGGGAGGCCGAGCGTGAGGCCCCAGCGGAGTGCGCCGAGCTGCGAGTCGGCGAGGTTGGGAATGGTGGCGACGCTGGTCGCGGTGACGCCGCGTTGGATGAGTTCATCGCGCCCGGCGAGCCAGTTGACGCTGGCGACGAAGAGCTCCCAGTTGCCGGGGAACGCGAGCGACTCGCGCCCGTCGGTACTTATACGCTGGGCCGCGAGGATGTCCAGGAACCAGGAGTTGGAGCCGTAGACGAGCGCCCGCTGTCGGTCGCCTCGCGGAAGGGTGCGCTCGATAGACGCGCCAACGACCCACGCGGGTGCCGCGGCGTTCTTTGACACGCCGGCGTCGTCGTCGCTCGGGCTGTCAAACGCGGGCGCGCGGCTCATGGTGGCACGTTGCTGATCGGTGAGCGAGCGAAACACCTGCCACTCGCTCTCAGCCCAGAGCCCGCGCGCGGCGGGGATGGTGATGACGGGCTTGATCTCGGAGCTCGGTGTCGTGCCACGATCCGAGGGCGTCAGCCGCACCGGCACGGCCCAGGCCATCCGCAGCGTCAAACCTTCAATCGCCGGAGCGACGGCGTGCGACGTGCCCGCGGTCGTCATCTGCATCACGCTGGAGACCTGGCGACGCGCGGCGGCGAGGGACTCGACCATCAGCGGCTTGCCAGACTCGACGTTGATTCCCAGCGGCGTCAGGTAGCTGACCATCGCATCCGCGGCGCCCGCGGCGCGGGTCGAAGACACGCTGACGTTCAGCATCACCGCCCGTCCGTCCTCAAACAGCGTCTGCGCAGCCTTGGCGAGATTGCCCGCCTGCGTTGCGCCGTCCACCGTCGTCGGTTCAAGGCCGATGACAATGAACACCACCGGGCGGTTCGCGCTCACGGCGTCAATCACGCTCTGCGGCATCGTCGCGCTGAGCGGAACGGCCCACTCTTCGGCGTCAATGCCGCGAACGGCGAGCATCTCGACCAACTCGCGCAACAGGCCGCCGGCCAGCACGCCGCGCTGCGCGGCTCCGTGCATGAAGACCGCCAGCGGGCGCGTGCGCCCGGTCATGGCGACCATCGCGGCGGTGAGTCGCTCTTCGGCGCGTTGACGCTGGTCCGGCGGCGCGATGAGTTTGCCGTCAGTGGTGACCAGCGGCGCGGGGAGGAGTTCGTCAATCGGCACCGCGGTCACGCGTGCGGGCTCGCCGGGCGCGCCGCCGGGGCCGATGACCAGCGCCGCCTGCGTGCGGCTGAGTGCTTTGGCGATGGTCAGGGCGCGGACCTTGGGGAGTGATTCGATCTGCGCGATCGCGCGAGCCGCGGCGTCGCGCGCGGGATTCAATGCCATCGCGAGCTTGGCCGCTTCCTCGCGCATCTGCGGGCTGACGTCTTTCGTATCCGGGCGAGCGCGACGCTCGGACTCCTCGGCGGCTTGCGTCAGGCGCGGGAGCGACGCGCGGATGACATCGCGGATGCGCGCGGAAGCTTCGTCAACCTTTGGCACGTTCAGCGGCGCGGCGTTCTGGGCGAGCAGGGCTTCGGCGTCTTTCACGCCGTCGCGGAGCGCTTGCCTGGTCGCTTGAAACGCCGCGATCTCTTGCGCCATGGCGTTTCGAATCTGATCGACCGAACGGGTACGTTCGCCGGGCGAGAGTGCGGCGTTCGCCACCACGGCGGACTGAAGAATGCCGCTCATCGCTTCGAGCGACGCGATAGTCTGGTCCGTCGCTGCGATCAGCCCCGTCGCGGCGTTGATCCCAGCCCGCGTCGTGGCGACGTAGCGGTCGATCAGCGGACGCTCGTTCTCGCCGAGCTCACGCATCAGCGCGTCAAAGCGTGTGGCGTCTGAGGGCGAGGACACGTCGACGACATCGACGGTGAGCAGGTCTGAGCCGCGGGAAAACTTGTCCAGGACGTCCTGCATTCGACGACGGCTTTGCGCGTCGCTCTGCGAGAGGTTGGCGATGACGACTAGTCGCGTGGGGCCGATGAGGTCGCCCAGGATCGTGCGGGTCATCGGCGAGAGTTCGTGAGCCCGGGTCGAGGTGAGGTCGAAGCGGCGAGACAGCCGCGAGTCGCTGGCGAGCACAAGCGAGAGGCCCGCGATCATCGTGAGCGCAAAGAGCACGACGAACGCCTGCAAGGCGTAGCGCGAGCGATGGCCCTGGAGCGGCGCGACGGGCGAGGGGTCAGACATCAGCGCCACCTCCGGGCCCGGAGCGTGAGCGATGTGATCCCGATGAGCCATGTCGAGACGATCGCGAAGTAGGCGACATTGCCGGTGTCCACGACGCCCTTGGAGAAGTCGGCGATGCGGGCGTTGGCCGAGAGCTCGCTCACGGCCCTCGCGGCTCGGGCGGGTAACTGCGAAGAGCCGTAGGCGATGGCGAGTTCGACGCCGATGAGCACGAACATGGTGGCCAGGAACGCGAGCGTCTGACTGCTGGTCAGCGCGCTGAAGACGAGGCCGATAGCGAGGTACAGCGCGCCGGCGAGAATCACGCCGAGGTAGCCCGCGAAGATCGGGCCGTAGTCAGGACGCGTGAGCGCGCCGAGCACGAGGACATAAAGCAGCGTCGGCGCGAGGCATGTGAGCAAAAGCAGAATGGCGCCGAGGTACTTGCCCACGACGACGCTGAACTCGCCGACCGGGCTGCTCATCAGCGGCTCAAACGTGCCCGAACGCAGCTCCTCGCTGAACAGCCGCATGGAGATCGCCGGTGCAATGATCGCGAGGATGAACCACCAGAACGCGAAGAAGTCTCGCATCGACGCGGGCTGACCGGGGATGAGCGTGGCGTTGGTAAAGGCGAAACCCGAGCCCAGAAGGGTGAGCGCGACGATGATCCAACCAAGCGGGAGCTGGAAGAACGCGCGATACTCGCGAACGGCGATGGTCGTAATGGCGCTCACGCGTTCACCTCGCTTGGCGGGCTCGCGGCGTTCGCGGGAGTGGGGGGATTCGGGGTGCGCAGCGCGTGGGTTGACGCGTCGCGATCTTCGACCGCCGCAAGGAAGACGTCTTCGAGCGTGGGCTCTTCGCGTGTGAGCGTTCGCAAGGCAAAGCCCGCGCTGGTGAGCGCTCGAGCGATGAGCTCCCCGGGGTGCTGTGCTGGCGGCGCGGTCGCTTCGGAGCCTGCCGGGCAGTTTGCGCCGTGTGATTCGCTGCGCATCTCGACCCGCGCTGCGACGCCCTGATCGCGCGTCGACTCGCACGCCACCACCCGAACGCCAAGTCGCTCGAGCGTTTCGCGGACGGATCGAGTGTTGGCGGCACCGACTTCAACGCGCCACGCCGCGGCGGCTCGCAACGGCTCGAGCAGTTCGTCGGGCGCGCCCGATGCACGCACTTGGCCGCGGGCGATGATCACGATGCGGTCACAGGTCGCGCGAACTTCGGGCAACGAGTGGCTGCTCAGCAGCACAACGCGCTGCGTAAGGCCGGTGGCCTTGGCGACCGCGTCGTCCAGCGGCTCGCTGGCCAGATCGCGGATGGTCTGGCGCAGGGCACGGATTTGGGCCGGGTCCAGCCCACTGCTTGGCTCGTCAAGGATGAGCACCGGCGGGCGGTGCAGGATCGCGGCCGCGAGGCCGACGCGCTGGCGATAACCCTTACTGAGCTGACCGATGCGCCGGTCTTGCATGTCCGAAACTTCGCAGCGCTCCAGCGCCCGGTTGATCGCGGCCCGTCGCTCTGTTCTGGCGACTTTGAAGACGCTCGCGCGGTAGGCCAGGAACTGCCGCACGCGCATCTCGGGATAGAGCGGGGCGGACTCGGGCAGGAAACCGATGCAGCGTCGGGCGGGGCCGGAGTCTTCGATGGCGTCGTGACCGCAGACGCGGATCTGGCCGCGGGTGGGCGTGAGGAAGCCCGTGATCATGCGGATGAGCGTGGTCTTGCCGGCGCCGTTGGGTCCGAGCAGGCCGGTGACGGCGCCGCCGAGGATCTTGAGCGAAACATCGCGGACCGCGAGCACCCCGCCCGCGGGGCCTGCGAACTGTTTGCTGACGCGATCAACTTCGATCATCGTGGAGAGCGTAGGGGGCGGGGTGGCAGTGGCGACGGCTGCGATTCCATGCGGGCGATCATGCGTCTGCGGTTATGCGCGGAGCGGTATGAGTTGGCGGACACGCGCGTCGCGCAAGTAGAGGCCGAGCCATGTGAGCACACCGATGAGGGCTTGGACGACGAAGTAATCGTTGATGCGCACGTGGGCCGCGATGGCGCCGCCCATGTAGCCGGTGATGAGGATCGCGCCAAGGACCGCCGTGCGCGGGATCAGGTAAAGGATGACGCACACCAGCTCGACGATCGCCAAGGGCAGCATCTTGTCGACGGTCCAGCCGATGGGTGCTAGGTCCTCGGGCTTCGGCGACGCGGCCAGCTTCGCCACGCCGCTGGCCAGGAGCACGAGCGCGGGTAACGCGCTGACAACAACACCCGCCCAGAAAATGCCCTTTGAGCCGCTCGATGAAGGTGTATTTGACGTTGTCATCTGCGGGCTCCTGTTTGATGAACGTTTGAGTTGGTCGGTGGATTGTGCGGCGCGCCGGACCACACAAGGTTTGCGTTCCCAAGGCATGATCGCGGTGGATGAACTTGCAGCCGAGCATATCCGCATTCGTCAATCACGTCTGCTCCACTCAACACCCGGAAGCAACTGATCGTCGCTCGCCGAAACCGCCGCCGGCGCGAGCATCGCGCGGACCGTCGCCAGCGTGTCGGCGTCCATAATCGTTTTGTCGGTGCGCCAACGGGCCATGCGCGGGAACCGCAGCGCGACGCCGGCGCGATGACGCTGCGACCACTGCAGCCCTTCGAACGCCAGCTCGAACACGAGCTCCGGCTTCACACGCCGCACCGGCCCGAACTTCTCCAGCGTGTTCGCGCGGCACCACGCGTCCACCTTCGCGATCTCCCCGGCATCCAGCCCCGAATACGCCTTCGTCAGCGTCACCAGTTCACCGCCCGGACGATCAACCCACACGCCGAAGGTGTAATCCGTCAGCAGGCTCGCGCGCCGCCCGCTGCCCGGCTCGGCGTACGTCAACACCAGGTCGAGCGTGTAGGGCTCGATCTTCCATTTCCACCAATCGCCACGCACGCGCCCGGCGCGGTACACCGAGCCGCGGCGTTTGAGCATGAGCCCCTCAACGCGTCCCGCCCGCGAGCGCGACCGCTCGACCTCGAGCGCCTCCCACGTTGCGCCGGTGACAAGCGTGGAGACCCGCACGCGCGCCGCGCTGCCCCCCGCGCCAAAGTCCGCCACGAGCCGTTCCATCGCGGCGCGCCGAACCTCGATCGCATCACCTGTTCGCGGGCCACTGGCGTCCGCAAGCAGGTCGTACGCCATGAAGACGACCGGGTGCTTGGCCATCGTGCGCGTGCTCACGCTCTTGCGCCCGAGCCGCTTCTGCAGCGTCGCGAACGGCAGCGGCGCGGCTCCGTCATAGGCCAAGATTTCGCCGTCGAGGATCACGCCGTCGGGCAGGCGTGAGAGCGCAGCAATGAGTTCCGGGAACGCGTCGGAGACGGGCTCCTCGCCGCGCGACCAGAGCAGCGTGTGCGAACCCTGACGCACAACTTGCGCGCGGATGCCGTCCCATTTGTATTCGACGAGCCAGTCCTCGCGCGGGCCGAGTTTGTCCTGCACCGCCTTCGCGTCACCGTCAACGGGGGACGCAAGGAAGAACGGCTCGGGGCGCACGATTGGGCCGGTGTGGGCCTCACCGATCGAGGTGAAGAACCCCGGCGTCGGCTTGAACTCGCCTTGGACGCGACGGGATACCGCGTCGCGATCGACCCCGAAGTGTTCCGCAAGCGCGCGAATGACGAGTGTCTTAGAGACGCCGACGCGCAGGGCCCCGGTCAGCAACTTGTTGACGACCAGCACGCCGACGCGGTCAAAGTCGTGCCACCAGCGCACGACCAGAGATCGCCGCTCCGAAGGATCCATCGAGCGGAGCGGGAGGAGCTGCGCCTCGACCCACGCCGCGAGTCCGAGCTCGGCGGATTCATCGCGGTTCGATGGCTCGCGGGCGCCGGCGTGCCGCGTGTCCAGCACGAGTGCGATCGTCTCGGCCAAGTCACCGACCGAGGCACGCGTCTCATCGAAGAGCCAGTCCGGCAGGCCGCTTTCTTCTTGCGCCCAGCGACGCAGTTCGACGTACGACAGCAAGCGTCGGATCTTTCGACCGGTGAGGAAGTACACGCCCCACGCGGCGTCCGCCGGCGGCACGCTGGCGAAGTACCGCCGCATCGCCTCAACCTTCGTGTTCGTCGAGGTCGTCGCGTCGATCTCGTCATAGAGCGAGGCGAAGCGCTTCATACGGTCTCGCTCGCCGCGTCGTCAACTCGTGGGTCTGCGGTTCCGTCGTCGGTTGGAACCGCGTCTTCCGGTGCAGCTTCTTCCTCGCCGGTATAGCGCGTTTCCAATGGGCGCGCATCGATGCCGCGGGTCTCGCGGATGAAGCGCGCGAGCGTTTCGCTGTTGCCGTGCGTGACCAGGACGGTGCGAGCGCCGGTGTCGTCGATGGTCCGCAGAAGGTCGGGCCAGTCGGCGTGATCAGAGAGGACAAAGCCGCGGTCGTAGCCGCGCCGCCGGCGCACTCCCCGGATGCGCATCCAGCCGGAGGCGAAGGCGGTCTGGACGTCGGCACCGAAGCGGCGCATCCATGTGGAACCCGCGGCGGACGGTGGCGCGATGATCAGCGCGCCCGCGAACGGGTTCACGCCACGCTCGCGCTTCGTGCCCGCAACGGACGCTTCGCCCTTGCCTCGCCCTCCAGCAACCTCGCTAACGCGCCGCGTGGGGAGCATGGCGACGCCCTCGCGCCGATAGGCGTCGACCAACGGTTCGACGGCGCCGTGCGTGTACACGATGAAACGCTCGCTTGTCGGCGCCGCATCCGCAGCGCCGAATCGCGCTGTCACCTGAGCGTGCAACTCGGCGAGCACGCGCTGCGCCTTTCCCAGAGCGTAACTGAACAGTACCGACGCTTGCCCGTGCTCGCGATTCTCCATCCACCAGTTGAGTACCTCAGCACACACGTCGGGCGTCGGCTCCCAGCGATACGCCGGGAGCGCGAACGTTGCCTCGGTGATAAAGCCGTCGCAGCGGACAACCTCGAACTCGTCGCACGTCGGGTCCGCGGCTCGCTTGTAATCGCCCGACGCGACCCAGACCGGCCCGCCGCCCCGCGGCTCGACACGCACTTGCGCCGAGCCGCGCACGTGACCGGCGGGGTGAAAGGAGACGGTGGCGTCAGCGAGTTCGAACGGCTCACGATACGCGTGGTAGATGATCTTCTGGCCACGAAGCCGGATGTCCAGTAACGCGCGGCTTCCCTCCGCGGCGTGATACACCTCCGAGCCGAAGCGCGCGTGGTCGCCGTGCGCGTGCGTGATCACCGCGACGGGAACCGGGCGCCAGGGATCGATCCAAAACCCGCCGCGCCCGATCTTGCAGGCGATGCCCGAATCGTCAGCGGCGAGGAGGTCATGCATAGCGGAAGGGCCGAGGGCTCAGGGGCGAGGCCAGAGGCGGGAATGGGATGCCACGACGAATCTCAGGATTCGGCGCGTTCGTCGTCAGCGCGTGAACTGAAGCTCGCGAGCGTCTTCATACCCGGTGCCGAGTGCCTTCTACATCTCCCTCAAACCTCGGCCCTGATCCCTCGGCCCTTCCGCCGCTCACGCATATGCCGACATCGGCGGGCAGGTGCAGACGAGGTTGCGGTCGCCATACGGATTGTCCACGCGGCCGACCGGCGGCCAGAACTTGTGCTCGCGCAGCCAGTTCAGCGGGAAGGCCGCCTGCTGACGCGAGTATCCGTGCGACCAGTCGTCCGAGCTCACGACGTGGACCGTGTGCGGCGCGTGCTTCAGCGGGTTGTCGGTCTTGCTGAGCGTGCCGTCTTCGATCGCCGCGATCTCCTGGCGGATCGCGATCATCGCGTCGCAGAAGCGATCGAGCTCCGCCTTGCTCTCGCTCTCGGTCGGCTCGATCATGAGCGTTCCGGGCACGGGCCAAGACATGGTGGGGCCGTGGAAGGAGTAGTCCTGCAGACGCTTGGCGATGTCTTCGACCGTGACGCCGGCGCCGCCGAGCTTGGCGCGATCAAACGGGCGGCAGTCGAGGATGAACTCGTGCGCGCAAAGGCCGTTGCTGCCGCGATAGAGCACGGGGTAGTGTGACTCGAGCCGCTTGGCCATGTAGTTGGCGTTCAGGATCGCGACCTGCGTCGCGCGGGTCAGGCCTTCGCCGCCCATGAGCGCGATGTAGACCCACGAGATCAACAGGATCGTCGCGCTGCCATACGGCGCCGCGGAGATCGGGCCGACGGCGTGCTCGCCGGCGCTCTCGGGCTTCAGCACCGGATGGCCGGGCAGAAACGGCTTGAGGTGCTTGGCAACGCAGATCGGGCCCATACCCGGGCCGCCGCCGCCATGGGGGATGCAGAAGGTCTTGTGGAGATTCAAGTGGCACACGTCGGCACCGATGAGGCCGGGACTGGTGAGGCCGACCTGGGCGTTCATGTTCGCGCCGTCCATGTAGACCTGCCCGCCGTGACTGTGGACGATCGAGCAGATCTGGCGGATGCCTTCTTCGAACACGCCGTGGGTGCTCGGATAGGTGACCATGAGCGCCGCGAGGTCGTCCTTGTGCTCCTCGGCCTTGGCTTCCAGATCGGCGATGTCCACGTTCCCCTGCTCGTCGCACGCGACCGCGACGACTTTCATGCCGGCGATGATGGCGGAGGCGGGATTGGTGCCGTGGGCGGAATCGGGAATGAGGCAGACGTTGCGATGACCCTGGCCGCGATGGTGGTGGTACGCGCGGATGACCACCAGCCCGGCGTATTCGCCCTGCGAACCCGCGTTGGGCTGGAGGCTGACGCCGGCGAAGCCGGTAATCTCCGCAAGCCATGTCTCAAGCTGGGTGAACATCTCGGCGTAGCCGCGCCACTGGTCAGCCGGCGCGAATGGGTGGATCGCGCCGAACTCGGGCCACGTCACCGGCAGCATCTCGCTGGTCGCGTTGAGCTTCATCGTACACGAGCCCAGCGGGATCATGCTGTGCGTCAGCGAGAGGTCGCGGCTCTGCAGCTTCGAGATATAGCGGAGCATCTCGTGCTCGCCGTGGTAGGAGTTGAACACCGGGTGGGTGAGGTAGCCGGACTGGCGGGCAAGGCCCGAAGGCAGGTCCGCACCGATCGAGCGCGCGAGCGCCTCGACGTCCTCGTGCGGGTTCCCGCCGAACGCGGCGAGGACGAGCTGAATGTCTTGGGCCGTCGTGGTCTCATCGCATGAGATGCCGATGTGGCCGGAGGCCATGGGGCGCAGGTTCACGCCGTGACCCTCGGCGTTCGCGATGACCTGCTTCGTCGTGCGATCCGTCGGCTTGACGGTGATCGTGTCGAACACCGGGCCGTCGGTCACTTCGTGGCCCATTTTCTTCAGCCCGGCGCGAAGGGCGCTGGTGAACGCGTGCGTGCGCTGCGCGATGCGGCGGAGGCCCTCGGGCCCGTGATAGACCGCGTACATGCTGGCCATGATCGCCAAAAGCGCCTGGGCGGTGCAGATGTTGCTGGTGGCCTTGTCGCGTTTGATGTGCTGCTCGCGCGTCTGGATCGCCATGCGCAGCGCAGGCCGGCCCTGGGCATCGCGGCTCACGCCGATGATGCGGCCCGGCATCTTGCGTGCGTGCTCGGTCCGCGTCGCAATGAACGCGGCGTGCGGCCCGCCAAAGCCCATCGGCACACCAAAGCGTTGGGCCGAGCCCACCGCGATATCCGCGCCCCACTCGCCCGGCGGCGTCAGCATCGTGAGCGCAAGGAGGTCCGTCGCACAGACCACCGTGATGCCCGCTGCCTTCGCGCGGGCGGCCAGATCGGCGTAGCTCACGACACGCCCGTCGGTGGTCGGATACTGCACGAGCAGGCCGCAGACGCCGCCGCCTCGGGTGGAGACATCAATCGCGCCGGGCGCGAAGGTCTCGATGGTGATTCCGAGCGTCTCGGCGCGGGTGCGCACGACCTCGATCGTCTGCGGGTGGCAGTCGTCCGCGACCAAGAACGTCCGCCGCACGTTGGATTCGTCGTGCCCGCCGGCGATCGAGAAGCACATCGCCATCGCTTCCGCCGCTGCGGTGCCTTCATCAAGCAAGCTCGCGCCCGCGAGCGGGAGGCCCGTCAGGTCGCTCACCATCGTCTGGAAGTTCAAGAGCGCCTCAAGCCGTCCCTGCGCGATCTCAGCTTGATAGGGGGTGTACTGCGTGTACCAACCCGGGTTCTCGAGGATGTTTCGTTGGATCACCGGCGGCACGATGGTGCCGTAATACCCCATGCCGATCATCGAGCGCAGCACCTTGTTCTTCGAGGCCATGGCCTTGAGCTGCTGCAGCAGCTCGTGCTCGCCGCGAACTTCGCTTGTGCCGGTGTCGATCTTCAGAGGTGAAGTGTTGCGAATGGCCGCGGGCACGACGCTGTCGGTGAACGCGTCCAGCGACGAGAAGCCGACCGATTCCAGCATCTCCTGAATGTCCGCTTCGCTGGGGCCGATGTGGCGGTGAACGAACGTGTCCGACGGCGCGAGGATCGACGCGACGCCCGTGCCCCCCGCAGCCCCGGCCATGTGCTTTGCACGCCCGTTGCCCGCATGCACACCCGTTGAACCCGCGGCGGTCGATGTCATCGTTCTGCTCCCGAAGTCTGAGTTGAATTTGTCTTGCTGCCTGACCCGTTGCTGGTCCTTCGCTCGCGCCCTAGAAGCACGCCCCGTGACGTCATTCCTCGCTGCAAACACAGGCCATTCGCATGATAGCGGCCTGTTTCACGATTCGAACAGCCCGGCGCGTGCGGCGTACGTCACGCCGATGTGATCGCAACCAGAACGCGTAATTTCCCTGCCGCGCGGCGTACACGACAGCATGCCCAATCGCAGGAGGTACGGCTCGACCACGTCCTGGAGCGTGCCGGAGTCCTCGTTCATCGTCGCCGCGATCGTCTCAAGCCCCACCGCGCGGCACTCGTACGTCTTGGCGAGCACGCCCAGATACTGCCGGTCAAGCCGATCCAAGCCCTGGTCGTCCACGCCCTCAAGCGTCATCGCCTCGCGCACGACCTTCTCCGTGATCTTGCCGCCGGCGCGGACATCGCCAAAGTCGCGCACGCGGCGCAGCAGGCGGTTGGCGATTCGCGGCGTGCCGCGACTCCTGCTGGCGATCGCGATCAGCGACGGCCCATCGAGCGTCGTCATGTTCAGCAATCGTGCGCTTCGCGCCAGGATCGTCACCAGTTCATGCTCCGCGTAGAACTGCAGGTTGTCCTCGATGCCGAATCGCGAGCGCATCGGCGCGCTGACGAGTCCTTTGCGCGTCGTCGCACCGATGAGCGTGAACGGCTTGAGCGCGATCTGCACCGTGCGTGCGTGGATGCCGCTGTCCACCGGCACATCGATTCGGAAGTCCTCCATCGCTGGATACAGAAACTCTTCGACCGCCGGGGGCAATCGATGAATTTCGTCGATAAACAGCACGTCAGCGTTTTCAAGTCTCGTCAGCGCGCTGACCAGATCGGTGCTGCGCGAGAGCGCCGGGCCACTCGTCATGCTCACGCGCGTGCCCATCTCCGCGCCGATGACGTGGGCGAGCGTCGTCTTGCCAAGCCCGGGCGGGCCGTGCAGGAGTGTGTGCTCCATCGGCTCCTTGCGTCCGCGCGCGGCTTCAATCGCGATTTGCAGCTTGGTCACCAGATCGCGCTGGCCGACGTACTCGCCCAGGTGCGTCGGGCGCAGCGACCAGTTGATCTGTTCATCGACCTCGATCGCCTTGCCCGTGACCAAGCGCTCCGTCGCCATGGGCGCAGTGTAGCGACGCTCAGTCCTCGTCGGCCTTGGGCTTATACGCCGCGACGAGCTGTGTTTGCACCGTCGGCGGCGTGCGCTCGTCGTGGCTGTATTCCATCACGTAGCTGCCCTGGCCCGCGGTCATGCTCTTGAGCTGCCCGCTGTACGCCCCCAGTTCGCTCAGCGGCACCACGGCCTTCACCACGCACTCATCACCGACACCGACATCAGACGTCTGCACGCGCCCGCGCTTGCCGCTGAGATCGGCGGTGATGTCGCCGAGGTTCTTCGCCGGCGCGGTGACCTCCAAATGCACCCACGGCTCCAGCAACGCGGGCTTCGCCTTCGTCAACGCATCGATGAACGCCCGCTTGCCCGCGGCGACGAACGCGACTTCCTTGCTGTCCACGTCGTGATATTTGCCGTCGTAGACCTCGACCTTGACACCCGTGAGTGGATAGCCCGCGAGGCAGCCCGTCGTCAGCACCTGGCGACAGCCCTTCTCAACCGCGGGCAGGAACTGCTTGGGGATGCTGCCGCCGACGGTGGCGTTTTCAAACTCGAAGCCCGTTGGATGGTCCGCCGGCAAGGGCTCAACGCGCAGATACACCTCGCCGAACTGGCCGGCACCGCCGGACTGCTTCTTGTGCCGATGATGCCCCTCGGCCTTCGACGTGATCGTTTCCTTGTACGCGACCTTCGGCGCGTGCGTGGTCACGTCCACGCCGTAGCGTGTGCGAAGCTTCTCCAGTGCGACGCGCAGGTGCAGCTCGCCGAGGCCGCGCAGGATCGTCTGGCCGGTGGCCGCGACGCGCTCCATCGTGAAGCACGGGTCCTCTTCCATCATCTTGTGTACGGCGTTGGTGAACTTGGTCTCGTCGGCGTGATTCTTCAGCTCCACCGCCAGCCCATACAACGGCCGCGGCAGCGGCAGCGAGGGCGGCAGCAGATGCAAACTCTGATCCGCATGCAGCACGCTGTTGTACTTCAACTCGTCCACCTTCGCGACGCAGCCGATATCGCCCGCGTTGAGAAAATCGACCTCGATGTGGTCCTTGCCGCGGACCTTGAAGATGTGCATGAGCCGCAGCGGCTTCTTGTCCTCGTTGTGAAACAGCTCGCTCTTGCTGCGCACCACGCCTTGGATCACGCGGAAGCACGCCAGCTTCCCCATGAACGGATCGTTGATGATCTTGAACACATGGGCCACGGCCGGCTTCTGCGGCGAGACCTCCGGGTCATACATCACCCGCTCGCCCTCGACAATCTGCTCCAGCGCCGGCGGCGTCTCGTGCATCGGCGTCGGGCACAGGTCGGCGATGATGTGCAGCAGGTCATCAATCCCCGCGCCGGTTTTCGCGCTGGCGAAGCACACCGGCACTAGGTGACCAGCCCGCATCGCCGACTCAAACGCGCGCCGCAACTTGGCCTGATCCAGATGGTCGCCCTTTTCAAAGTACTCGCCAGTAAGTTCCTCGTCCATCTCCACGACTTGCTCGACGATCGCGGTGTGTGCGTCCGGCACGCTGCTGAAGGCGGTTTCGTTCCCGGCACCGCCTTCGCCGCTGAGGGCGGTGCCGTGGTCGAAGACGTCGATCACGTCGGAGTTCTGGCGGATGGGAAGGTTGATGGCGAGGCACTCGGTGCCGAACGTCTCGCGGATCTCGGCATAGACCGCCGCGAGGTCCACGCCCGGCTCATCGATCTTGTTCACCACCACCATCCGCGGCAGCCCCAGCTTGGTCGCCATCGACATCAACCGGCGCGTCGTGACCTCCACACCCTTGCCCGCGTCCACGACCAGCACCATCAGCTCGGCCGGCGCAAACACGCTCACGCTGTGGCCCAGAAAATCGCCGGCCCCCGGCGTGTCGATGCAGTTGATCAGCCGCCCGCTGTGTACAAAGTGCGTGAGCGAGCTGGTCATCGAGTGTTTGTGATGGCGCGACTCGGGATCGTGGTCGCTGGTCGTCGTGCCCTCAGCAACCGAGCCCATCTTGCCGATCGCGTGCGTCTGAAACAACAGCCGCTCAACCAGCGTGGTCTTGCCGCTGGCCTGATGGCCAGCGAGGACGATGTTGCGGATCTCTTCGGTTGTGAAATGGGCCATGGTGTGTAGCTCCGGTCACCCCCAGTCACCCATCAGTCTACCAGCTTGTCGCCATAACGGCGCGACGTCCGCGAATCGCAGGGACGGTGCCCCACAGATAGCCCCGGTGTCTCTTTCCGACGACTCCCCAAGGACCGCGAACCATGTTAGAATCTTGCCATGGCCAAGTTCGCAGGTCCGCAGCAGGACGAGATCAGAACGCCGGGGAACACGTACGAGTTGACAATCACGTGGGATGGCGAACTTGCTGAGACAGGCGAGATACCGGCGTTTGAGTTGGGTGCGGCGCTGCAAGGATGGGATCGATTTCTTCAGATCTCGTTCTACGCTTACCAGTCGGCAGATCTGCAACTCCCGAAAGCCGGTACTTCGAATCGAGTGGACTTCCGTGTTCGCCGCGTTCGAAAGGGCTCATTTGTCGTTGACGCGACCATTGAACTGGGTGGGATCATCGCCGCCGGAGTGATCGGAAACGCGGCGTATGACGCGATCAAGAAGTTTTGGGGATGGTCGGCGCTGCTTGTGAAGACACATGTAAAGGCGAAGCGAGAGCGAAGGACTCTCGACGGGGTGGTTGAAGAGCTGGAGCGAGTGGCCCATTCTACTGATATCCGCGTCAGCGTTGATCGAGAGCACACAGAGGATTTCGCGGCCGCTTTGAACTCCGCCCTCGATAACGCGACGGTGCCTCTAGACTCATCCGCCGCGCGCGAAGTTTTATCGGTCAAAGGACAAGATATTCAAATCGTTCTCGACCATGCTGGACGGCAAGCGATTGCGACTGGCTTTGAACCACCCACTTTAGACCCTGACGCCGAAGATGTAATCGAGGCGCCAGTGAAGTTCATTCGAATCAACAAGAAGACAGGGTACGGATTACTGTCGTTTGTTCGGATCACCGACAAGTCTCAACTTGGTCAACAGCGATTCCACTGCCAGGACAAGTCGATTCGTAGGCGGGCCAATCAGTATACGGGTTCGTTCCACGAGGATTTGCCACTCGTTGTCAGGATGCAACGGAAAAACTATTCAACAGAACGACGGGGCCACTACTGGCTTCTCCTCGGTACTGCGAAACCGTCCGATGAAGGGATGCTTCCATTCTCGAAGTCGGCTCGAAAATCGCGAGGTGACAAGGGGCTATAGAGTCGAGAGGCCAGCTCGTTACCTGGGGCGCACGATGCTGCACTGGCAGCTTGTCCCGAGATTTCTTCTAGATGCGACTTCCAATTTTCCGCCCCAGCCATACCGGCAAACGCAACTCCTCCAGACACCGCCGCCTTGCCTCCGCAATCGCCTCCAGCCGCTTCTCCCGCACCATCGGGTCCGCCACCGCCGCCTTGACCACCTCAACGCCCCGCGCATCCAGCGACGGGATCCGGATGAAACTCTCGGCCGGGATCAGCCGCTCCGGCGCGCCCGGCCCAAAGTACAGCGGCACCGACCAGCTCAGGATCGGGTCCCACAGTTTCTCCGTCACGTATAGATCGCCCTGGTCATAGTTCTCGATCGCCAGCGAGCATCGCGCCGCGCGCAACACCTGCCCCTTGCTCGCGATCCCGCCGCGCCCGCCGAGGTCCGCCGGCAGTCCCATCCCAAACAACTCCAGCGGCACGCCCGCCGCCCGAAGCATCCGCAAGAAGCCCAGCCGTTCCTCGTGACCCGGTAGCGCCACCTTGCCGCTGATGATGGCCGCCAGCGGCACCTCGCTCTCGCGCGGCTGCTGCTTCCGCAGCGCCCGCACATCCTCCGCCAACATCCAGAACGCCGGGAGCGTGACCCGCTCGACGCCCGCCGGGGCCGCGGCGTCCGGCGACCACACCCGCGCGCACCGCTTCACGCCGATGTCATAGAAGTTCCGTGCGATCGGCGGCGGCTCGTACAGCAGCATGCTCACACGCTCGCGCTCAACGCCCAGCATGTCAAACGCCAGCGTCGCCTTGTGCGAGCGATAGTCGCCGCGCACCTTGTGCAGCAGCCGCTTCCACCGCGGCATCTTCCCCGCGCCCTTCGGGAAAAACGGCAGGTTGAAACAGAACACCTGCTCGGCGTCCCGCGCCATGTGCTCGAGCTTGATGCCCGCGGCGTCGTCCCGCCCCATCTCACCGTCGCACTGCGTCCACAGCCAGTCGGCGTTGGTGCCCATGTCACTGAAAATGCCGATGCGCACCGTGGGGCTCCATGTGTTTCCGCGCCGCCGCGACCAAGCCACCGCTCCCCTCACCACCCGCGCCGTGTCGCCTCAGCGATAGCAGCGCTGCACATGCGCCGGCACCATCGCGCGATGCACCGGGATCGCGGGCTCGACGCGCCCGAAGCGGGCCGCCAGCTCGCCCATGAACTCTTGAACGCCGGGGGATTTGACGCTGCGATACGTGACCCACGTGAACGCCGCGCCGGGGCGCATAAGCCTGACGGTTTCGTCAAGGATCCGCACGCGGGCCTTGGTGGGGATCGTGGTCCAAGGCAAAGCGGTGATCACGGCGTCCAGATGCGGCGCGCCGACTTCCTGCGTGTAGCGGGCGATCTCCGCCGCGTCGCCTTGAAACAGCGGCACCTCGGGGAAGTTCTTGGCGAACCGCTTGGCGATCTGCTCGTTCAGCTCCACGGCGAAGAACGTCGTCGCCTCGCCGATCACCTCAAGCACTGCCTTGGTGATCGAGCCCGTGCCCGGCCCGAACTCCACCACCGCCTTGGCCTTGTCCAGCTCCAGCCCGCGCACCATCGCCCGCCCGATCTCCGGGCTGGTGGGAAAGATCGCCGACATCTGCGCCGGCGAGCGCAGGAACGCCGCCAAGAACGCCATGTGATCCCTCGCGTTGGCCAGCGGCGTCCGATTCCTGCCTGGTTGACCCATTGAACCCTCCGAACAACACACGCTGGAGAACCCCACCTCGACGCGCCCGCCCCTCGCCCGACGCACCGGCCGAAGGCGGAGCATATGGACTCAGCTCGCCCCCGTCACGGGCCGATCGGCCGCGCGGCGATGAACATCGCCTCATCGCTCCTACGCTGCCATGTTCCCAACGAATCTCGCGGCGACGCTCCGTCAGCCGCCGCGCGTCCGTCCGTCATTCGAGGTGTTCATGTTTGTCATCCGACGTGCCAAGCCCGACGACACCGCGACGCTGCTGAAGCTGGCCAAGATGGTCCACTTCATCAATCTCCCCGCCGACCGGCAGATCATCGACAGCAAGGTGGCCTGGTCGCGCCAGTGCTTCGTCCTGGCCGCGGAGAATCGCGCCGTGCCGCCCGCCAAGCGCGCCAAGGCACCGGCACGCACCGCAACCGCCGGGGCACTGGGGGCTGGCCTGCGCGACATCACCGGCCGCTCGCCCGTGTTCGTCTTCGTGATGGAGGAGCACCCCGAGTCGCACAGCGGGGCCAGCGGCGTCGTGGGCACCTCGCAGATCATCGCACAGATTTCTTCCCCGGGCCGTCCCAATCTCTCGCTCGAGCTCCGCCGTGCCGAGAAGTTCAGCCAGTCACTGCAGATGGGCGTGTCGCACGTCATGGCCCGGCTGCATCTGGACGAGGACGGCCCGACCGAAATCGGCGGCCTGATCCTGCAACCGTCCTACCGCGGCCATCGCGCCAAGCTCGGGCGGTTTCTGTCCCTCGTCCGCTTCCACTTCATGGGACTGCATCGCGAGTTCTTCTCGCCGCGTGTGCTCGCGGAGATGATGGGCCCGGTGACGCCCGACGGCCAGTCGCCCTTCTGGGACGGATTTACTCGCGCGTTCATCAACATGAGCTACGAGGACGCCGACCGCTTCTGCCAGGAGTCCAAGGAGTTCATCCTCTCGCTCTTCCCGCGCGAAGAAATCTACCTCACGCTCATCGCGCCCGAGGCCCGGGCTTGCGTCGCACAGGTCGGCGCCGAGACCGTCCCCGCCCGCCGCATGTTGGAGAAGCTCGGCTTCCAATACCACAACCGCATCGACCCGTTCGACGGCGGCCCGCACCTCGAATGCGCGCTGGACGCCATCTCGATCGTCAAGGACACCCGCGTCGCCCGCCTCGGTGAGCCCGCGGCGGACGACAAGCCGCTCACGCACCACGCCATCGTCAGCGTCATCGACGACGACGGCGAGTTCCGCGCCGTCGAATGCCCCGCCTCGCTCGATCGCCAAGGCCGCCTCATCATCCCCCGTGCCCAATTGGCCGCGATCCAGGCCGAGCCCGGCCTCGACTGCGGCTTCACGTTCCTCGAACCGCCGCAATCGCGTAAGGCGGCCGCCCCGGCACCCGCCGCGAAGCCACGCGCCGCGAAGCGAGTCAAGGGCCGGGGCTAAGAACGAGGGCCGAGGGGTCAGTGAATCAAGGGAGCCCTGAGCGCAAACTCAGGGCTTTTGTTCGACGCTCGTGCAGGCGGACGCAGTACGCAGAGGACTCAGCGAGAGCAGAGGAAACGCAGAGAAACCTACGGCCGAGCGCGATGACTTTCACCCTCCCCCGTTTCCCAACGGGGGAGGTGCCGCGCTTCGCGGCGGAGGGGGGTGGGGCTTCGAGTTCTTCGTTATCGCGGAGTCGCTGTGTGTCCACGGACCCCCACCGGCTCGAAGACTCGCCACCTCCCCGGTGGACCGGGGGAGGGCGTTTGCTTGCTGACGGCTGACAACTGAAGGCTGGCGGCTGCCCACCTACCTTCCGTCATGCCGACCGACCAAGCCTCGCACGTCCGCCGCGGCCCTTGCAATCTCATCGCCGGTCAGTGGGTGCCGATCACCGGCGACGCGCTGGCGACGGTGAACCCTGCGTTCCCGGAGCAGCGCATCTACGCCTGCACGCCGCGCGTGGCGAACGTGAGCGACGCCTGCGCCGCGGCTCGCAAGGCCCTTCCGGCGTGGTCGCAAACGCCTCGTGAAAAGCGCTTCGCGGTCTTGCGGCGCTTCGCCGAGATCGCCAAGGCGGGCCAGTTGCTGATGGCGGACCTCTTGTGTGACGAGATCGGCAAGGTCTTGTGGGAGTCCAAGCAGGAGGCCGCGTTGCTCTCGGGCAAGGTGGACATCACGCTGGACCCGGCCCCCGAGGGGGGGCTGCGGCGCGTCAGCGACTTTGAGTTCGCCCTCTCACCCTCGCGCGTCGGGCGATGCACCTTCAAGCCCCACGGCGTCATGGGCGTCATTGGCCCCTTTAACTTCCCGGCGCATCTGCCCAACGGCCACATCGTGCCCGCGCTGGCGATGGGCAACACCATCGTCTTCAAGCCCAGCGACAAGGCGATGGCGGTGGGGCAGCAGCTCGCGGAGTGGTTCGACGACGCGCTCCGCGCAGAGGGCGTGAACATTCCCGGCGTCATCAACCTCGTGCAAGGCGGGGCCGATGTCGCCGCGGCACTCTCGACGAACCCGGAGCTGGACGCGATCGCGTTCACCGGCTCGTGGCCCGTGGGCAAGAAGATCCTCCAGGCGAATCTCGATCGCCCCGGCCGCATCATCGCGCTGGAACTCGGCGGCAGCAACCCCGCGGTCTTCATGCCCGATTGCGACCTGCGCCTCGCCGCGATCGAGCTGGCCCGCTCGGCGTTCGCCACCACCGGTCAGCGCTGCACATGTACGCGCCGAGCGCTGATCCACCGCGACATCGCCGACCGCCTCATCAGCGCGGTGTGCAAGATGGCCTCCACGCTTTCGGTCGGCCCGCCCCGCGCGACGCACCCGGTGTTCATCGGCCCGCTGAACAACGAGCGGGCCCGCGCCGACGTGCTGGATTTCCAGTCGCGGGCCCAAGCCGCGGGCGCGGAGGTGCTCGTGCGCGGCAGCGCGATGGACACGCCTGGAAGCACGAGCAAGGGCTTCTTCGTCACGCCGTCGGTCCTGCGCGTGGAGCGGTTCACCGCCGCGGACGCGATGACGCCGGGCGCGGCGGGTGCAGGCGGTGGGGGGGCGGGCTTTGACGCAGGCTACGACACCGAGATCTTCGGCCCACTGCTGCGCGTGGCCATCGTCAGCGACCTTGACGACGCCATCGCGCAGGCCAACGCCACCCGCTACGGCCTCGCCGCCGCGATCTTCACCAAGGACACCACCGCCGCGGCCCGCTTCGTCAGCGAAGTCCGCGCCGGCTGCATCAACGTCAACGCGGGCACCGCCGGCGCCTCCAGCAAGCTCCCCTTCGGCGGCCTGGGCTGGTCGGGCAACCATCGCCCGGCGGGCTCGTTCGCACTCGACTACTGCGCCACGCCGGTTGCGAGCATGCTGGAAACCTCCGACGCTGCGGCGTTGCCCGAGGGCATGACCCTCGACGACGCGTGGCTGAAGGCGTGACGGATGACCCCGCGGCTGTGCGGGGCTCCGCCGTATTGGGTGGCCCCGCCTTTCCAAGGCGAGGCGCAGGCAGTCCGCACGAACCGAGACACACGCCGCTCCGCCGCGATCACCATGCCCACCGCCCGCCCGAATCTCGCCGACCTCGTGCTGTTGGCACGCCTCAGCGGCGCGTGCGTCGTGGTCGTGCTCGTCGGTTTGTTCGGGCCGCGGGCGTTGACGCGGTTCATCATCGACGTCAGCAAGATCCCGACCGGGCCCAACGGCATCATCGGCAAGGTCTTTGACCACATCCGCGACTCGATCGCGACCATGCCGCTGATGGATTACCCGGTGCGCATCACCATTCTCGCGGCCGCGGCGTTGGGCGTCACGCTGCTGACGGCCCGCGGACCGTCACTGGCACGCTTTCTCAACGTCCGGAGGGCTCGATGATCGACTACGGCTGGTTTCGCGTCATCGTCCGCTTCGTCGGCGTGCTGCTGGTGATCTACTTCGGGCCCACGGCGGTGATTGCGGCAGTCTCGCTGGCGATCAACCTCCCGAACTACCTCAGCGGGGCGACCGGCCCTGAATACACGTACATCGTCCTGGCGATAATCAGTTCGGTGCTCACACCCGCCGCCGCCGCGGGCGTCGGTGTGTACTTCGCCCTGGGCGGCAACGCCTTCATCCGCTGGTGCATGCGCGGCATCGGCAACTTCTGCCCCACCTGCGGCTACGACATCCGCGGCCTCACCGCCACCCGCTGCCCCGAATGCAACGGCACGATCACGCCGCTGGCGGCGCGCGACGCGGCTATGGCGCTGCCCGCCCCGCATGACCCGCCGCCGCCAGCGATCTGATCACGCAGCCAACGTGTCGCCCGTTCTCGCCGCGATTCACATCGCCGGCGCGACCTCGCCGCCGCCCTCGACAGCCCCGCACTCCGGACACGGCATGCCTGGCGTGGCCCGAATGTCATATCCACAGTTCCGGCAGAAGCCGCGGAGCGAGGCCTGCGACAGCATCGCGTACGCGGCCCCGATCACCGCGATCAACAGCGGGATTCCCAGGAAGATCACGCCGACGATCAGCAAGCACACCGACAGAAACGCCAGCGTCATGACCGTCAGCGTCAGGGCCAGCAGCGAAAGCCAGACCAGGCCCGCCGTGAGATTCCAAGAGTACTTCATCGCGTCAAAGACGCCGATCGCCGGGAGCGCCGGGTCCACGAGTCGGAGCATCCCGGGGTAAAGCCGGAGTGAGACGAAGGTCATCGCCAGAACGGCGAAAAACACGAGGACAAGCACGAGAACGAACATGATCGACAGGGGGGCGGTGCCGCCGCCCGCGCCAACCGCGCCGGTGGCCGCCGCACCGACGAGCCCGCCGACGACCGCAAACGGCACAATGACCACGAGCGAGATGAGGTACAGCAGTAAGATGTAGCCGATGAGGCTCCAGAACCTCGGCACTACACATCTGATGTCTTCAACGCTCGTGGCCTGCCCGCGGGCCGCACGCACGCCGACGAAGAGCGAGCCAACCATCAAGGGCGCGACCACCAGAACCGAGTAGACGAAGTTCACCAGCGACCCCAGGGGCGAAGCCACGTAATCCAGTCCGTACTGGATGATGTTTCCCACGAACGACGCGCCGACGTAGAGCAGCGACGCCAGCAGCAGCGTCACATAGTGCTTCTGAAACGACGCGAAGCCGATCTCAAAGGCGCCCTGAAACGAGTACGCCGGAAGCGCGATGCCGCCCTCTCCATCGACGCCGCCACCGCCCGCGCCGCGTCCACCCACCCGCGGCGGAACCGGCGGCAGCCCCATGAACCCGCCGCCCGCGCCCGGCAATGGCGGCGGTAGCGGAGGCGGCCCCGACGACGACCCGCCCGCACCCGGCACCCCGTACGGATTCGGCCTGAAATCTGACCCGTAGTCTGACATCGGCATCCCCTCGCTCAACTCACTCGCTTGACCAACCCGCCGCGACCAAGGCGGACACCCGCCCGCCCGCGCGCCATCAGCATACCAGATCGCCCCCGTGCCGCGAACACGCGAGGCCGAAGCGTTGACGCTTCGCACACCAACGTTCCCAAGGCCGGGCCCCTCTGCACATGTCCTCCGGATTCCGCGATCCCTCGTTCCCTTGCTCCCTCATTCCCTCGATCACGTCCGCCTCCGATACACTCCGCCGATGCCCAAGACCGTCCTGCCTGACGCCCGCGTCTCGCCCCGCTTCGCCGGGATCAGCACCTTCGCACGCTATCCGCGCCTCGAAGACGTCCTGCCCGAAAACGCGCCGGTCGACTGGGCGATCTACGGCGTGCCCATGGACGCCGGCGTCTCCTTTCGCCCCGGCGCACGCTTCGGCCCTCGCGCCATTCGCGACGCCTCGCAGTATGTCAAGCGATACCACTTGCAGCACAACGTGGACGTCTGCGCGCAGCTCAGCCTCGCCGACGCGGGGGACGCGCCTGTCGCGCCATTCTCGATCAACGACACGCTGGACCTTGTCGAGTCGTTCGCCAGCTCGCTGGTGACGCTCCCGGCCGCGTCGCCGAACACGCGCCTGTTCGCCGTGGGCGGCGATCACTCGATCTCGTACGCCAACATCCGCGCGACGTATTCGCGCCTGGGTGAGCCCTCCGGCGGCATCGCGCTCATCCACTTTGACGCGCACCTGGACACCGTGGACACGCTCTGGGGCGAAAAGTACTCGCACGCGTCGCCGTTCCGCCGCGTGATCGAGGAGGGATTCGTCGATCCCAAGCGCATGATCTCCATCGGCCTGCGCGGCCCGTTGAACACCGTGGACGACCTGGCCTTCGTCAAGCAGCAGGGCGTCACGCTGGTCTCGTGTGACGACTTCGCCCGCGCCCCGTTTGCCACACTCGATGCCTTCCTCAACCGTATCGGCAAGCAGCCGGCGTACGTCACGTTTGACATCGACTGCGTCGATCCGGCGTTCGCGCCCGGCACCGGCACGCCGTGCCCGGGCGGGCTGACCAGCACGCAGTCGTTTGACCTCCTGCGCCGGCTCGCGGGTGTCAATGTCGCCGGCGCCGACCTTGTCGAAGTGCTGCCGGACCGCGATCCGACGGGAATCACCGCGCTTCTCGCGGCCCACGTCATGTTCGAGATCCTCGCCCTCGACGCGTTCAGCCGAAGGTGAACGATGGTCGCAGACACCCGCGACATGCTGAAACTGCCCAAGCGCTCGCACCCGCTCGTTCGCGCCATCGCGGCACAGTGGCGCACGCTCACCAGCCCGGCCCGCTCACGCGCCCGCGGCCCCGGCGAGCCGATCGTCATCGCATGCAGCGCCGGCGCGGATTCCTCCGCGCTCTGCATCGCGCTGGCAGCCGCGCACGCGCGGTTCGTCATCGCCCATGTGGTTCACGATCTTCGCCCCGCGAGCGACGCTGAACGTGATTGCGACGCCGCCGCGGCGCTTGCGAAAGCCATCGGCGCCCCATTCGTGACGTGCCGGGTGGGCGTCCGGGCGATCCCGGGAAACTCCGAGGCCAACGCGCGCCGCCTGCGCTACGACGCCCTCACCGCCATCGCACGCGAGCGCGGCCTGCGCTTCATCGCCACGGCCCACCACGCTCAAGACAACCTCGAGAGCCTCCTCATGACTATCGCGCGAGGCGGCAGCCTGCGAGCGCTGGGCGGAATCCGGCCGCGTTTGCGCTGGCCGGGCTCTGACATCACGGTCATCCGCCCGATGCTCACGCTGTCTCCCGCGCAGACGCGAGGCCTCTGCAGCGAAGCCGGCTGGACATGGGCCCACGACGCGACCAACGACGATCGCAGCGGCGATCGCGTCCGTAGCGCGCTGCGTCATCGGGTCGTCCCCGAGTTACTCGGGATCCTGCCCGACGCGTTGAACGGCGCGCGACGGACCTCGCGCCTCGCGTCTGGCGCCGCGGCGGTCGTCGAGCACGCCGCGCGGAGCGCGATGACCGGCTCCGCCGAGGCAACCGAGCCGGGCGACCTGCTACGCATGCCCCGTGTCCGGCTCGCCGCGCTCCCGCCGGTGGTCATCGGTGAAGTGCTCCGCAACGCGATTCGAAGCGCGGGCGTGCCGGGTTCCGCTCGGTCGCTCTCCCAGAAGACGCTGGAAGCGATCGGGACCTTGATTTGCTCAGACGCCACCGATCCGCGGGTGTTTCACTTGCGTGCGATGGACGTCTTGGTGGACGCGCATCAGGTGCGCGTCCGGATGCGTGACGGCGTCGCCCGTGCTGCTGATTCTGGATAACCTGATCCCATGAGCAAACGCACGCTGACCGTCCTGCCGCGCCGCCGAGTCCTGCATGAGCGCGCCGCGCCGCAAGCGCCGGTGGCCACCGGCGCCGACGGCGCGTTCAAGGTGCCCGAGCATGTGGATGTCCCACTGGGCGAGTACATGCAGCGCCGCGAGCGCGTGCTCAAGTCACTCGGCAAGTCCGCGGCCCTCGTCCTCGCCGGCACCGAAGGCGGCGAGGATTTCGCGGTCAACGCGTTCTTCCAGCACCTCACCGGCATCACCACCGAGTCCGGCGCGATGCTGCTCTTTGACCCGAGCAACGACGACCCGCGCAAACGCGTGATCCTCTTCCTCCGCCCGCTCAACCCCGAGGCCGATCGCTGGGACGGCCTGCGAGACCATCTCTCCGGCGCGCTCCGCGCACGTCTGGGGTTCCGCACCGTGCTCCGCACGACGCACATGCCCATGTGGCTCGCCTACGCCGCCCGGCGCTGCAAGAGTCTGGCTTGTTTACACCCCTTCGCGCAGCACACCCAAAGCGTGGGGGAAGACCTCGCGACGTATCGCAAGGTCGCCGAACGCGTTGTCGGCGTGCAGATCGAGGACCGCACGGACCTCCTGCCGCGCATGCGCGCGGCGAAATCTCGCATCGAACTCTCGCTGATCCAACACGCGATCGACATCACGCGCGAGGGCTTCCTCAGCGCCATGCGCACGCTCGCGCCGGGCGCCGGCGAGAGCCGCGTCCAGCAAGCGATCGAGCAAACCTACGCGTCGCACGGCGGCCAAGGCCTTGCCTTCGGGTCGATCGTCGGCTCAGGAGTCAACGCCACGGTCCTGCACTATCGCGCCAACTCCGGCCCCACGGCTGAGGGCGATCTCGTCGTCATCGACTCGGGCGCGAAGTTCGGCGGCTACTGCGCTGACATCACGCGCACACTCCCGGTCAACGGGCGATTCACGCGTCAGCAGCGCGCGATCTATGACGTCGTGCTGATGGCCCAAGAGGCCGCGATCGCCGCGTGCCGGCCGGGCGCGTCACTGTGGGAGATCGACGCCGCGGCACGATCCGTCATCGAGCACGCCGACCTGGGCGACTACTACATCCACGGCATCGGGCACCATCTCGGGCTCGAAGTCCACGACATCGACCCGCGCACGCCGCTGGAGCCCGGCGCCGTGGTCACGATCGAGCCCGGCGTCTATATCCCTGAGCAGAAACTCGGCATCCGCATCGAGGACGATGTGCTCATCACCTCGCGCGGGCGGCAGGTGCTGTCAGAGTCCATCCCCAAAACCACCAGCGAAATCGAGCGTGTGATGGCGGAGCGGTGAGTCCGGAGCAGCACCGGGCACCGGGCATAGGACACCGCGGAAACGCCGGACCGCTTGACTTCAACGAACCTCGGACTGGCGAAGCGATCACCTCGCCGCCAATGTTCGTCGCGAGTTGAAAGTGTCGCGTCTTGGGATCAAACAGCAGCACCACGAGCACCGCAGATCGTTCACTCCCCGGCAAGCAATCCTCAGTGCAGACGCGATCACCGAAGATCACCAGGTCGTTGTAGCCGTCGTCGTTGTCATCGACGTTCCGCAGGTGCAGGAGCGGCGGGTCGTAGACAAAGCCGTCGTCGTGCTCGTCGCACACTCTGATCTGCCAACCGTCCAGCTTGAGCGATCCGTTCCCTTTCGAAGTGACCTCGATCGTCAGAGGAAAACCGAGACCCGGCCCTGTAGTGATCTGTCCGCTCCAACTCCGCCACCCTTCTTGGGGCATTGCAACCAAGTCCGCCGTGGACGTCGGGAGCCCGGACTTGTCAGCGTGCGAATCAGCGCATCCGGCAAGTACCAGAAAAAGCACGAGTGCGGACGACATCACCGTGCGTATACACCGTTTCATTCCGGTGTTTCGGCACGCTGGCAGGACTGGCTGCACTGTTCGCCGATCGTCGCCAGCGTGACGCAGAAGAGTCTACATGCGTGATCCACGAAAGACACCGGGATCAATGACACCGCTCATGGTGTCGCCGGCGCACCGCGCCCAGCGATCATACGAATTGCCCAGAAGATCGCTTCAGCGCTATACGGCCAGATCAGCCGGCCCGCGAACAGGAATAGCAGGATGAACAATGTCAGCGCGATGAGCTGGCCGTTCTCGCTCTCCATCAGGTCGCGATAGCCGCGATGGAAGCTCTTGACGATCCCGCCGCCATCCAACGGCGGCACGGGCAGCAGGTTGAACAGCGCGGTGCCGAGGTTGAGCCACGCCCCGAGGATCAGAAACGTGACGCCGATGTCCAGTGGCGAGCCGCCCGACGCGATCGCGCTCAGGCTGATTGCACCGCCATTGCGAATCAGCAGTCCCGCGCCGATGACGCACGCCGCCGCGAGCACGAGATTCATCAGCGGGCCGCAGAAATACACCCACGCGTCGGCGTGGCGCCCGCGAAGGTTCGACGGGTTGATGGGCATTGAGCCCGACGGCAGCCCGACGATCGCGAAGAAGAGCAGCCCGCGGATGCCCATGTGTACCGCGGGGTTGCCCGTCATGTGGCCCATGACGATCGGCGTGTTGTCACCCCGCGAGATCGCCGCCCAGCCGTGAGCCAGCTCGTGCAACGTAACGCCGACGACGGCCCACACGCACCAGCCAATGAGCAGGCCCGGTCCGCCGACCCGCAGAATGTCCAGCACCCACCATGAAATCATCTGCGAGTACCCCCGTGCCCGAATCATCCACAACGATCGGCATATACACGCGGCGTGCGGGCTTTGGAGCAACGCCGCGGCCGGACAAAAGAACAGGCCCGTGAGGAACGCTCACGGGCCTGAAGGATACGTTGAAATCCGTCAGCTCGCTCAGGCCTTTGCGCCCGCGGCCTTGGCACCCGGCGCCTTGGGCGCGGGCTTGGCCGGCAGGATCGCGGCCTTCACCGCGGTCTGCACGATCGCGTCAAACGTCTTGGGGTCGTGGATCGCGATCTCGCTCAGCATCTTGCGGTTCAGCAGGATGCCGCTGTTGCGGAGCCCGTTGAGGAACACGCTGTATCGCGTGCCGCGCATGCGGCAGGCGGCGGTGATACGGACGATCCAGAGGCTGCGCATGTCGCGCTTGCGCTGGCGACGATCGCGATAGGCGTAGACACCGGCGCGAACGATGGCGAGGCGTGCCCGCCAGAAGCTGTGACGCTTGCTGTTCTGGTAGCCGCGGGCTTGATCCATGATCCGCTTGCGCTTCTGCGCACGAGCGGCACCTTTACGTACACGAGGCATACGAAACTCCTTGTGTCAGGCGGGGAGGCGAATGTCGTCGCCTGCTTGAATCCCGACGGACGTTGCCACGACCGGGCTCGCGAGGAACACCCCCGCGACGGCGTGCGGTTTGAGTCTCACGTCTACCGGTGAGGGCCGGCGTGAAACGTGAATCGACGGTTTAGCTGCGGGCGACGGTCTTCGCGGCCGCGGAGCGCGTGGCGCGGACACCCTTGGTCTTCGGGGCGGCGTAGCCGACCTGGCGACCGGTCTGCTCGGCCTTCCGCTGCGCCGGCGAATCGCTCTTGCGCAGAGCGGCCCGGGGCATCGTGCGACCACGCACGCGACGGAACAGCAAGCCTTCCAGCGCCTTGGCCTCGGCGTTCGAGACGTAGCGATCCTTGCGCAGGCGGCGCAGGCGATCCGAAGCCTTGCCCGACTTCAAGTGCTTGCTGTTGGCGCTCTTGTGCTTGAGCTTACCGGTCTTGGTAAACCGGAAGCGCTTGAGGAGACCCTTGTGCGGCTTGTTCTTGCCCATGGGAGAAACCTTGGAGAGGGAGGCACGACCGGCCAAAGGACGATCACGCCGCCCGAAGTTGCGGAGAGGATGTTAGGGGGGTCACGGGCTCAAGTCGAACGCTCCCGCGGGATCGTCGTCGCCCCGCCTACCCGCCACTGGTGGGCACACTCCGGACACCGGGTCAGCCCGCTGTCACCGGGGTCGGTTTGCGCCAGATCGTAGAGGCAGCTCGGGCAATGACGCTCGGCCAGCCAGGCGATCGCGATCTCATCGACGTTGCCGGGGATGATGTCGCCGGGGATCAGGTACGAGCGGCGCAGGAAGTACCTCGCCCACCACCACCCAAGCAAAGCGATCCAGATTCCGACGACCGTCAAACTCTTGAGCAGCGAGCCGGGGACGATGACGCTGCGGCCAAACATGACCACCACGACGAGTGAAGCTGCCGCAATCCCCAGAGGCAGGCTATGAACTGATCGACCGCCGAGCCGCACGCGCACCCGCTCGTAGAGCATGTACACGCGCTTGCGATCGAGCTCGCTGAACTCCGACATCCTGATCCTCGCCCGCACCAGCACCTCATCGCCCGCGTGATCGCGCGTGAGCAGCATCGACGCGCCGAACAGCACACTCAGTGGCGATGCCACGAGCCACTTCCACGCGAGCACACCGCGTTGGCGAAGTGACATCCTCGGCGGCACAGAATCAAATTGCGTCATTGAGTCCGCTCGGTACTCGCCACGCATGGGAACACTCGGGACAACGGGTGAGAGCGACCCGGGAATGCTCGTGTGGATCATTGGGCTCTGGCGGCTCCGGAGTCAGGCTCTTGAGGTCGTAAAGGCACGCCGGGCAGCGGCCCTCGGCGAGCCAGGCGCGGATGATGGCGTCGTCGTCGCCGTGCAGCGGGCTGCCGGGGATCCGGAATGTCCGCGCCCCGAGAACAGTGGCCCAGATGAAGGAGTACGCCACCCCTGTCAACGCAGCGGACCACCAAAAGCGCATCACTGACGGGCCCGACGCGAGTGACCATCTCAATACGAGAAGCGCGGAGACACCGATCGTCAGTCCGATCAGGAGCTTCGGGATGCGGCGAACGGACTTGTTGCCAACGCGAACCCGCGCGCGGTCGGTCAATTGAAGCATGTCGCGGCGTTCTGGTGTTCCGAAAGGAATCCGGGGAGGAGCACGGCGGATGAGGGTTGGGCTGCCCGCGTCGTCGTGCGCGTGGCTGACGAACTCGCCGAGGAAGGGGCGGATGATCGGCGTGATGAAACTCTCGCTGGCGCTGGCGAGGACGGCGATCGGGCCCGAGCGGCGGTATTTGGCTTGTCCGCCTTGCTTGCCCGGCGATCTAGGGACATCGGGGCTCACCTGAGCCCCGCGCCTTCTTCGAGGCCGAGCATGAGGTTGGCATTTTGGATGGCTTGGCCGCTGGCACCTTTGACGAGGTTGTCGATCGCGGCGACGACAACGAGGCGCGGGTGTGCGCCGGTGCCGCTGCGTGCGAAGGCGGGGTTGGTGACGCGGGCGTTGATGTGGACGCTGTTGGTTTTCTGGACGTCGCGGAGCGTGGGGGTGTCGTCGCGGATGGTGATGAAGGGCTCGGTGGCGTAGGCGGATTTGAGGGCGTGCTGAGCCGCGGCGGTGGTGGTGGTGTGGGGGGTGGGGTCGGTGAGTTCGGCGGTGATGGTGGTGAGTATGCCGCGTTCGATGGGCAGCAAGTGCGGGAGGAAGAGGACTGACGGCGTTGAGCGATCGGCCGCCGGACCCGCCTCGGAGAGGCGGGCCACCGAGGAGGCCGCGAGCGTCTGCTCGATCTCGGGTTGGTGCCGATGGCTGCCGTGCCCGTACGCGCTGAAGTTGTCGCCCGCTTCCACAATCGTCAGGTGCGGTTTCGCCTCGCGCCCGGCGCCGCTGGCCCCGCTTGCAGCGTTAATGATGATCGAATCCCCCTTGATCAGCCCGGCCCGCAGAAACGGCGCAACCGCGAGCGCGCTGGCTGTCGGATAGCACCCCGGGTTCGCCACCAACGTCGCGCCCGCGATCCGCTCACGATAGAGCTCCGGCAATCCATACACCGCGTGCGCGAGATTCTCGGCATCGGTGTGATGATGCCCGTACGCCGCGTGGTAGATCGAAGCGTCTTTGAGTCGGTACGCCGCCGAGAGATCAACGACCTTGACGCCGCGCGACAGCAACTGCGGCGCGTGCGTCATCGCCGCCTCATGCGGCAGGCACAAGAACGCCAGACGGCACGCGCCCGCGATCGCATCGTGATCAATCGGCCTGCACATCTCCGGCGTGCGCGGGCTCAGTCGCCCCGCCAAACGCGGGAACTCGCGAAGGATCGAGAACGGCTCGGGGCGGGCGCTCGCGAGATACGCCGCGTGCATGCCCGGATGCTGCGCGAGGAGTTCGAGCAGCTCGAGGCCGGTGTATCCGGTGGGGCCGAGTATGGCGACGGGGATGGACATGGGCAAAGGGTATTCGGAGGGAAAGGGAACGAGGGAGCCAGGGATCTAGGCCAGTGCAAGATCCAGCAGCTCCGGCTCGACCGTGCGCCCGCCGTTGAATGTCGAGATCGCCGGGCGCACCACGACGTCAAGCCTGTGCCCGCTCACCAGCTTCGCCCGATGCTCGCCCCAGCGCCACGCGACCACACGCAGCAATCGCGCCGGGCCAACCGGTACACGAGCGCGAATCGTCAGCGCCAGATGATCACCCGTCTTGCCCAACGGCTGCGGCGGGGCCGCGAGCACCATATCGCGCAGCAATATCGCCGGCGCGGGATTTCCGCGACCGAACGGCGCCAGTTGCTCAAGCTCCACAACCTGCTCGAGCGTCAGCTCATGCGCCGCCGCTGCGCAGTCGATGGTCAACTCGCGCGTCAGTCGCTCAGGCGCGATGTTCTCATTGGCGTAGCATGTGAAGTCCTCAGCGAACGCCGCGACGTTCTCCGCCGGCATCGCCAGCCCCGCGGCCATGTCGTGCCCACCAAACTTCGTGAGATGTTTCGAGCACGCGTCGATCGCGCCGTGAAGATTGAACCCGTCAATCGAACGGCCTGACCCATGCGCACACACCACGCCTGTGCCGTCCGTGCTGATCTGCATAAGGATCGTCGGGCGGCAGAAGCGATCCACCAGCCGCGAACACACGATGCCCACGACGCCAGCGTGCCAAGACTCGTGAGCAAGCACGATCGCCCGCCTGTCTTGCCCTGTCATGCCGCCCTGCTCGGCCATCTGCATCGCGTGCTCAAGGATCGTCGCCTCCGTCGCGCGCCGGTGCCGATTCTGCGACTCCAGGAACTCCGCGATCTCTGCCGCGCGGGCGTCGTTCGCCGTCGTAAACAGCTCCACCGCCTGCGCTGCGTGCGCCATGCGCCCGCTGGCGTTGAGCCTTGGCGCGAGCTTGAAGCCCACGTCCCAGGCGTCAATCTTTTCATTGTCCAGCGCCGCGGCCGCGATCAGCGCCCGCAGCCCCGCGTTCTCCGCGAGCCGAATCCGTGCCAGCCCATGACGCGTGAGCACGCGGTTCTCACCGATCAGCGGCACAACGTCCGCAATGCACCCAAGCGCCGCGAACGCCAGCAAGTCCAGCAGCAGCGACCGCATCTGCGGCGTCGCCCGCGGGCCGTGCTCGCCCGGCGGCGCGTGCATCGTCGCCAGGCGCCACGCGAGCTTGTACGCAACACCCGCGCCGCACAGTTCGCCGTAGGCGTATGTTGAATCCGGGCGACGCGGATGCACCACCGCGTACGCCCGCGGCAGATCATCAAGCGAGCTCGGCGGGTTGTGATGATCGGTGATGATCAGGTCCACGCCGAGTTCTTGGGCCCGCGCCGCGGGTAGCAACGCCGTGACGCCGCAATCCACCGACACAATGACCTTGGCGCCCTGACGCGCGAGTTCCTCGATCGCTGCGACGTGCAGCCCGTAGCCCTCGTCGAGCCGATGCGGGACGTACGTCGAGACATTCGCGCCGGGGTCGATGTGCCTGAGCGTGTGATAGAGGATCGCGGTGGCGGTGATGCCGTCAACATCGTAATCGCCGTAGATGACGATCGGCTCGCGATCGCGCAGCGCGCGAAGCAATCGCGCGGCGCTGGCGTCAAGATCGGGGATGCCCGAGGGATCAAGCAGATCATTGAGCTTGGGATTCAGGAATCGCGCCGCATCGGCAGTCTCGGTGATCCCGCGCGTCAGCAACACGCGGTGCGCGATCGAGCGAGCCGCGCCGCCCTGGCCCGTCGTCGCGCCGTCGGGCGATGGCGCGGGCGAGATCGCGGTCGGCTCACTTTGATTGCGCAATCGCCAGCGCCGGGTCAGGCCACGGGCGGGGATGACAATCACCGAAGATGCGTGAGGCGTCGCGATGCGACCGGTCATGGCCACAGCGTAGACCAGCGCGAGCGATTACTGACAGCCGTTGAAGAAGATCCCGAAGAAGCAGTTGTAATCGCCCTCGGTCACGCCGTTGTTCACCTGGCCGGGCGGGCCGAACGGCGGCAGCGGCGTCGCGTCGTCACCGGCGATATCGCAATAGCGGAGCGAATCAAAAAAGCCGGAGAAGAACGCGTTGTAGTCGCCTTCGGTCACTCCGTTGTTGACGGAGTATGTCGGAAGGACGACGCCGCGATCGTCCGCGATGTCGGTCGGGTTGCAGGGCGGAGCGGAGGTGGGGGCGCCGAAGCCGCGCACGATGATCACGCGGTTGCCGCTACCAAACGTGGAGAAGATGAACTCGTTGGTCCAGGGATCCAGTGCGCCGCCCTCGGCACCGTTGAGGCCCGTGACAAAGTCAGTGCCCGTCGCCAGCACGGGCAAGCCGTTGGCGTCGACCTGATACGCGCGAACGACGTTGCAGCTGAACAGTGAAAGCAGAACCGTCGGCGTCTCGAACTGCGGCGAGTTCGTCGGCACGTACACGATGCCCTCCGGCCCGCAGCCAGTGAACACGGCGGGCAAGATCGGCACGCCGATGTTGTACAGCCCCGGCTCGAGCGGGTCCGGGGTGATCGGCGAGATGTACCACTGGCCGCCGTTGTAGCTGCCGATGATCAGCTTGCCCGAGTTCGGAAAGCCCTCAGGAATGACCGTCGCGGTGCCGGTGGAGCTGGTAATCCCGAGCGGGCTGAGATTCGTGACGCGCGACGGCGCGGACTGCCCCTCGCGAATCTGCCCGAGCGTGTGATTGCTGAACGTCGTGTATCCCAGCGTGCCGTTGGGGAATAGGAAAAGCCCGCCATCAATAAACGCGGCGGACGAAAGCTGGGTCGCGACGCCATCGAAGCCGGTGATCGAGCCTTGGGCGTTTCGAATCACGTTGATCTGATAGACCGCACCAAGACTGCCGTTGGCGGCACCGCCGATCAGCATCGTGTTCCGCGTCGCCATGACGACGCCGCCGAGCTGCGCCGGAACGCCGGGCGGAGTGCCCAGGACTGTGAGCGAGTAGTTACTGACGTATCCCGGTGCGATGGACTGCGCGTGGGCCGCGGGCGATGCGAGCATCATGCCGGCCGACATCAAGAAACCAGACACGGCAACCGCAGGGGTGGACAACATGCGCATGGACGACTCGCTTCCGGTGGGCTCTGCCAAGGTACGCTGACACCATACACCCCGATCGTTCTGCGGACAATCAAAACACGAGCTCGCCCGCATGATGCGGGGATTTCCGGTGACTCAGCAGTCGCATCTTGGCTGCGCCCGAGGAAGGCTGGGAGCTGTACTCAGTTCGGCTTGGGCGCTGGTTTCGCGGTGGGCGCTAGAGCAAACACGCGCTTGCGATCGGTCACGACGACGCCACCAGCCTGTTCAACCGTCACCGCGAACGCCGCGGGGTTGTCGCGGACCAACACTCGCGGATCGACCGGAATCACGATGTCGCCAGTGGCCGGATCGACCAGCGCGGCGCGATTGTCAAACAAACCGCCGTCCACCGGATACTCCGCTGGGCGACCGGGATCGAAGATCCAGAGCTGATATTGCTCGCGCGTGGGGTCGTTCTGGGCCAGGCTCTTGAAGCGGAGGAAGCCACGCTGCAAACGCTGATTCCAGACGACATCGCCGCCGGCCAGCGTCTTTCCGACCGGGTCGTCCGTCGGCGTGAACGCGAAGACACTCGTATCCGTGTGATTCTGCAAAAGCTCCTGACGCTGCACCCATGCCGGCGCCGGGGCAGACACCGCCGTCGGCGGGGGCGTGCGCAGCCAGCCGATCGCGGCGAGCAACAACGCCGCGGCCGCCGCGGCCCAGCCCGACCACATCGACATCTTCGAGGGCCGCGCGGCCGGCAGCGGACGGCGAACCGCGTCGCTCGCGATGACCGGTCGCGCCGTATCACCAGATCCCATCGCGCCCACGAGCGCTCGACCCTGCGACAACAGCAACGCACGAAGCGCCGGGGGCAGTTGCTCGCCGCTGCGCTCAACGCCCACCGCGACCGACGCCGCGAGCGTTTCGTACGATTCAATCGTCGAAACATCGAAACCGGCGTTTCGCAAAGTTTCCAGCGACTGCTGGAGTTCGACAGACTCCTCACCCGTCAGGCCGCCGGTGGCGATGCCCGCGAGCAACTCGTTCACGCGTTCGATGAGGCGGAGCTGATCGCTCATTGGCCGCCTCCCTTCGTGAGCGCACGCAGGATGCTGCTGCCGCCGATGATCTCACGCAGGCGCATCAGCCCGCGCCGGAGGCGTGTCTTCACCGTACCGACCGGCACGCCCGTCGCCGCGGCGATCCGTGAATGCGACAAGCCCCGGTGCAGTGCGAGCTCCAGCACATGACGCTCGTCCGCATCCAGTCGCGTCAACGCGACCGCGGCACGCCGCAGATCCTCAGCCATCACCGGGCCGTGCGCGGGCTCATGCTTCACAGGCTTGGGCTCAACTCCCTCATGCAAATGCAAGCGCGAGCCCATGCGGCGCTGTGCATCAATCAGGCGTCGATGCGCGATCGTGGCGATGAACGAAGCCTCAGATCCCAAGCGCGGATCGTATCGAGCGGCGCACCGCCAGACCTCAACGAAGATCTCCTGCACGCTGTCCTCGACGTCACCGCCCAGCGGCTCCAGGTACCGTCGCGCCAGACCCAGGACCATGCCGCCATATTCATCCAAGCACGCACCCACGGCGTCAACGTCGCCGGCGGCAATGCGGGGCAGGATGGGGGCTTGAAGCATCAAGTTCAGCACGCAGCTCTATCGAGATTCGGATCATAAGCGTGCAGGGCACACGAAAATTTTCTCACCGACTCAAAAACTGGGCTGTGTGGGCGTGCGATGGGTGTGCGGCGGATCGTGCGCACCTGGCATCGCTGTGCCCGCACGTTCCCCAGCACCGCGGAGAGGCGGTGTTTATCTACTTTGACCGGAGAGAATTCATGAAGAAGTGTGTTGCTTTGGCATCGTTGTTGTCCCTCACCGCAGTCGCGGGCCTCGCGTCCAACGCATCGGCCGAGCTGGTCTACGGCGTCACCCTCGACCAAACCCTGGTCTCGTTTGACAGCGCCGCACCGGGCACGCTGCTCAGCGGTGTGCCCCTGACCGGCCTGCAGGCCAACGAGGTCATCCGCGGGATCGACCTCCGCCCAGCCACCGGCGTCGTCTACGGCCTCGGCAGCTTCAACCGGCTTTACACCATCAACCTGACCACCGGCGCCGCGACTCAGGTCGGCAGCACGCTGACCCCGTCGCTCAACGGCTCGAGCTTCGCGTTCGACTTCAACCCCACCGTCGATCGCATCCGCATGGTCTCTGACGCGGACCAGAACCTCGTGCTCAATCCGAACACCGGCACCGTGCAGGCGACGAGCCCGGCCCCCGTGTACGCCGCGGGCGATGTGAACTTCGGCCAGAACCCCAACCTCGTGCATGCCGCGTACACCAACAACTTCGCGGGTGCCACGTCAACGACGCTCTTCGTCATCGACACGCGCCTGGACGCGCTCGCGCGTCTGAACGTCGCCACCGGCGCCGTCACCACCGTCGGCTCCCTCGGCCTGGGCAACGGCGTCAACGACATGGGCGGCTTCGATATCAGCGGCCAAACCGGCATCGCCTACGCCGGCGTTCGCAACTCGCTCCTCTCCTCCACTTCCTTCTGGACCATCAACCTTGCCACCGGCCAGGGCTCGTTGCTCGGCGAGGTCGGCGGCGGCAGCATCCTGACCGCGATCACCGTGGTTCCGTCGCCGTCGTCGCTGGCCCTTCTCGGGCTCGCGGGCGTGGTCGCCGGGCGTCGTCGTCGCTAAGCCGATCTCGCGTTGATCTTCATCCTGTCTGTGGGCCAGGGGCATGTGCGCTGTTGCACGTGCCCCTGGTTTTTTTGAAGTCGCGAGTCGCGAGTTCCGAGTCGCGAGTGAACAACCGGCGCGACGAGTGCCTGACACCGCGAGTTTCACTCGGCCCTCGGCCCTCAAACCTGGGCCCTTTCCCCCGATCAGAGCTCCGGGGCAAATCCCCGCCGCAGCGTGTTCTCCGCGATCGCCCGCGGCACAACGAAGTGCAGCAAATATTCCGCGCCGCCGGCCTTCGATCCGCTTCCGGACATGCCGAAGCCGCCGAACGGATGGCGCGCGACCAGCGCGCCGGTGATGCCGCGGTTGATGTAGAGATTGCCAACGCGGAACTCGCGCTTCGCACGCTCAATGTGCGAGGGCTTGCGCGTGTACACACCGCCGGTGAGCTTGTAGGGCGAAGCGTTCGCGATGCGCAGGGCGTCGTCGAAGTCCTTCGCGTGCAGGATCGCGAGCACCGGGCCGAAGATCTCCTCGCGGGCCAGTTCGTGATCTTCCGGCACGCTCCAGAAGATCGTCGGCCCCACGAACCGCGTCGGAACGCCCGTCGCTTGATTTCGCAGCAGAGCCTCAGGCACGCGCAACTGGAAGTGGGGGAGTCCTGACGCTTTGCCTCGCTCGATGTAGCCGTTGATCTTCGCCGCGGCGTCGCTGTCGATCACCGGGCCGATGTCCGTACCCGGCAAGGTCGGGTCGCCGATCGTGAGCGCACCCGTCGCCTCCACCAACCGCTGGCGGAAATGCGTGATGGTTGGGCCGTTGGGCCCGTCGCGGTCCACGACGATCAGCCGCGAACACGCCGAGCATTTCTGCCCTTGGAATCCGAAAGCCGATTGTCGGATCGCGAGGATCGCCTCGTCGTGATCCGCCGAGGTGTCCACGATCACCGCGTTCTTGCCGCCCATCTCGCACACCACATGCTTCACGAACGCGTTCGGCCCCGTCGCCCACCGAGAGAACGCGCTGCGGTCCGAGTTGAACGGCGATCGCGGCGCTGACGCGTTCAAGATATCGCAGCCGACATCGCGCGAGCCGGTGAACGCGACCAGCGCGACACGCGGATCACGCACAAGGGCGGCGCCTGTCGTTTCACCCGGCGCGGGGCAGAACGACACCAGCGCTGCGCGATGCGTGCTGAGCGCTGCGTTGAGTTGGGTGGGCAGATCACCCGCAGAGGCCGCGAGGGTCTCGCTGATCGCCTGCGACAAGATGTCGCACATCAGCTTCGCGATGCCAACCGTCTGCTCCGCCGGCTTCACGATGACCGGGTTGCCCGTCACCAGCGCCGCGACCGTCATGCCGCAGCAGATCGCCAGCGGAAAGTTCCACGGCGCGATCACCACCGCCACGCCCCGCGGCTCGTGGATCATCTCATCGAGCTCACCGATGAACTTGCCGATGCGCTTGCGTTGGAAAAGCTCGACCGCTGTCCGCGCGTAGTACTCGCAAAAATCGATCGCCTCGCATGTGTCCGCGTCGGCCTCGCGCCAGGTCTTGCCTGACTCCTTGATCATCACGCCCGAAAGCTCATCGCGCCGCGATCGCATCAACGCCGCCGCTCGCACCAGCACCGCCGACCGCAACTCGATCGGCGCATCGCGCCACGGGGCAAACGCCGCGGTCGCCCGTGACACCATCTCCGACGCTTGCTCGGGCGTGCGGTCGTTGGCAACCATCGGCACCGTCGCGCGCGCCACCGCATCCGCGTACGCGTCGCGCTGCGCTCGCTCCGCGAAATCCCGAAACGCCTCGTTATAAAACGGTCGCAGCGTCTGCTCGCCGAGCGTGATCGCGGGTGTGAGCTGATGCCGCTCCGGCGCACGGTCCAGGTTCGCGGCGCTGGGCTCGACGGTCTTGATCGTGTTCGCGTCGCCCGTGGTCCCGTGCGTGCCCGCGGGCTTGTGCTGAATCGGCGCCGCGTCTGGCGTGGTGTGCGGGCTTGCCAGCAGCTTGGACTCATCCGCATTATCCAGGAACCCGCTCTTCAGCCAGCTCTCGTTGCTAGTGTTCTCAAGCAGTCGCCGCACGAGATACGCCATGCCCGGGATCATCTGCCCGACCGGCACATACTCGCGCACGCGCAGGCCGCCGCCCATCTCCGCCGCAGCGTACTTGAGCTGGTCCGCCATGCCGTGAAGCATCTGAATTTCCAGCGCGTTGTCCGCCAGCCCTTTGGACCGCGCATACGCGAACGTCGCCGCGATCGAGCGGACGTTGTGTGAACCCAGCGCGAGCTTCACACCGCCCACGCCCGCGCTTCGCGGCGTGTTATCCACAAAGATCCGCGCCATCCGCTCAAAGCACGCGTCGGTCTGACGCTTGTTCGCCCACACCGGCGTCGGCCAGCCGCGCGACTCCGCGTTGATCACCTCGTAATCCCAGTACGCGCCCTTGACCAATCGCACGCTCACCACACGCCCGGTACGCTGCGCCCACTCGCAGATCCGGCGCGCGTCGGCCTCGCCGCTGCGCAGGTACGCCTGCATCGCCAGCCCCGCGTGAAAGTCGATCTCCTCGCAGCAATGCATGAAGAGATCAAGCGTGAAGTCCTTCATGGAGGCTTGCTCCATGTCGAAGTTCACGAATACGCCCTTGGCCTTCGCGGCTTCAAGGATCGGCCGCAGCCGCGTCATCAGATCCCGGCTCGCGCCCGCCGGATCAATCGGATCACACCGCGCGCTCAGCGAGCTGATCTTCACGCTCACGTTCGTCCGCGGCACCGCGCCCAGATGGTCCGTCTCCAGTCGCTCGTTCCGCGCCCAGCTCGCCACCTGCCCCGGCAAGTTGTTGATCAGGTCGAGGTACTTGTCGCGATACGCGTCCGCCTCGGCATCGCTCACGCAAGCCTCACCCAGCAGGTCCACGCTGAACGCGATGCCGTCGTTCCAGATCGTCTTCAAGTTCCCCAAGGCGCTCGCGGCGTCGGCGCCCGCGATGAACTTGCCCGCCATCCCCTCGATCTGCTTGCGGATCGTCCCCACCGCGATGCCCTTGGCGAGCTTGCCCGCCGCGAGCGCCGTGGCGATCACGCCCGGCACCGTGACGCCCGGCTGACTCAAGTAGTCGTTCAGATGGTCATACACATCGTCGGTGTTCTTGAGCACCGGGAACGCGTCCACGAACCGGAACATCTGCACCTTGAAGTTCGGGTCTTTCATGCTCCAGTTCATCAGCGCGTCAGAATAGAACGCGCTGCTGAGCAGGCCCGACTTGTGCGCCCGCGCTCGCTTGAGCATCTCCGTGCCGAACGCGAACGTCTGCGGCTCCAGGCCTGAATCAAACCCCACGCCCGGCACCGATCGCATCGCGTCGGCGCTCGAAACCGCCCCGTTCGCCGCACGCGCGCCGTCGCTCGCCGGCCCGTCCTTGCGTGTACTGCTCGACCCCGACTTGGCCCGCGTAAACCAGCTCATGGTGCCTCCCTGTTTCACTCGCATGATATCGCCCCAGCGTGCCCACGCTGATCGTCTACCCTCTTCGCTCATGCTCCCCTGCGTCGCAACCATCGGCGTCCTCGACGGCGTGCACATCGGGCACGCAGCCCTCGTGCGCGGCGCCCGCGAGATCGCCCGACGCCTGTCCATCAGCCGCGTCGTCGCCTTCAGCTTTGATCCACACCCGCTCGCGGCTCTGAACGCCAAGAGCACGCCCGCCCGCCTCACCACCTGGGCCCAACGCGAGCGTTTCCTCCGCGCCGCCGGCGCTGACGAGGTCGTCCGACTTTCACCCACGCCCGACCTGCTCGCCCTGGACCCGGCCGAGTTCCTTTCACAACTCATCCGCGACCACGCCCTGCGAGCCGTCGTCGAAGGGCCCGACTTCCGCTTCGGCCACAAACGCGCAGGCGATGTCCGCCTGCTGCAATGGCTCGGCCCGCGCATGGGCTTTGAGACCCACGTCGTCAGTCCGGTTGACGCCGTCCTCAACGATCACACCATCGTGCGTGTCAGCAGTTCACTCACGCGCTGGCTCATCGAGAATGGTCGCGTCGCCGACGCCGCGATCTTGCTCGGACGCCCATACGAGATCGACGCCGCCGTCGAGCGTGGCGACCGCCGCGGGCGCACCATCGGCTTTCCCACCGCCAACCTCAAGACCGATCAACTCCTCCCGGCCGACGCGGTGTACGCGGCCCACGCCGTGCTCCCGAGCGGTCGCGTCGTCAGCGCGGCGGTGAACGTTGGAAAGCGCCCGACCTTCGTCGACGCCCCGCCCACGCTCGAGGCGCACCTGCTGCTGGATTCTGGCGCGATCGAAGGCCGCGCATCGCGTGCGTGGTCGCCGGTCGACGGCCTTCCCGAATACGGCTGGCCGCTGCAACTGCGGTTCACGCACTGGCTGCGCGATCAAGCACGCTTCTCCTCGCTCGAGGCGCTCACCGCCCAGCTTGAGTGCGACTGTCGTCGCGTTCTTGACCTTCACGACGCCGACGCACGCACGCGCAGCCAAGCGAGGGCCCAGCCCGGCGACGTCACTGCATCCCAGACACCTCACACGCCCGCGCGCAGCATGACCTCGAATGCGTAGAGGCCTCTGAAAGAAAGAACCGAAATGAGCAGCAGCACTGAAACGCGGGCAGGTTCGAGCGGCTACGTCACCAACGCCACGGCCGCCGAGATCGCACACACGCTACGGGCTTCGAAGCGTGTGATTGTCACGACACACGCAAAGCCCGACGGCGATGCCGCGGGCTCGTCGCTCGCGATCGCCCGAACGCTGCGGCAGATCGGCATCGATGTCGAAGTCTGGCACGTTGGCCCGTTTCAAGCGTGGCTCAAGCCGATCGCGGGCGACGTGCCGCTCCGCCGCCTGAGCCCCGAGACGCAGCCGGCCGACCTCATCACCGACGAGCCGGACGCGATCGTGATCACCGACACGGGCTCATGGGTGCAGCTTGACGCCGTCGCGCCGTTCGTGCGCTCGCGGGCCGCGAAGACGATCGTCATCGACCACCATCTCAACGGCGACACCGCCGTCTCGGCCCGCCGACTGGTGGACACAACCGCCGCCGCGGCGACCGAGGTCGTCATTCGCGTGATCGACGAGCTCCTGAACCTCAAGCCCGACGCCCCGCTGCCCACCGACATCGCGACCATGCTCTACCTCGGCCTTGCGACCGACACCGGCTGGTTCAAGTTCTCCAACACCACGCCCGCGACCATGCGCCTTGGCGCACGCCTGCTCGAAAGCGGCGTCGATCACCCCGCGCTCTACGAGCTCATCAGCCAGCAGGACTCGCAGGCACGCCCGCTGCTGCTCGGTCGCGCGCTGAACTCGCTAAAGTTCGAAGCCGGCGGCAAGGTCGGCATTATCTCCATCACCGCGCGCGATATTCAAGAGTGCAAAGCCGGCCAGGAAGACACCGGCGGCTTCGCAGAGCCCGTCATGTCCGTTGTCGGCGTGCAGGTCGTCGCGGTCTTCACCGACGCGACACGCGCCGGCGACCTCGAGCCCACGACGAAGATCTCAATGCGCAGCAAGCCCGGGCCGAACGCCGTGGACGTCGCCGCGCTCGCCGCGACCATGGGCGGCGGCGGCCACGCTCGCGCCGCGGGCCTCAAGCTCAAGATGCCGCTCGAGAAAGCCCGTGAACTGGTGATCGACGCGCTCCGCGCCAAGTTCTGACCGCGACACCCGGCTGGCGCATCATTCCGCGCGGCCGCTTGACACGACCATTGGGGGCAACATGGTTCCGAAAATCACCGTCACACTCTTGGGCCTCAGCTTTCTGCTCGGCGTGCTCATCACCTGGCTCGGCCTGCGCGGCCGGCGGGTGAACCGTCTGCCGGTCTGCCGCGCGTGCAAGTTTGATCTCTCGGGGCTGCCCGCCGATGCACCCGCCTGCCCCGAGTGCGGGCGCGACCTGGCAGCGCGCGGCGCCGTGCAGATCGGGCAACGCCGCAAGATGGTGCTTGTCGCCGGCCTCGGCGCCCTGATGATCTGGTGCGCGATCCTCCCTGTCGGGCTGCTCACCATCGCCGCCGCCCTCGGGCGCGACGTCAACGTCTACAAGCCAACATGGCTCCTGGTCGCTGAGTCGGGCTGGTCGGAGAAAACCGCCGCCGACGCGATCGCCAAAGAGCTCTTTGATCGCATGATCACGAACAAGATCCCAAAGGAGAACTACGGCCCGCTCGTGGACGCGGCCCTGGCGATTCAGGCCGACCCGAGCGACACATGGTCCAGCGAGTGGGGCCGGATCATCGAACGCGCGATGACCGACAAGGTGATGACCGCTGAGCAACTGACGTCCTACGAGAAACACGCTTTCCGCTTCCGCGTCGAGACTCGCGACATGGTCGAGCGCTCCGGCGAGATCCCCATCTTCCTCGTGCTGGATCGCGATCGCTCGATCCCGCTCAACATGACCATCGTGCCGGTGTGGATCGACGAGATAAAACTCGCCGGTCGAAAGCTCGACCGCGTCACGCGGAGCATGCCGGCGGCACCGGGAACTGAGAAGGCCGCCGAGACGCTCGCCATGCGCCAGCCCGCGGGCATGATCATGATGATGAACGCCGCGCGCGGGATGGGCAAGACGGCACACGAAGTGTCAACGCTCGCGTCCGTCCCGGCCGACCTTCCCGCAGGGTGGACCACGCTTGAAGTCCAGTACAGCTACAAGGCGTCGGACATGTCCTCCGTTGCCAGCATGATGTCCATGGGCGTGGCGATGTCCGGCATCGGCACTCCCGAGTCCCGCGGCACACACGCCATCTCCACCAAGCTCAAGCTCGTCAACCCCGGCGAAGACGTGATCACGGTTCTTCCAGGCTCTGAGCAAACAGCCGCGCGCGGGGCCGGCGCCTTCCGCGATGCGAGCGCGTTCATCAGCCAGATGCAGACCGATCCGGGGATGCTCGGCGCGGTGTTCGGTGCAAAGCGCCAGCCGCCGAGTTCGATGCTCGTCGTCTCGTTCTATCGCGCCGATTCGAACGAGAAGGCCACCGGCTCGGCCTACGACGTGTACTTGCGCGAAGGCGAGCAGTTGACATTGCTTGGCCCCGTCTCTGATGCATCGATCGCAAGTGCGGAGATGATGTCATCCACATTCGGCATGTTTAGCGGGAGCGGCGTCAGCAAGATGTTCCCGCGGCGCAAAGGGTCATTCGGCAAGACTTTAAACCTCGTCCTGAAGCCCAGCGAGCGCGCCGCCCGCCGCACACGCTCCCTGACCATCATCAGCGGCGACATCATCGAGCTCAAGGATGTCGAAGTCCGCTGAGCATCGCCCCGGCAACGGCGTCTCGATCGGCTTCGGCCCAAGCGCCGCGTGCTCGTCCAGCACCTCCTGCATCCGCTGCGTCACGCCGACCGAGCCCGCGCCCCACACGGCGTCAGAGTCGGTCTTGAAACGCTGGCACCCTCCGACGCCGGTGGCGAGCGTGAGACCGGCGAGGATCGTGAGCGTGACGGTGAGCGAGCGGATGCGCATGTGGAGGCCCCTTGTTCTTGGAAGGACGAGTGCAAGGAGCCCTGTGATTTGGCGTGAGGCGGGGGTGGGGGACGGGGTGATCGAGAGGCTCATTCCGCAGTGGAACGCCTTGCGAACGCCGTGACTGAGGCTTGGCGAAGTCACTGGTCGCGGCTGAGTGGTTGCTAGGGCTGGACCGCGGGTACGGTCGGGCTCGGGGCAGTCGGCGCGTTCAACGCTGCCTGCCGCGCATCGCACCAGCGGTCAACCATCGCGCGCACCTCGTCAAACGACGCGAAAGGGATCCGCTCGTCGCTGTTCGTGATCACAGAGCAGAGCCACTGCAGCGTGACGTCAGGATTCCCCATGCCAGCGAGTACATCGATCTCCCGACGCATCTCGGCGCGAACAGCCTCAACCCGCTCAACGGACTCAACATCGCGAAGGTGGGCATGCCACCTGAGAACCCGTCGACAGGAATCGTAAAACTCCTGCTGCTCGCGCAGAGCGTGTGATGCGGCGTTTCGCGTGATACGGCACGCCGAGAAATCGAGGTACTCCGGTGTGCCAGCGCAGAGCTGGTTGATCAGGGCGTCGCGAGAATCCACTTTGGCGATTGCCAGCCCGGAGCGGACAAGGTCGTCGGTGAAGAAGCCGTCTTTCACGTTGCGCATCGTGAACACGCCGCCGTCAGGAGTCGGAAACTCGATGGGTTCCCAGAGTCCCCACCGTTCAATCAGCACCGCGGGGCGCGCGGGGTTGAGCACGGCGAGCTCATTCTGCGCCGCAAGGCGTGACTCGAAATCGCCTCGAGGGGCCGCGCATGCGTAATGAACGGAGATGAAATCGATCAGCATCCCGCCGGATTGCACATACCACTCGCGCACCGGCCAAATGACCGGCAACACATAGCCAACACACTCGCGTACGAGCACGACGACGCGGACGTCCCGTTGCACGTCGGACAGCTCACGCGCCATGTCCACGGCGTGACGCCACTGCCTGTCGCCGAAGCTCGCATTCATATCGAGAACAATCACGTCCGGCCCGGCGCAGCGTGCCTCCTCGATCGCGCGACGCAGCAGTTTTCCGTCGTAAGTCCAGCCGAGGTCGTGGAGTTCGACCTCCGCATGTCGAGGTGCGACATTTGAAGCGTTTGGCCCGATCTCGATCACCGCGACACGCCGCGGCGGGGACAACTCCGCGGCGACCGCGGTGACGATCGGATCGCCGACACTGGCTGGCCAGAAGCCGACTCCGACGAGAACTGACGACAGCAGGTTCAGAAATGCGGGTTGTTTCACTTCGACTCCGATCGACTCGCCGAACGGATCTCCTGAAGCCTCTTGCGTGACATCCGATCAACTGCGTCCCGCGCCGCGTCGTCGCCGCTCGCCAGCCCGGTGATTCTCGCGAACTCCTTCGCCGCGACTGGCTTGAAGCGCTCCGCGGCGAGCAGATCAAGCTCGCGGTGCAGACGCTTCGCCAGCGAGCGGACTTGCTTCACGGAAGTTGCCGTCCGCACCTCGCCAGCACGCGATAAGAGCGTTTCAACCCTCTGACGAAGCGCTCGTCGCGACTCCCGACTCGCGCTCGCGGCACGCTGGATCAGCTCCGTTCCTGACTCGTCGATAATCTCCGGCGCGCCGCCACAGAGCCTTTCCAAGAGCGCGGCCCGCGACTCGACGATTGCCGCCACCACGCCGGTTCGCACGAGGACCTCCGCGCGAACGCCATCGCGAGAGCGCGTCGTCACGACGCCGCCGTCCAGCGTCGGGATGGCACCCGGTTCGTCGATGCCCCAGCCGTCCAGCAGAGATGGTGATCCACGCCCAGACTTCACGGCGATCTGACGGCGTTGTACGACTTGGCGCATCAGGTCGCTCCCGCTGACGGCACCGATCATGTGTCGAGGGCGATCGTCGATCACGAGCGCATCGGGGGCCGCGTACCACTCATGAACGGGCCAGAGCGAAGTCGCGACCTCACCATGCGCTGCATGAACGAACGCGACGATCCGGACGTGCTGCTGCACCGCCGCCAGCACTTGGCCGATTTCGCAAGCGATCTCGAACTCATCGCTGTCGAAGGCGGCGTTGACATCCAGGACGATCACGTCCGGCCCCGAGCATCGCGCGTGCTCCAGCGCACGACGGATCAGCACGGCGTCGTACGTCCACCCGATCGCATGCTCGTCGCTCTCGTCGCCCTGTGGAAGGGGTGGCCGCGTGAGGTCGCCGATCTCGATCACCGCGACACGCTGCGGCGTCGGCACAGGCCCCGCGTCCGCCGCACGGGCCACCACCCCCGCGAGTTGAACCGCAAGCGCGATGCCTAGCACGACCAAGTTCAACGCTCGTGGTAGCATCACACATTGGACGCGCGGCTGGCCGCGAAGTTCCACTCACTCAAGTGAATACCCGCCGCACCGACGAACATCGTCCCGGGGGCTTCGCGAATACCCTCCGCCCATGCCGCCGTTCCGCCCGCGTCCGCCCCATTCATCTCGTCCCGGACAAGACCGCCCCTTCGGTCCGCCGCGCGGCGGGTCCGGTCGCGGCGGTGGTGGGGGAGGTGGGGGAGGTCCTCGTGGCGACGGCGACCGCGGGGCCGCGCGGCCGCCGCTGACCTTGCAGGTCACCACGCTGTGGGAATACCCCAGCCAGCACTACGACCGCTGGGTTGATCGCGACGGCCAGGTTCACACGTCCAAATCCGCCCGCACACGCAGCGACCGCACGCACACCATGCAAGGCTCCAAGGACTACGTGGGCGCAACGCCCTCGTGGGTCATCTGGAACCTGCTCATGCGTTACACCGCCCCCGGCGACACCGTGCTCGACCCCATGGTCGGCAGCGGCACAACCCTCGACGTCTGCACCGACCTGGACCGCGTCGGCCTTGGCTTTGACCTTCAACCTCAACGCCCCGAGATCAAGCTCAACGATTCACGCACGCTCCCGCTGAAGCCGGCGACCGTCGACTTCGTGTTCATCGATCCGCCGTTCTCAACCCACGTCAACTATTCCGACGACCCGCGCTGCATCGGCAAGCTGGACGCCGCGGGCGACGACGCGGGCGAGGCGTATTACGGCTCAATGCAGCGGGTCATCAGCGAAATGCAGCGCGTGCTCAAGCCCGGCAAGTACGCCGCGCTCTACGTCTCGGACTCTTGGCGGCGCACGCAGCGGGCCGGGCGCGACGTCTTCATGCCCATCGGCTTCAACCTCTTCGCTCTGCTCTGCGACCACTTTGACCCGGTGGACATCATCTGCGTCACGCGAAAAAACCAGAAGCTCGAGATGGGCAACCACCGTAAGGCCGCCGAGGAGTCGAACTTCTTCCTGCGGGGGTTCAACTACCTGTTCATCATGCGCAAGGCCGGCGGCGGGAAGCCCGCGCGTTGACACGATCTTGACACTTGAGCGGATGCGCGGGCGGCCACATGCCCACACCCGCCGGGTCTAAGTTCTAAGCCGACCTCACACCAAACGTCCACCGATCGACTCGCCGCGCCGAGGGGGCATACACTCCAGCGTCCATCCCCGCACGAGCTCGGCGGCGGGGTGTGCTCGATTGTTCGCGGGCTCCTGCGGCCCGGTTGAGGCTTGTCTTGAAGATCGCTCCTGAAGGCTGGGTTGTCATTGTTCCCATCGTCGCCATCGCCCTGATTCTGGGTGGCTTGTCGGTGATCTTTCTGTTCTGGTCGGGCGTCCCCATCATGCTCGCCGCGTTCATCGTCGCCGCCTGGTCGCTCTGGTTCTTCCGCGACCCCAACCGCGTCACCCCACCGGGTACCGACCAGGTCATCAGCCCGGCCGACGGCAAGGTCATCAAGATCGACGTCGCCCCGCTGCCCGTCGCCCTCCGCGAGGCTGGCGTGGACTACCCGCCGATGCAGCGGGTCTCGATCTTCCTCAACATCTTCAATGTCCACGTCAACCGCGTGCCCGCCGCGGGCAAGATCAGCAAGGTCGTCTACTCCGCCGGCACGTTCTTCAACGCCTCCATGGACAAGGCCAGCGAGAGCAACGAACGCTCCGCAGTCCTCCTCACCGATCCCCGCGGCCGACAGATCGCCTTCGTTCAGATCGCCGGCTGGGTCGCCCGCCGCATCGTCAACTCGCTCCGCGAGGGCCAGACCGTCGCCGCGGGCGAGCGTTTCGGCCTGATCCGCTTCGGCTCCCGTGCCGAGATCTACATGCCGCAGGACGCCGAGATCCTCGTTCAGGTCGGCGAGCATGTGATCGCCGGCGAGTCGCTGCTCGCGAAGCTGGCACCGCCGAAGTCGCAAGTCGAAACCGTCGTCCGCACCGCGGCGTCGCCAGTGACCACCGGAGCATCGCGGTGAGCCCCGAATCACTTCCCGGTGGTGAGACCCCGCTTCACCCCGGTGAGGTCGAGCTGCGCAAGCTCTTCCCGAACATGATCACCGCGGCGTCGCTCTGCGCCGGCCTTGCCGCCGTCCACTACGCAACGCAGGGCATGCTCCGTGAGGCCCTGATCGCGGTCATCATCTCGTTCATCCTCGACGGCCTGGACGGACGTATGGCCCGGCTGCTTCGCGCGACCAGCCGCTTCGGCGAAGTCTTTGATTCGATGGCCGACTTCATGGCCTTCGGCGTCGCCCCCGCCTTCATCATCTATCAGTGGCAGTTCGCCGGGGCCAACTCCGGGGGCAAGGACACAGAGGTCTACGGCCTCGCCGTCGTCATGCTCTTCGCCCTCTGCGCTGCCATCCGCCTCGCTCGATTCGCGGCCAGCGTCAGCAAAAAACGTCCGGGCGCACCCACCGGCCGGTTCTTCGCCGGCCTGCCGGCACCCAGCGCCGGCGGCGCTGTGCTCATCCCGCCGATGCTCGAGCTCTCATCGCTCAAGCTGAGCATCCCGCCCTCAATGACCATCGCGTGGACTGCGATCCTCGCGATCTTCATGGTCAGCAAGATCCCCATGTGGTCCGTCAAGGGCCTGCGTGTCAGCCGTCGCATCGTGCCGGCGCTGATCGCCGGCGTGGCGCTCGTCGTGTTCGGCATCATGCGAGACGGCTGGCTCACCGCGAGCATCGTCTTCGGCATCTACATCCTTTCGTTCCCACTGGGCGTCCTTGGGTATCGTCGGGCCGCGAAGAAAGAAGCCAGCGAGATCATCTTCCACGACGCGGGCGCCGCGAAGCCGTGAGCGCAGTCGCGAGTTGAAAGTCACGAGTCGCGAGTGGAAGTCGTCAGCCGGGGCCGCACCTGGCGTGCGTCGTCGCGTTCACGTGGCGTGTGAAATGCCCGACCGCCGTAGGGCGCAAGCGATGACTGAGACTTTGCGAAGTCCACGGGGGATCGGCCAGCGACATCGGCGCACGCGCGTCGTGCTTACCCCTGCCGGCCCTCGATCGCAGCGATCAACGACGCAGCCGCGAGGATCATCAGGTCGTCCAGCTCGTCGTCATCCGCCTTCACGCTGATGCCCAGCCGGTACACAAACGGGTTGAAGTGCTGGCGCAAGTGCGCGATCTCGCGACCGTCGTCCGACCGCAGGATGAACGTCTGCGGGAAGAAGAATGCGACGAAATCAACGTAGCGGCGCAGCAGGCTCACGAACGAGCCTTCCTCTTCGAGCTTCGCAATCTCCTTGCCGCTGGCATCAAACACCCGCCACGCGTCACGCACGAACGTGCTCGCCAGGCCCTTGCGCCGGAACGAGCCCAGCGACACGCCATCGGGCAGCTTCACGTCGTACGTCGCGCTGAAGTCGATCACGCTGCGTGCCTGAATCCGCAGCAGTTCCGTTGACTGTGACTCATCGGTGTACAGCCGCAAGTCCTCCTTGAACCTGAACGCCTTCTGACGGCAGAACGCCACCACTTTCTGATTCGGATCGAGAATCCGAAACGACTTCCCAACGAGCTGGAAGACTTTGCGACGAAGTGTGTACTGCTCGCCAGGGCGGATGTCCATAGTCTGCGGAGTGTATAGAAATCCGTCGGCGTCCGCATCCCGGCCGATTGCCGCGTCGAGCGGGCGAAGTTGAACTCCAGTCGTGCTCGCGACCTTGTCGTGTGCTTACCGCCTGTGACTTTACCTCATGGCTTCCCCCCGCGTCCTCTACGCCCTCTGCGTACTCCGTCTCTTTACGTGCGACCAAACTCCAACGAAAAAGGCCCGCCTCGATGAGGCGGGCCTTTGCATTCTGACTTTCATGATTCCCGATTGCCGAATCCGCATCGCCGTCTGATCAAGCCTCTTCGCCCACGGCGTACCGCACAAACGTCACAATCGTCGCGCCCTTGGGCAACATGTCCTTGACCTTCTTCGTGGGGTCCATGATGTACGGCTGCTCCAGCAGCGCGATTTCCTCGAAGAACTTGCGCATGCCGCCCTCGACCATCTTCTCCGCGATCTCCTTCGGCTTGCCGCTCTCGATCGCCTGCTCGATGCGGAACTTGCGTTCCTTCTCGACGATGTCCGCGGGAATGTCCTCCGCCGACACGCCCTTGGGGAACGGCACGGCCGCGACGATGTGCATGCCGATCTGCTTGAGCAGCTCGGGGGCGACATCGCCATGGCCCTGGATCAGCACGCCGGTCTTGCCGTCGTGATGCACGTACGAACCGAACACGCTCTTGCCATCGCCGCACGACAGCTTCATGCCACGAGCGAAGGAACAGTTCTCGCCGGTGCTGATGCGCAGCTCATCGATCGCCGCGGTCGCGGGGCCGGTCGGGGCCTGCACCTTGCCGGGGACGCCCTTGGCGGACTCTTCCGCCACCAGCGCCGCCATCTTCACAAAGCTCTCGTTCATCGCGGTGAAGTCCGTCTCGGCCCGGACCTCGATGATCGACGCAAACGGGAACGTGCCGCCGCCGGGCGTGTTGTTGATGAACACCGCGACGCGGCCCGCGCCCGCCGCGCGATCCGTGCGGCTGTCCATCTTGCCCTTGAGCTTCTTGCGGAGCAGATCCTCCGCCTTCTCCATCTCCCCGCCGACCTCGACGAGTGCCTTCTTGCACTCCATCATCGACAGGCCCGTGCGGTTCCGAAGCTTCATCACGTCCGCGGCTGAAATCTCGGTCGCTGCCATACTCATCACTCCTGAGATCAAGTTCGTCGTTCAGTCAATGACTCGCTCACCATCCGGGGCATCCCTCGCAACGCGAGGGATCTCACGGCTCAGGCGATCAGTCCCGAAGCCGTCAGATGCCGCATCACGCGCCGCTTTCAGTCGCGGGGAACGGAGGCCGTGTCCCCAACGGAGATCGTCGACACGTTCTCAACCGAGCCCGCGATGCAACGCTTTCACGCCGCCACGCGTGCCCGACGATCAGACCGGCTTCGCAGCGCCGCTACCCGCGGCACCCGCCGCTGCTTCTTCCGGCATCGCCGGCGCATCGTCAGCGCGGAACTGCGCACGCGAGCTGCGACGCGGCCCGCCGTCACGACCCGCACCGACGCCCGCGGCGCCCTGCGCCGGGTCGCCGTCAAGCTTCGCCTGACGCTGCTGCTTGCCCTCAGCGATCGCGAGGCAGAGCTCGCGGATGACCACGTCGATCGAACGCATCGAGTCGTCGTTGCCCGGGATCGCGATGTCCGCAAGGTCCGGGTCGCCGTCGGTGTCGATGAGGCAGACCGTGGGAATGCCCAGCTTCTTGGCTTCCTTGAGCGCGTTCATCTCACGCTTGGTGTCGATGATCACGATCGCGCCGGGCAGCTTGTCCATGCTGCGGATGCCCGAGAGGTTCGTGCTGATCTTGTCCATCTCGCGCCGGAGCTGGCTCTCCATCTTCTTGGAGTAGCTGGCGAAGTTGTCGCGCTGCGAGATGCCCTCGATCTCTTCCAGGCGCTTCAGTCGCGAGCGGATGGTGCGGAAGTTGGTCAGCGTTCCACCGAGCCAACGCTCGGTGACGTAGTGCATCTTCACGGCCGTGACCTGCGTCTCAAGCACCGCCCGCGCCTGACGCTTGGTGCCGACGAAGCACACGTCCTTGCCGTCCGCGACGATGCGGGTCAGGAACTTCTTCGCCAAGAGGAGGCCTTTGATGGTCTCCTTGATGTCGATGATGTGGATGTTGTTCCGCTTGCCCCAGATGTACGGGGCCATCTTCGGGTTCCAGTTCGCCGAGCGCTGGCCGAAGTGAATGCCCGCCTCAATCAGGTCCTGCACAAGTTGATTCGCCATACGAAAATCCTCTTTCAGCGACACCGACGGCAGCGATTCGGGAGCGATCGACCCGACACAGACAGGCTTGCGCCCGTCCCTGGGTCGTCGCGCTGACCGCCACAAGGGCGCTTCAGCTTCACTTTCGAGTCCCACGCTCACCCGCCACAATGGCAAGCAAACGGCCAACCGCCGAACCACGGCTGGCATGAACCGGGCATGGTAGGGGGGCTGGGGGCGGATGGCGAGTCTGTCGTGGCGCGGACGCCGCCTGTCGGCGTCCGGTCGCTTCCCGCACGGTCGGCTCCGGCAATGTCCGGGAGAGACCGGAATGGGGCGGCACGTAGCAGCAGCGTCGCGAATATCCCAATCTTTACACAAACAGGCAACACGCCGGCCCGCTCAATCGGATAGCATGCCGCGAAAGAAGCCGACTTGCCGCCGGGTGGGCGGGGGGCTGATTCGCCAATCTGAGGTGAGAGAGATGCGCCAATCTGTGCTCATGAAGTTGACGTTGCTTGCAGGTCTCGCTTGCAATGCGACGGCGATCGGGCAGACGTTCAGCTTTGAACTTGTCCTAGACAATGACCCGCGGCTCGCCGCGATGGGCGTGAATCTCGGCGCGAACACGCTGCTCCCCGGTCCCTCCGCGACGGCCGTCGGCTTGACGCTCATCGGTCGGGTCACCACACAGGGCACGCAGCCGAACGTCGGGATCGTTCGATTCGGCGGCGGCGGAAGCCGGACAGCGCCGCTCAGTATTTTCTATCACACCGATGCGTATTCGAACCAGACTGGGCCCAACTGGACCTCAGCTTCGCTGGCGCTGAGCCGGGGAAATATCGATTCAAATACCTCGCCGACCGCGCCTCGCGGGCTCATGAGGTATGTCCAGCCGGCGAACTACTCCGGTGCGGGCGAACAGGCGCAAACTATCGATTATCGACTGTTCGTCGGCGGCAATAATCCGAACCGCAACTCTGCGCGTACGAACGGATTTATTGAGTCGGTGTCCAATGATCATCAGCCGACAAACAATGTTTATGCTGACTATGCGGGTACCGGAGTCAACTCCAACAATTACAACGGATGGGTCGGTGTCAATCTGTTTGGCGACTATGACGGAACGTTGCCCGCAAACGCCGCCAACACCTATCCCAACACACCAGGAAGCGCGGCAATCCTCTCGGTCGTTGCGAGCCGAACTCCGCTTCAAACCGCATACGATGCCTCTGGGGACTCGATCCCGACGATCGTAAACTATGGCGGGCGAGCGAACGCGGGCAATGGCGGGAACATCCTCATTCCCGGCTCTGATCAAGACCCATCGGTAGCCGGTGTTCAATCGACGTGGCAAGCGATGTATCGGTTGGTCTTTACGCCGCGCCCCGGGGAGGACGCGGGCCTCGGAGTGGGCGGCCTGCGGAACGTCACAGTAACGGCGGAAGGTTTCGGCACGGGAGTTGAGTCCGTCTTTCAAACTGGTGATCAGTGCTTCATGTCGCTTTCTTCAGTCCAACGGAGTTTTTCAACGTCGCTGACATTCACGGTGCCGTCTCCATCGGTCGGAGCAGTTCTCGTCTTCGCGTTTGTCGTGGATCGGCGCCGGAGGCGGACAGCGACAGTGTGAGCGTGGATCGTCGCTCCGTGCGTCGACCGAATCTTCAGGTATCGCGACGATCCGGTCCGGCGGGTGCTGAATTCGCCATCGCCGATCGTCTCCGCGCACCAGTCGTCCCGCCTCGCGGATCAGCGCGGCCGAACCCGCCATAATCCACAGCCGCTGAACGCAAAGCCGTTCAGCGGCACGATCGCTACCACACGTTCCCGGCCGCGGGTGAATCGCACCCAGCACGAGCGGCTCTCGCGCGAACAACACTGCCCTCACCCCGTCTTCACACGCGGTCTGCAAGTTCGGCGGACGGCTTTGCCGATAGCGTCGCTCGGGCCTCAGATGTCCGAGAATTAGTGCACACACCGGCGTTTGCCGTTCAAGGGGGAGTACTCATGCGTTCTAACATCGTTATCGGACTCGTGCTGTTCGCTGGATTCGCTTCCAGCCCGGAACTTCGCGGCCAATCACCGACCTTCGACTTCCAGCTCGTCTTCGACAATGACCCGCGCCTCGCGGCCATGGGCGTGAACTACGGCGCGAACGTGGCGTTGCCAGGCCCAGATTCATCAGCGGTCGGTCTCACGCTCATCGGTCGCGTGACAACGCAAGGGACGCAGCCGAACTTCGGACTTCGAGAGTTCACGATGGCTTACCAGTTCCCCACGACCAATAGCATCTTTTATCACAACGACACATTCTCGAACCAGACGAGCGCGGCGTGGACCTCGCCCGCGCTGGCAATGAGCCGCGGGCGGATCAACGACAGCGTTTCGAACGCGGCTCCACGCGGACTCATGAGCTACACCCAGCCGGCAAACTACGCCGGAGCTGGCGAGTTGGCGCAGGCCGTCAGCTTCCGAGCAAACGTGTCCGGGCTGAACCCGAATCGAAACTCGGCGCGGCTCAATGCGGTGCTGACACCTGAGACCAACGAGAATCAACCCCTGTCTGCGCCCTTCACGCAGAACAACAGCAACCTGAGCGAACGTGCAAATACAAACGGCTGGGTCGGTGTCAATCGATTTGGTGACTTTGACGGCCCTGACCTCCCGGCAACGGTCGGGAACACATTCCCGAATGAGCCCGGAAGTGCGGTCATCCTCGCGGTCGGAGCATCTAGGTTTGGAACGCCGGCCCCGCTGGACTCGAACGGGAACGTCATCCCGACCCTCGTGAACTTTGGCGGGCAACAGACATTCGATCGCGACGGCAATCCACTCGCGGTGGTCGGCGCCGATCAGGACGCGACCGCGCCGGGCGTGCAGTCGATCTGGTATGCGGTCTATCGCATGGTCTTCACGCCGCGACCCGCGGAAACCGGCCCCAACGGCAGGGTGCTCGGCGGCTTCCGCGAAGTGACCGTCACCGCGACTGGTGGTGCTACCGCGGGAGAATCCGTGGTCTTGACGTCTGGAGACCCCACCTGGATTCTCAATCGGCTTCACTACCCCACCGGAGAGTTCGTCACGGCGTCCGTCACCTTTCAAGTGCCGTCGCCGACCGCCTTGGCGCTCATGACGCCAGCGTTGCTCCTCGTCAGCCGCCGTCGCCGGTAACTTCGATGCCCGTGCGCCCGTACTGATTTCTCGCGGCATGGAGTTCATCGCGACCAGTCGTCACACCTCGCCACTGATCCGGCTTTGCGGATCAATGCGGCCGGACGATACTCCACAAGCACTGAACGCAGAGCCGTTCAGTGGCATGTGCAACTCCGCGCTCCCTCGCCCCGACCACCGGCCACACTCGAATGAGCAAGCACTTCATGCGAACCCACACGCCGACCACCGCCGCGCGTCATCCCCACCGCCTTCGCCCGCGAGCGCACCGACTGCTGCCACATCTTCTGCTGGCCCTCGCCCTAATCGCGATGCAAGCCTGCACCGCCCGTCCGCCCTCCCACGACGACACACCACGCCCCGTCCCCACGATCGACCACATCGACCTCTCCCCCGTCGCCGCGGCGTCTCAGGTGCTGTTGGTCATCGCCGAGGACGACTCACAACACGCCACCGCCTGGCTTCTGGAGCGACAGAGCACCACGAGCACCGCCGCCGCGCGGCTCCGCATTGTCATGGGCCCGCTCCCCGCGTGCGTCGGCGCCCGCGGCTTTGCGCCGCCGGGCCAGAAGCGCGAGGGCGACAAGCGCACGCCCACCGGCGCGTTCCCCATCCCCGAGTCCTACGCCGCGGATCTGTCGTTCAAGTCGCGACTGGCCCACCGCGTTGTCACGGAACGGGACTCCATCTGCGAAGACCCCGCCTCGCCGCACTACAACCGATGGGTTAAGAGCACCGAAGAAAACCTCCCGCCGTGGACCGCCGCCGAGCGCGAGATGATGCAACTCGGCCTCATCGTCGACTACAACCGCGATCCAAGAGTCCCCGGCGCGGGCAGCGGGATCCTGATCCACACCGCGAGCCCCGGCCCGGCCAGCGCCGGAACCTACGGCTGCGTGGGCCTGCATCTATCGAGCCTTCGCACAATCATCTCGCGCCTCGACGCGAGCCGACGCCCGATGATCCTCATGGGCCGGCGTGCGGACCTTGTCGGCAGGCCGACAATCATCCCGTGAGGCCGTCAGGGGCGTGGTAATGGTCGCGACTTCGCCGTGCCCGCGGGCACACCCGCACCGATCTTTACACAAACCACACATCCTACCGACCCGCCCAATCGGATAGGCTTTGGCGTGCCTGAACTGTTCCGCCGTGACGGGGGCGTGCACGCCAACCTGAGGAGAGAGAGATGAAGCAATCTGTGCTCATGATGTTAACCGCTCTCGCCGGGCTCGCCGTGGCGAGCCATGCGATGGCACAGTCGAGGTCTTTCGACGTTGAACTCGTGTTCGACAACGACCCACGACTGGCCGCGATCGGCGTGAACTATGGGGCCAACGCCCTCCTTCCCGGTCCGCAGGCCACGGCCGTCGGTATCACACTGCTCGCTCGAATGAGCACGCAGGGCACGGCACCAAACTTTGGCGTGATTATCTACGGTAGCGGCACCCAGTCCGGCCAGCCGGACCCGCTAAACAGCATCTTCTATCACAACGACGCGATCTCGAATCAGACCAACGCGGCGTGGACATCAGCCGCGCTCGCACTCGGCCGGGGCTCGATCTCGTCGAACACCGCACCCGGTGCGGCGCGCGGACTGATGCAGTACACGCAGCCAGCCGGTGCGAGCGGCGCTGGTGAGTCGTCGCAAGCAGTGAACTTTCGCACGTTTGTGGCCGCGTCGGGTGCGAACCGAAACACGGTCCGGACGAACAGCAACATCATTGCCGCTGCTAACGAATCACAGCCCATCAACTACATCTACAACGCCTTTACAAATCCTGCGGGTGGTAATCAGAATGGTTGGGTGGGCGTAAATCTATTTGGTGATTTCGATGGTGCCGGGTCCGCAAATCCCGCCAACACGTATCCCAATGTTCCCGGGAGCGGTGCAATTCTCGCGGTCACTGCGCGCCGTGCGGATGTGCTTTCGAATTTCGATGCCAACGGCGATCCCCTTCCGACGGTGGTGAACTTCGGCGGGACTACGTTCAATGATTCCAATGGCAACCCGCGAGCGATTGCAGGGTCAGATCAAGATCCCTCGGCGGCGGGAGTCCAGTCGACCTGGTACGCGCTCTACCACCTCGTCTTTTTTCCGCAAGCCGACAGCACGCGAGACGTCACAGTCTCGTCATCCGGCTACATCAACGGTGGAGAGAACATCGCTCTTGCATTCGGAGGCCAGTCTTGGGCTTTGTCGCAAGGCCGATTTGAGTCACCTGGCTTTGCACCGGTGCTCCGAGAAACGGCCGTGACATTTCAGGTGCCCACACCAAGTGTCGCTGCGGTGTTTCCCGCGCTGCTCGCGTTTGCCGGTCGCCGCCGGCGCTCAGCGCGTTGAAGCACTTTGAACGAGCGCGTTAAAGCGCGAGCGGAGTCATCCGCGCGCTCACCGCGCAATCTCAATCGCCCGCGTCTCGCGTAACACCGTGACGCGGATTTCGCCAGGAGTTGGTCAGGGAGGCGGCCCATCGGCCGCCAAGTTGAGCGAACCTCGCACCGAGCTGGCCCCGCGCCAATCTTTACACAAACTAGGCAACCCGTCACCCCCACCTGATCGGATATGATCTCGCATTCAAGGGCGACTTTCCGCGAGGAAGGCGGCGGCCCATAGCCGTTCCAAGGAGAGAGAGAGAGAGATGAAGCAGACCCTGCTGATGAAGTTGACCGCGCTTGCGGGCCTGATGTGCAGCTGCGCGGCGTTCGGACAGACATCGCAGTTCGAACTCCAGCTTGTCTTGGACAACGATCCTCGACTCGCAGCGATGGGCGTGAACTTCGGCCCCAATGCACGCTTGCCCGGGCCGCAAGCGACAGCCGTGGGCGTTACGCTGATTGCCCGCGTGACAACCCAGGGAACGACTCCAAACTTCGGTCTTCAAACGTTCGGCGGCGGCGGTACTTCAACCGCGCCAAATAGTATTTTCTACCACGACGATACGATCTCAAATCAAACAACCGCCGCGTGGACGTCCGCCGCGCTGGCGTTCCAACGCGGCAACATCGACTCGAGTACTTCGCCGAACGCGCAACGCGGGCTGATGAGCTACACGCAGCCAGCGAACTACACAGGCGCGGGGGAGGCCGCGCAGCAAGTGAGTTTTCGCAGCCAAGTCGGCGGCCAGAACCCCAATCGGAACAGCGCCCGCACCAACGGCTCGCAAACGACCGCCACCAATCAGAATCAGCCTGTCAACTTCGGCTACAACAACTTCGCGTCAGTTGGGGCCAACTCCAATAACGCAAACGGCTGGATCGGCATCAACCGCTTTGGTGATTTCGACGGCACGCGCAGCGCCGTCTCTTCAAACACCTATGAAAATGTCCCGGGAAGTGCGGCAATACTCGCGGTCACTGGGATTCGCAGCTTTGTTCCAACGCAAGTCGATTCCCAGGGTGAGCCGGTTCCCACGTTCGTGAACTTTGGCGGTACGGTGTTTACTCCATTCCCCACCGGCGCTGCAATCGCCGGCTTTGATCAAGATACGGTGCAGAGCGGAGTTCAGTCGGCATGGCAGGCGGTGTACCGCCTCGTCTTCACACCGCGCGAATCGGACTTGCCTGCCCTCGGCGGTCTTCCGAATGGAGCCCGTGACGTCTCGGTGTTTGTTTCCGGTCAGTCTCTGGGTGCTGTGAGCGCGACGCTCGCCACCGGCGGCGCGGAGTGGTTCCTGAGCGCCGCCTTGCCGTATGTTGCCGGGTCCGCATCGATCACGTTCCAAGTGCCCGGACCCGGCTCGGCTTCGGTGCTTGTAGTCGCGCTCGCGATCGCTAGCCGACGCCGTCGCTGATTGTCGCCGCCCGTGGCACTCGCGGGAAGCAAGGAAGCCTGTCGACGCTGAAACAAACCGAGAGCGCTCTTATCGCGCAATCTCAATCGCCCGCGTCTCGCGTAACACCGTGACGCGGATTTCGCCGGGGAAGGTCATCTCTTCGCTGACGCGCTTGGCGATGCTCTGCGCGATCGAGTACGCCTCGTCGTCGTTGACGCGCTTGGCGTCCACCATCACGCGCACCTCGCGCCCGGCTTGGATCGCGTACGCCTCGGTCACGCCCGCGTGTGCCCGCGCGATGTCCTGCAGTTCCTCCAAGCGCTGGATGTACTTCTCCATGCTCTCGCGCCGCGCGCCCGGCCGGGCCGAGCTGATCGCATCCGCCGCCATGACGATCGGCGTATAAAAACTTGTGCTCGGCACATCGCCGTGGTGTCCCAAAATCGCGTTCAACACCGGCTCGCGCTCGCCGTGCTGCTTCGCGAAGTCGTAGCCGATCTTGGGGTGCGTGCCCTCCTGCTCCTGGTCCATCGCTTTGCCGATGTCGTGCAGGAACCCGCATCGCCGCGCCAACGTGCCGTCGAGCCCGAGTTGGTCGGCGATGAGCTGACAGAGGAACCCAACCTCAACGCTGTGGCGCAGCACGTTCTGCCCGTAGCTCGTGCGGAAGTGCAGCTTGCCCATCGCCTCGGAGATCTTCGGGTGTACGCCGCGAAGATTGACTTCGAGGCACGCGTCCTTGCCGTACTTGACGATCTTCTCTTCGATCTCGCTCTTGACCTTCTCGACCACCTCTTCAATGCGCGACGGGTGCATGCGACCGTCGGCGATCAGTCGCTGCAAGCTCTCAACCGCGACCGCCTGGCGCACCTTGTCAAAGCAGCTCACCACGATCACGCCCGGCGTATCGTCCACGATGATGTCCACGCCCGTGGCCTTCTCGATCGCCCGGATGTTCCGCCCCTCGCGCCCGATGATGCGACCCTTCATGTCGTCAGACGGGATCGGCACCGCCCGCACCGTGCTCTCGGCCGTGTGCTCCGTCGCATAGCGCTGCACCGCCATGAGCGTGATCTCGCGGGCCTTCTCCTTCGCGTGCCCCTCCGCCTCTTCAATGATCTTGCGCTGCACCTTGGCGATGTCGTGCCGGCTCTCCTCTTCGACGCGCTGAAGGATCTGCGCCCGCGCCTCATCCGCGTTCATCCCGCCGATGCGCAGCAGTTGCTCGCGTTGCTCGCTCAGCACGCCCGTCAGCTCCGCCTCTTTGCTTGCCAGTGATTGCTCGCGTGCCTTGCTGGAATCGATCTGCCGCGTGAGCTGGTCTTCTTTCTGCGTGAGCGTCTCCAGCTTGCGGTCGATCGTGTCCTCACGCTTCTGGATCCGCTGCTCCGTCTCGCGAACCTCTGCCATGCGCTTGTTCAGGTCAGTCTCAAACCGCTCCTTGCGTTCCAGCAGCTTCCGGTCGGCCTCCAGCTCCGCCCGGGTGACGACCGACTTCGCGTCCGCCTCCGCCCCCGCCGTGATCTTCGCGGCCTCCTCGCGGGCCCGGGCCACCGTCTGCCCGGTGAACCGCTGGAAGAGCATCACGGCCGCCGGCCCGCCCAGCACGAACCCCGCCGCGGCACCGACCAAGCCCGGCACAATCCACTGCGAGAAATCGATCTCTGCGAGCGTCAAGACAACGAAGACGGTGTCGAGCATGAAGAGCGTCCTTGATCCGACGCCGCCCGCGACCCGCGCAAAACGCGCATCGCGACCAGCCTCAGAGAAGGCCCCGCTCTCGCCAAACCAGGCACGCCAAGTGCGTACGCCAAGGCTTTCGCCTCGCGAACATCACCCGGCATCAGCAATCGCTCAAGCCCCCAAATCAAGCCCCCGCCACGCAACCCTGGACCACGGCCTGCAATCAGCCACGCACCGAAGAAACTCCGGTTCATGCCTCAACCAACACGCTCTGTTCCGCCGTGCCCTGTCCATGATGTCTGACCGTTGCGAAAACGTGCTCGATTTATCAGCCGCGTCCACTGCGACTGGGGGCGGCCCGCTCTGTCTCCGTCGACAGCCTCGGCCCGCGCGCCTGAACGACCAGCCCTTCTTGCGAGAACAGGGCGGATGCGAATATCCACCCGGCCGGTGCCGGGAGGTAAGACCCTATTAGAGCAGGTTCCGCCCGCCAGATCAAGATCGCGCAAGCATGACCGCGTCCAACGCGAGCATCACACCCCCGCGGCGCCGACGCTACCCCCGTAAATCAACCGGGGCGTACCGTCAGTTTCAGAAACCAGACCCGGGCGCGCCCTCGAACAGCTCGATAATGTAGCCATCCGGGTCAGTCAGTCGTGCAAACGCCGCCGATCCGCTCGCGCCAGAACCATCCGGCAACGGATGCTGCCAGTGCATCGAGCTGTCCAGCCCCGCCACCACCCCGCGAAGGTCCGTCACCGCGAAGCCCACCCGCAGCACCGTTCCCGGCTGTGTTCCGATCGGCCGCTTGCCAAACGCTTCGCGCAGGATGAGCATGAACCCGGGCACCCGCGCGCTCACCAGATGTCGCTCCTCGAACAGCAGTCCTTGGCGCACCGTCGCCACCGGCTCAAAGCCCAGCAGCCGCTGATAAAACACAGCGCTCGTGTCCAGGTGCGCTACATCCATCGCCACGACAACGCGCGCACCGGTCGGCGCGGCAGTGGGGGAGGCGGACGTCTGCGCAGCGTGCGAAGCCTTGGGATCGGTCATCACCGATTCTACCCGTCACGCGGCTTCCACCAACCGCCGCCCACGCCCCTGCACGCACGTCATGTACCGCGCGAACAACTCCGCGATGAACCGCTGGCTCTCGGGGCTCCAAGTGAAATCCAGCGCGCACCCGACGTGCATCATCCCGTCACTCTCCAGCTTCGCGTGCGCCCGCCGCACCGTCATGCAAAGCGGCGCCGGCACATGCGGCGACAACCGCAGACGCACAAACGTGAACGCGCTGCGATCAATCGCGCTGTACGACTCCGGCGTCATCGACAATCCCACGCCGCCGCCGGAGATGTTCACCAGTCGCGCGTTCACCCGCGGGCCGACCTCGGGCATTTCGTGCTCCATCGACGCTTCGCACGCCGAACCCGCCGGCACATCCGGGCGCGTCCACATCCGCGTCAGCATGGCGCGGTTCGCACTCTCGGCCGCCGCGATCGTGTCCGGGTTCAGCACGGGCCAGCAGTCCACCTCGGGTAGGTTGAAGTTCGAAGTCGAGACGCGATCGCTCGAGCGGCGCGGGCAGCGGTTCACGGCCGTGGGAAGGCTCAGCGCGATGCCGATGCCGTCCATCGAACGTGCCGGCGCCGGGCGCGTGCCCAGCACGGTGGTCGCAAACGCCCAACGATTCTGGCCGATCACGTACGACGCCATCAGCGCCAGCTCACTGGCCAGTTCCACGCGTCGTCCCGCCGCGCCCGGTGAGGAGACCAGCAGTTCCTTCTGCCCAACTTCCAGCAGCTTCACGCGCCACACAATGTCCGCACGCGGCTCAACCGGCGTGCCGGGCGTCGTTGCCGCGGGCCGGGCCGCGAGCTCGATCGCCCCGGCGCGCTCGCCGATCTGCTCCAGACACTGACGCCAGTTTTCCGTTCGTGAGCGATGAGCGGGCACGTGGAAGCCTCCGAAAAGTGTTGCCGTTCTCGTGCGCTGCGCCGCGACTTCACACACAGACTCTCGCGTGAGTCACCCTCGCGCCGCAGTGCGCCATCGTCGCGGAGCGGCCGCACACACCGAATGTCGGTCCACGCCGCAAGCACCCGGAGCGCGCGGCACCGTTGCGATCGCGTTCAGCCATCACCCGGGCCATCTATACGGAACAGCGCGAGCAACACCATTCGCGGACCTTCTCGTGATCCGATAATCGACCTCACGCTCACTGCATTCACCGCGCCATCGGCTTCGCCGGCGCGAGGAGTTCACGAAGCTCCTTCAGCTCCCGCGCCACGATCGCGCCGTGATCCGCCTCTGGCGTCCGCAGCCCGAACCGCAGCCCGTAATACCGCTCGACAAGACTCGTCGTCAGCTCGCGCACCCGCGCCGAGGGATGATTGAGCAGGCTCGCGTGCAGCAGCGGGGGGATCGTCGTCGGCTTGCCCACCCCGGCGTTGTTCAGCGTGCTCAGCAAGTCCAGATAAAACCGCGTGTGCTCGCTGCTGACGATGCCCTTTGCCAGCGCCGCGCGAGCTTGCATCGCCTTCCAGTGCGCCAGCGCTATCGCATACAGCCGCCGTCCGCCGGCCAGCACCGCCACCATCGCCAGTGCCCCGCCGCCCACGAGCATCGCGATCCACACCACCCGCGCCCTTTTCGGGAATCGCCTCGCGCACGCTCCCCATCCATGACGACACCGTGCGCCGCCACGAGCCCATCCAATCACCCGAGCGAGCGTCGCCCTGGTTCCGCTGTCGCGTCTGATCAAACGTCACCACGTTCTCGACCCACGAGAACTCCGCAGCCTCGTACATCTGCCGCAGCCACGAGAACAGACCGCCGCCCGAGCGCTGCACATGCGGCAAGTCACTCGGCGGCGTCGGATCAAACGTCTCCCAACGCATCGGGTTCAGCCGCAGCTCCACCCACGCGTGCGCATCGGATCGCCGGATCGTGTAGTGCCCCGCAACCGCGTTGTACTCGCCGCCGGCGTATCCCGTCACCACGCGCGCCGGGATGTCCATCGACAGGCACATCGCGGCCATCGCGCTGGCAAAGTACTCGCAGTGCCCCTGCTTGGTCTCAAAGAGGAACATCTCGATCGGATCGGTCCCCGACGGCGCCGCCGTCATCTCGAGCGAATACTGAAAGCCCGTACGCAGATACGCCATGAGCGCGAGCGCCCCACGCCGCGACTCGCCCGGCTCGCGCGCCGCCGCGTCCAACGACACCCCGTTGTCCGTGAAAATCTGCGCCGCCAGATCGCGGATGCGCCCGGCCTTGAACGTTGTCGCCGGCTCGCGCCGCAGCGCCGCAGCACGCGTGGCCACGCTCAACTCCGAATCACTCTCGTCCTCGCCCGAACGCGCCGCCGGTTGCGTCTCCTGGTAATCCAGCAGCGAAGTCACGCGATAGCTCAGCACGCCCGGTTGTCCAGACCGCATCACCAGCCCGGTCTCGCGCGACACGTCCACGGCACTCCGGCGATCCGTTGACACCGCCACCGCCCGATACAACGCAAACAGCGGCGTGCTCGCATCCACCATCTGCCGGAATGTCACGGTCTGAACCCGAGTGATCCGCCCTACCGCCGAATCCTCCGTCACGCCCTCGCCACCGGGCTCGAGCAGCATGCGATCGCTGACCGCAGGCGATGGCTCCTCCTGCGTCCGCTCCCACACCCCGCGCTGCGGGACATAACGATCCAGCACCGCCCCGCGCAGATATAACGTCGAGTCCGGCTCAGTCACCGCCCGCCCCTCGCCATCCGTGATCGCCACCTCCATCACCGGCACCGGCGACGACTGCAACAGTCCCGACTCTCCAAGCCGGATTGAATCTGAGAAGCCCACCTGCGGCCCGCCCGCGAATGCGCCCCAACCACCCATCGCATCCCGCACCAAGCCGCGCGGCGTCACAATAAATGCGCCCACCGCCAAGCCCGCTGAAAGCAACGTCGCAATCACCGCCACCACCGCAACACTCACTCCGCCGGCCCGATTGCCCGTCAACATCAAGGAGCCCGGCGTCCCCGCCTTGCGATCCGCCTCCGCCGCGCCCGCACGCACCGCCGCCTCCGCGCCCGTCGCAAACTGCATCAGCACCGTCGACAGCACCGCCAGAGGCGTGTACACCAGCACCGTGAGCCCCAGCGGCAGACTGTTGCTCGTCAGCACCGCGCCCACCACACCGAAGATCGAAAGCCCCAGCACCTGCGCCTCGTCGCGCATCACGCGCCGGTCCAGCAGCTTGATCACCAGCACCCAGATGATGAACTCCGTCAACTCGCTCACGATTTCCGGCGGTGGCGACAACACCGCCAGCACCACCTGCCCCGTCGCCAGCAACACCAGCCCGTTCAAAAGCCACCGCGGCAGCGACGCCGGGCGTGCCGGCCGCATCATCAGCATCGAGATGATCCCCGCCATCACGCCCGCGGCGAACAGCACCCCGCGCCCCTCCGCCACCGCGAACGCGACGCAGCCCAGCATCGCCACCACCGTGTTCAGCGCACGTAAACGCGTCAGCGTGATCATGGGCCCACCGCCCGGCGCATCGCGCCGCCACGCCCCGCGAACCGCGTGAGCATCTCGCGAATCCCGCCCTCTTGCCGCTTGGACTCCGATCTCACCGACGCCCCCGCCCGCGCCACGCCCTCATCATCAACCGTCGCGCCCAAGTGCTCCGCACCGCGCGGCCCGATCGACGCATCTACCTTCCCCGCGTGTACGACAATCACGCGATCACCCGCAAGCGGGCGCGCCGGGCCATACGCCGCGGGCGCGACGCGCTTCAGCCGCGGCGGGTCAAGCTCAAGCAGCGCCAGCGTGTCCATGATCGAGATGACATGAACGCGTGCGGCCCGCGCCGCACGCTCGATCCCCGCCTGTGGCGCGATCAGCCCGACGCTCAACCCCTCGCGCCCCGCGCGCGACACGATCTCCGCGCTCACTGACGCCATCGCGAGGCAGTCACTCAATGTCGCGTCACCCGCCGCGTGCATGACCACCCAGAGCCGCCCCGGCGCCGCGCCGCCGGTCTGACGAACCAAGAGCTTTGACTGCGCCGCCGAGCGACGCCACGCGATGATTCGCTGCGAGTCGCCCTCGACATACTCACGCAGCGCGAAGAACTCATCGCCCGAACCCGCCTGCTGCAGCGTCTCGTCGGTGGACATCAACGAGCCGCGCCCGCGCGTGCTCAGGTCCACATCGATCTTCGCCGGTGCCAGCCGCACCAGCGCCGCCCCGGGCTGATGAAACCGCAGTGACTTCTTCATGATCCCGAATGGAAAACTCGTCACCACCTCGATCGCGCCCAGCCGCACGCGCCCCGCACTCACACAGCGCGACCGTGCCACAAGTTCCATCTCGCCGCGACGGCTCAGGTGTGAGAGGAATCCCATCGGCGGCGCATCCAGCGTCGCCCGCCGCTCGCTGACGCCGGGTGCCACCGTCGCCTCATCCGCTGCGTGCTCGCTTGCACCGTTCCCGTTGACCACGCCGTTCAGCGCGACAACTTTCGTCCGCAATCTCGACCACGTCGACTCCGACTTTTTCTCCCCCTCGTCATCAACCTCGCGCACCGTCAGCGCCATCAGCGGCACCAACCGCCCCACATTCCGCACCCGGTACCGAATCTCAATTGCGTCCCCCTCGCGCGAGTCGCTCACGCTCACGCGCTCCAGCCGCACGCCCATCAGCATCGAGCCGCTGAGGAACCCCGACACCAGCATCAGCCCAAGTGAAAAGCCAAAGAGCCAGAACAGCAGGTTGTTCTGACTATGAAACGCACCGATGGCCACCAGCAGCGACACGCCGACATACATCAGCAGCGGCGAATGCACGTGATACCGGCGTCGGGGCGTCTGCGTCATCGGCTGTGCCATGGCTCTGCAACACTACGACCCACACGCACGCCCAGTTGCCAACTGCGGCGAAACTCTGCTCGATCGCTCGGTCCCCAGATCCCTTCCCCCTCGGCCCTCGGCCCTGAGCCCTCGGCCCTTCCCGCTTTTCCCCTCACGTGATCTTGAAGCCGCCCTGTTTGGCAAACGCCGCGTACTTCGCCAGCACCGATTTGTTCCGCCCGCTGAAAAACTCCAGCACATTCACCTTCGAGCCCGGCTTGAGGATCCGCATCTCGCCCAAGGGCGGCAAAATGATCACCTGATGCACCTTGTGCATCGTCGCATCGTGGCTCGGCACGTCCAGCATCACGTCTTCTAGCTTCTCCGCAAGCGCCAACGCGTCCGCATCGCTCACCCGCTGACCCGCGTTCGCGAAGTAGTTCATCGGCGGCCACTTGAGCTTCTGCCCCAGCTCATCCACCGGCCCGTCCTCACGCTCATACGACTCCGGCGGCAGCGTGCCCAGCGGCTTCCACCCCATGTCATAGACCAGCTTCATCGCCAGCCCGTACTGCATGTTGGTGAACTTCAACGTTCCGTGTGCCCCGATCAGCGTTCTGCCCATATGCCCAAACGATAAGCCCCCGCCACGCCGCGTGAGCGGTGAGTGGCGGGGGCGTGGGCTACGGGGGGGAACTGGTTTGAGTAGCGGCGAACTCGAGAAAGGCATCTGAGCTGTCACGCCTGCGTCAGTCGCGCGGATTGCGCTGCAGCCGGGTGAGCAATGGCGTCAGAAGGATAATCAAGATTCCGGCCCCGATCGAAATGAACACAAAGAGAAAGAAGAAGTTCGCGTAGCCGCTTCCCATATCGATGCCCCATGACTGGAAGAAGAACTTGGCCTGGCCGATCTGCTTGGGATCGGCCTCGCCGGCGAGCTTTCCGCCAACTGTATAGGCAAGGAAGCTCGAGAGGAACCAGATCCCCATGAGCAGCGATCCGTGGCGCTTCGGAGCGGCTTTCCCCACGTACGAGAGCCCGGTGGGCGAGAGGAAGAGTTCACCGATCGTGTGCAAGAAGTAGGTACCAAAGAGCAGCCACATGCTGGCCAATGCGCCGTCCTGCCGCACTTGAGCGCCGGCAACCACCATGAAGATGTACCCGAGCCCGAGCCAGATCAGGCCCAAGCCGATCTTCACCGGTTGAGACGCGGGCACGTTGCGTTTGGCGATCATCACCCACATCGCGGCGAAGAACGGAGAAAGTGCGATGATGACAAACGGGTTGATGTTCTGGAACCACGTGGTCGGCACCAGGAAGCCGCCCAGATCACGGTTGACCTTTTCGTCGGTAAAGAAGTTGATGCTTGTTGCCGCCTGCTCGAAGGCCAACCAGAACAAGAAGTTGAAGCACATGTAGATGAAAATCGTCGCCACCGGCCCGCGATCGCCCTTGTCCTGCGTCCAAGTGAACCACACCGCCCAGGCGATGGCGGCGACCAACGCCGGATAGATCACGCTGTTGCTCGAGAGGGTGCGGTCCACGACGCCGAGAAACCCGAAGTGGAACAGGATGCCGACAACGCCCGCCAACAGCACCCCCGTAGCCACAAATATGGGGGCAGTGGCACCTTTACCATCGCGGGGCAGGCCGATGCCTTGAAGATACTTCTTCCGAAACACCTGGTAGGTCACCAGACCGGCAATCATGCCAATTGCGGCCAGCGTGAAACCAAGGTGCCAGCTGTAACGCTCGCCGAGCCAGCCGACAAAGAACGTCCCCAGCAACGCTCCGAGGTTGATACCCATGTAGAAAATGCCGAAGGCCCCGGGCTGGCGCGGATCGTTCTCGGCGTACAACTGGTTGACCATCACGCTCACGCTGGGCTTGAAGTGCCCAGTGCCGATGACAATCAACGCGAGGCCGAACACAAAGACGCTCATCCCCATCTCACTGCTTTCAAGCCCGCCCAGGCCGCTGATGCCGAGCATGACGTGGCCCATCGCGATCAAAAGTCCGCCGACGAGCATTGAACGGTGTGTTCCGATCAGCTTGTCCGCGATGAGCCCGCCAAGGATCGGCAACAGATACGCCATTCCTCCGTACCAGCCTTGAAGATTGCCAGCGTCGGCTTGTGACCAGCCGCGCCCGGGGTTGAATCCCTCTGAAGCCCCTGGCGGCAAGGGGTCCATCCCCGAGATCTTGCACTTCAGATAAAGCCCCAAGATCGCGCGCATCCCGTAGAAGCTGAAGCGTTCCCACATCTCCACCATGAACAGCAGGTATAGCCCCGGGGGCTGTCGAAGTGTGCCGCCGCTTGAGGATGATGATGTCGTAACCATCACATCGTCGGGATCAATAGCCATCAGGACTCCTCGGTGGTCGCCGACAAGGGATGCAACCGGGTTCGACCGGTCACTGCCCCGTCATGCGAGAAGCAGCATCCTCTGTTATGCTCTGGCTTGCAACCCCCACGAATGGGTGGTCGCACGTTCGGCGCTTCGTCATCGCGCTGAGCCCGCCTGACCACGACCTCGAAACCCTGAGGTGCTCCCTTGGCTCAACCCGACCCCACCGATCTTGCCGCCGTTTCCAGCACCCGCCCGCCGCGCCCCCGCGGCGTCCTCGACTGGATCGAGTGGCTGGGCAACAAACTCCCCGAGCCCGCGCTCATCTTCGTCATCCTCGCCGTCATCGTGATGGTCGTCGCCGCGATCGGCTCCGCCGCGGGTTGGCAGGTCCAGCCCATCCGTCCGCAATACGCCATGGTCGACGCCGTGGACGCCGCCGGCAAACCGATTCTCACTCCTGCCGGAACGCCTGCCCAAGTTAAAAAACTCGACGATCGCGGCCAGCCCATCAAAGAACTCAAGCCCTATGGCCAACCCATCCAGCCGCGCAGCCTCCTCACCTCCGACGGTATCTACTGGATGCTCTCGTCCATGCTCCGCAACTTCACGGGCCTGCCGGCGCTCGGACTCATCTTCGTCGCCATGCTGGGCATCGGCCTCGCCGAGAAGTTCGGCTTCTTCAGCGCCATGATGCGTGCCCTCGCGTTCATCACCCCCGCGAAGTTCCTTACCCCGATGATCGTGCTGCTCGGCGCCAACTCCAGCGTCGCCAGCGATGCCGGCTACATCATCCTGCCACCGCTCGCCGCGGCGCTCTATCTCGCGGTCGGACGCCATCCCGTCGCCGGTCTCGCCGCGGCATTCGCAGGCGTTGCCGGCGGCTTCGGCGGCGGCTTCTTTCCCACCGGCGGCGACGGCGCCCTTACCGGCTTCGCGCAAGACGCCGCCCGCGTCATCGACGCCAACTACACCGTGGACATCCTCCACAACTTCTACTTCAAGGCCGCCTCTGCGATCATCGTGATGTTCGCTGGCTGGGCCGTGACCGACCTCATCGTCGAGCCGCGTCTGAAGCGCCAGCAACAGGCGACCCCACTGTCGGGCGACACCTCCGCCATGAACGAAATGGCACTCACATCCGCAGAAAAGAGCGGCCTCGTCCTCGCCGTCGCGGCCATGTTCTCCGTCCTGGCCGTCTTCGTGGCCCTCATCATGATCCCCGGCGCGCCCCTCAACGGCCCCGGCGTCCCGCGTCTGGCCAGCGATCGCGTCGTCGCCACCCAGCCGATCACCATCGTCAGCGGCCACGCCGAAGTCGCCGCCATCCCCGCCGAAAAACGACTCTGGGCTCCCGAAGCAAACATCGACGCCGACGGTAAGAAACTCCCCGTTGATCTCGCCGTCGCATCGAGTGGCCGTCCGTCGCTCGCCGAGGCTCCCGGCGACCGCTGGTCGCACGTCATCGTCCCCATGATCTTCCTGCTCTTCCTCCTGCCCGGCATGGCCTACGGCATCCGCACCGGCAAACTCCGCACCCAGGCCGACTTCATCGAAGGCATCTACCACGGCATCCGCAGCATCGTCCCCGTCCTGGCCATCTCCTTCTTCATGGGCCAGTTCGTCGCCTACTTCGCCTACACCGGCCTTGACCGCATGCTCGCCTACGCCGGCGGCGCACTCCTCGTCGAAGCCGACCTGCCCGTGCCCGTGCTCCTGGTCCTCTTCATCCTCGTCGTCGTCTTCGGGGACTTTGCCCTCAGCGGCATGCTCAGCAAGTTCGGCGTCATGGCTCCGATCTTCATCCCCATGTTCATGATGGTCGGCATGAGCCCCGAACTCACCACCGCCGCGTACCGCATCGGCGATAGCGTCGTGAACATCATCACCCCGCTGAACAGCTATCTGCTCATCATCCTGCTCGTACTCCAAAAGTACAAAAAGGGCGCCGGCCTCGGCAGTCTCATCAGCCTCATGCTGCCCTACAGCGTCGTTTTCTTCCTCGTGTGGACCGGCTTCCTGCTCACCTGGTACGCCAGCGGCACCGCGCTGGGCCCCAACGCCCCGCTGCACTACAGCGTGCCCGGTTGAGGAACCCCCGCCTCGCGCCATATACTCAACCCGTTCGGGCGTTTAGCTCAGTTGGCTAGAGCACAGTCCTCACACGACTGGGGTCACAGGTTCAAGTCCTGTAACGCCCATTGACGCCCCGGCCCTTGCCGGGGCGTTTGTGTTGGCCGAGCGCGGGCCGTCGTTAGTTATCCGCTTCACACGCCGCGAGCGCCCTTCACGCCCGCTCAGCAGAAATCCTGATTCGGCGAGTTTTCGGGTAACCCCGCGCACTCTCTGACGGGCACCGCGAAACTCCGGTGAACCCGCCGCGTATTGCTCACAAAGCTACTGGCGTTCCCGGCCGATGGTTGTACGTTCTGGACACAGTCTCGTCATTCATTGCGCCGGCTTGACAGTTTGTCCTCGCTCAGTCGTCTGGTTCCGTTCATACGTTCCGACCTGATTCGCCAACCTGATTGGTCCCCGCGGCCCACGCCGCGACCACGCCCTCACCCATCACCTTCCGCACCCGATGGAGTTCTCATGACCCGCACCCTCCCGACTGTCGCCTCGCTCGCGATCCTCTCGCTCACGTTCGCCGTTGGCACCGCCGTCGCGGCTCCGACGGTCACCGCTCCGCTGCCTGACCTGGTGGTCTACAAGAACTCGGCGCCCTCCAACATCCCGCTGGGCACGCGCTTCAACGACGCCAACGTCTCGGTCGTGCGTTTCACCATCGCCAACTTCGGCACCGTCGATGTCGCGCTGTTCGATGTCGCCAAGCCGATCACCACCAACAACTTCAAGGCGTACATGAACGCCGGGCGTTACAACAACGTCATCATCCATCGCTCCGCGGTCTACTCCGCCGACCCGTTCATTCCCTTCGTGCTTCAGGGCGGCGGCTTCACCACGCCCACCGGCAACAACGTGCCCCCCGGCACCGTCCAGTCCTTCGCCCCGATTCAGAACGAGCCCGGCATCAGCAACCGCCGCGGCACCATCGCCATGGCCAAGCTCGGGGGCAACCCCAACTCCGCCACCAGCGAGTGGTTCTTCAACATGAACAACGACAACGGCTCCACGCCGGGCTACGCGAACCTTGACACCCAGAACGGCGGCTTCACCGTCTTCGGGCGTGTCATCGGCAGCGCCGGCCTCACCGTTCTTGACAACATCATCGGCTTCAACACCTACAACCTCACGACGTTCTACGGCAACTCCGCCCTCGACGACTGCCCGCTGCCCGGCTACCAAGGCGGCAGCATCGTCCGCCCGACCGACTTCGTGAACGTCACCACCGTCGCGCCCAACCCCACGCCCACATCCAAGGGCATCGTGTTCACCGCGACCTCCAGCAACCCCGCGCTCGTCACGCCGAGCATCGTGAACGACACGCTGCGGCTGACGTACACCGCGAACGCCTCCGGCTCCGCCATCATCACCGTGACCGCGACTTCCGCCGACACCTCGACCGTCACGGACACGCTCGTTTCGCACGTCCGCTGCTCATCGGTTGACATCGCCGACGATCAGGGCACGCCCCTGCCCTCGTCCAGCGTGAACAACGGCATCACCGAAGGCGATTACAACGCCTTCTTCGCCGGGTTCTTTGACGCACTGGCCTACTGCGATGTCGCCGACGATCAGGGCAACCCCATCCCCAACAACCTCATCGACATCCCCAACAACGGCGTCACCGAAGGCGATTACAACTGCTTCTTCCGCTTCTTCTTCGATGGATGCTGAGCGGAAGCCGCCAGCCTTCAGGGATCAGCTTTCAAGGACAGCGACCAGATTCAACACCGCGGCCCGCCGGATTCGTCCCGGCGGGCCGCGTGCTTTCACCACACATCACGTCGCGCTGATCGCTCCGCCCGCTCACTGCTGCTTGATCAGCACGCGCTGGTTCTCCAGCGTCACGTAGATCTCGCCCTCAAGGCTCAGCGCCCCCGCGAGGTTGTTCACCCGCAGTTGCTCCGCCACCTTGAAGTACTCCGGCGTGCCCACCACCACCGTCACCTGCGGCGGCAACGCCTCCTGATCCAGCATGCGCATATCGATCCAACGCTCGTTGCGGAACACAAACGCGCGATCGTTCACCGACTGCACGTTGCTGATCTCCTGCTTGTTCATCGACGCGTCGTAATACGCCTGCCGCTTCGCATCCACCACCGCCGCGGCCGCCGGCGCGACGTTCATCTCCTGATTCACGCTGCCCATGCCCGAGCGAGTAAGAAAACGCTCGTTGTTCCGCGCCGCGAACTCGTCACTCGCGCGCCGCTCCATGTCGCCGGCAAACTTCGCGTCCTTCTCCAGCGCCAGGAACGCGGTGTACTCCGTCAGCACGCCGAACTGCGTGCTCAGCCGCACGATCTCATCCACCAGTTCCTTGGTCGCCGGATCGCTCTTGGGATCGATGTTCGGCTTCTCCGCCATTGACTGGCGGATCGAGTCGAGCAACGCCGCGATCTTGCGCTGCGCCCACAACCGCCCGACGTACCCGTTCCGCGCCGACGTTTCCTGCGTGCTCACGTTGAACTCAAACGCCCGGTCCCCCTGAGGCCCGCGCCCGTTCAGCGTGATCTTCATCGGGCCCGCTTCCAGATACTGCCCCACAATGATCATCTGCTCGCCTTCAAACACGTCCGCCAGCGTTGACGGCATCATCTCCCGCACCGGCCCCGCCAAAATCGGGCTCGCCAGCACCGGCCCGTTCAACTTCGTGAACACCTGCGAGACCTTCGTCTCCACGTCTTCATTGGGCATTACGAAGGTCGCGCTGCCGCGCGTCGTCGTCGCCAGCCCGCTCAGCAGCGGGCTGTTCACGTCATAGCCCACGCCGAACGAGAACACACGCCGCCTGGCGCTGTTGGCCGCCTTCGCGTTCTCACGAATCTTCACCTCCGATTTCTCACCGATGGTCGCCAGGCCATCGGTCATGAACAGCACCAGCGGCAGCGTCCCCGCCGCCGGCTTGCTCCGCAGCGCCTCCATCAACGCGTCGTTCAGGTTCGTCCCGCCGTTGGCGTTGATTGCCATGATGTACTGCCGCGCCCGCTCGGCTGATTCCTTCGTCTTCTCCACCGGCGCAGGCTCAAAGCTCGCGATCGAGTCGCTGTAGTCAACGATGTTGAACAGCTCGCCCGGGTTCAGCCCCTCAATCACCTGCAGCGCCGCCTTGCGCGTCTGCTCGATCTTCTCGCCACGCATCGAGCCCGAGCGATCGATCACCATCGTCACCTCGCGCCGCATCGCCGCCTGCGCCTCCTGCACCCGCGGCAGTCCCACCACCATCATGAAGTACCCGCCCTTGCCGCCATTCACCCGCGCATCGGGATACGCCACCACGCTCGCCGTCGCCTCGCCCGGGCGTCGCGCGGTCGTGAACGAAATCGTCACCGCCCCCGGCTGACTCAGCGAGCCGCCGTCTACCGCCCCCTTCCACGACTTCCCATCCGGGCGTCGCTCGGTCTGCATCGCGTGCGTCGGCGAGAACACCGCGCTGATCTCACTGCTGGACTTGATCTCGTACTTCACCGTCCAAGGCGTCTGCGCCGCCGCCAGGCCATCGCTCCGCGGCAGCACGTAATCCACCCGTCCGTCGTTCGCCGCGAGCACCTGCTCGTACACGATCCGCACCTTCTGTGTCGCGCCAGCGGGCACGGGGAACACGCTGGACTTGATCGCGGCGAGCCCGACAAACTCCAGCAGCCCGGGGTCCTTGTTCGCGTGAACGATCGACTCGTAGTATCGCCGCGCCTCATCGCGCGCGATCAGCGTCGCCGTGGGCTCGGGCCCGGTGCCGTCATATTGAAACGACCGCACGCTCGCGCCGATCGGCACGGGCAAGACGATCTGCGCCTCCTGCGGGCGCCCACTCGGATTTGTCAGCGTGATCTCAATCGACGTCGTCGCCGCTTGATCCGAGATCGAAACCTCCGCCGCGACGCCGGTGACCTGCACCGCGAGCTCCGGCATCGGCACGCGGCGCCGGTGGCTCAACTGCGGCATCAACATCACCGGCCCATCCGAAACCGTCGTGACGGTGGTCGACGTGGTCGCGGGCGGGAATGTCGTGACCGGCACCTGCGACACCGCTGCCGATGTCGCCAGCCCTGCCATCACCACCAACGCACCACCAGACACCGCCGCCCGGTCCAACTTCGCTGCATATGCCATACGCAAGCTCCTTGAGGAAAAGCCCACGCATGCAGCCCAACACCACCCCCAGACGTTCGCGCCATCCCAACATTTTCTCGCTTACCCGCGCCGGCGCGAGAACGCCGTGATCGACAGACCCCGCGCGCCTCGCTGATTTGCCATGTGCTCACTTGCCATTTGCGATTTCCGTCCCCCTTCGGCCCTCATCCCTCAACCCTTTTTGCCGACGCAATCAACGCCACCCCCGCCAAAACCAGCCCCACGCCCACCAGCTTCCGCACATCCACCGTCTCCTTCAGCACCAACCACGCCAGCAGCACCGCCGCGGCTGGCGCCACCGTGAACGCGATCGGCTTCACCACGCTCAAATCCCCGATCTTCAGCGCCCCATAAAACAACGCCAGCGCCAACGCACCCGCCACCACGCCCGATCCCAAAATCAACTTCGCCAAGATGTCCGGCGGCGCGCTCGTCCAATCCCTGGGCTCGGTCTTCATCACCGGCACCATCACCCAATACACCGCCAGCATCACCGGCAACGCCACCGCGCACCGCACCGTCACGCTCGTGATCGGCCCGATCCGCCCCGACGCCAGCACCATCTTCGTGCATAGCTCACCCACCGCCCAACACAGCCCGGCCGCGACCGCCATGAGAATTGCTTGCATGTTCCAGCTATCGACCAAAGCGAAAGCACCAGCCCGCAAATCCACAGCCCCGATGTCGTCTTCACCCGCTCACTTTCCTTGACGCTTCCCTTCTTCCTTCACCCTTGACCATTCCCGATTCCATTTCCTATTCCTTCCCCTTTCCATCCCTTCCCTCCCTTCGTTGAAACAACGCCTTCCCACACAACCGACGTTCCCGTCGTGCTACACCCGCATTGAACCTCTCCGCTCCCCTCCGCCTCTCCGCGACCAAGCCCCACGGCCCAACACCAAGACCCGGTATGATGCCGCTTCACGCGTGCGCCGCCGCACGCCTCGCACTCGCCCTCAGCCGCACAGAAAGCCGGTCATGCCCGAGTTCACGCCCGCCCTCGAATCCACCACGCCCGACATTGGCAACACTGCCAGCGACGCCGCGCTCCCCGCGGCCGCGATCGAGGTGAAGTCCGTCGCCGACGCCGCGACACCCGCGTCCGCTGAAGACGCACCGCGCCTCGCGCCCGAGCGCATCGCCGAGCTCGCCCCGCTCATCGAGGCCCTGCTCATCACCAGTGCCCGCGCCGTGAGCCCGCAGCGTCTCAGCGTCGCGCTCGGCCTCGCCCCGCCGGAATCCGACGACACCCTACCGCCACCGCCGCCAACCGACGCCGACGCCGCCGCATCACCCGACGCCGCCCCCGCACCGACGCCCCGCAAGCGGGCCCGCAAGCCCAAGCCCGCTGGCGTCTCACCGCTTGAGCTCATCGCCGCCGCCGTCGCCTCGCTCAACGCCGACTACGAACGCACCGGCCGCTCCTTCCGCATCGAGGCCCTCAGCGGCGGCTACCGCCTCATGACCCTCCCGCAGTTCCGCGCGCCAATCGCCGCGCTCCAGGGCCTCGCCCTCAGCAACAAGCTCAGCCGCCCCGCCATCGAAACCCTCGCCATCATCGCCTATCGCCAGCCCATCACCCGCGCCCAGCTCGAAGCCATCCGCGGCGTCGCCTGTGGCGAAGTTCTCCGCTCCCTCCTCGACCGCCGCCTCATCACCATCGCCGGCCGCTCCGAAGAACTCGGCCGCCCCATCCTCTACGCCACCACCCGCGCGTTCCTCGAAGCCTTCGGGCTTGCCAGCCTCAAAGACCTCCCCGCGCCCGAAGAACTTGGCCTTCGCGCCGCCTCAGCAACTGTCTGATTCCACGCCGATTTCCCTCCATTACACGCCTTGTTTCACCCTGACCGCAACCGGTTCACGCCTTTTCTGCGTCCGCGGCGCATCGGGAACGTATCCAATGGTGGGGGCATCCAACCCGCGCCCGCCACACCGCCCAAGCCCGCCTCGTTCCGACTCGCGCACACGTGAACACGCATTCACCCCGCCGACCTCACGCCTCACGTCTCGGGTCTCACTTCGCCTCACGCCTCACGCCTCACGCCTCACGCCTCACGCCTCACGCCCCCGCCTCCCCCGGAGCTCTCGCATGACGCACTCGCCCCGCACCGCTCTGACGCTCCTGGCCGTCCTCGGCCTCGCGGCCCCCGCGCTCGCACAGGTCAGCCCCACCGGCATCCCCGGCGGTTTCCGGCCCGAGGTCCTCCCCAAGCGCAAGAGCAACCCCGCGCCGCCCCGTCGGCCCGATGTCACCGATCCCGCCGCGATCCCGCCCGGCGAACCGTGGGCCGACAAGGTTCTCGCCAAAGGCCGCGATCAGGAATGGCTCGCGACCGTTGAAGTCACCCTCGGCGTCATGCAACGCACCGACAACAACGGCCTGCCCTCCACAGCCCCGCTGAAGTTCGACACCGCCGTGATCATCTTCCCGGTGATCGAGTCCGCCTCGATGTCGCGCACCTTCCCCGAGAACTTCAAGAGCCGTCTCCGCTTTGACGGCGCCGAGACCGACGGCGCTCCCACCTATATCACCGGCTATCCCTCCGGCGCGCGCTTCGCCCGCTGGGAAGCCCGCCAGAAAGACGCCACCAACCTCCGCCTCCGTGTCGAGATGGGCATCGGCTCCGCCTCCACCCGCATGGATGAAGAACTCGCCATGCAGATCCCTTGGCCGACGACACCGTGGCCGGAGACCGCCGCGAGCACCTTCAAGCCGCAGCTCTTCGTGGACTACTACCTCTCCGAGCAGGAGAAGACCGCGACCAATCTCGAGTTCACCCGCCAAGTCACCGAGTGGCTGGACGGCAAAGACCCCAAGACCATGCCGCCCGTCCGCGTCGCCAAGCTCCTTCTCGGCGCCGTCGTTGACAACTTCCAGCCCACCGGCGACGGCCTCTCCTTCAACGTCACCGGCGCCTTCCGCGGGTTCGATCTCAAGGGCGCACTGCAAGCGCTCAAAGACGGGAAGGGCAGCCAGCACGACATGGCCTGCGTCCTCGTCGCCGCGTATCGCGCCGCCGGACTCCCCGCACGCACCGTCATCGGCCTCGATGTCAGCAACGACCGGGTCGGTCGCCGCAACGGCGGCGACCAAGGCCAGCGCCGGCTTTACAGCATCGTCGAGTTCTGCCTCATCGACCCCGGCACCAAGAAAGAAATTTGGATCCCGGTCGATCCCGTTCGCCTCCGCAAAGTCAGCTCACGCGCCCCGCGTATCGAGCAGGAATGGCGCTTCTTCGGCACCCACACCGAGCTCTCCACATTCATCCCCATCGCCTTCCAATACCACCCACCCACGAGCGTCGTCGCCCACGGCTCGCCCTGCCTCTGGGGCTGGATCACCACGCCCAACATCCTTCAGGCTGAGCAGACGGTCAGCTTCCTCATCGCCTCACGCCCCCGCAAATCCAGCGAGAACCCACGCCAGCCGGTGAAGCCGATCAAGTAATCGCAACAATCGGTTTCAATGTGGGGCAGGCGTCGTGCCTGCCTTCCCGCGCGGCATCAAACACCCTGCGTCGCCGGGTCCATCGCCGCGCCGCACAGCTTGTACAGCACGCGCGCGCCGACGTTCGCGTCCCACTCCGGCGCGCTCGATGTCGCGCCCGGGCACACCTCGACGAGGTCAAACCCCACGACCTTTTTCCCCGCGTCCACCAGCGTCTTCAGCAGCACCGCGGCCTCGTTGAAACTCAGCCCGCCCGGCACCGGCGTGCCCGTGTGCGGGCACAGGCTCGGGTCCAGCCCGTCGATATCGAAGCTGATGTACACGCACTGCGGCAGTTCCCGCACGGCCTTCTGCGCCAGCGCACTGAAGCTCTCGCCGTCACTCTGGCGTGTGGACCAGTCCAGGTCAAAGTGCGTGCTCACGCGCCGGTCCTGGGCCTTGGCAAAGTCAAACTCCGCCTCGCCGAAGTCGCGGATGCCCACCTGCACCAGCTTGCTCACCTCACTGATGTCGCTCAGCACGTTGTGCATGATCGACGCGTGCGAGTACTTGAACCCCTCAAACGCCGGGCGCAAATCCATGTGCGCGTCGATGTGCAAGATCCCCAGCCCGCGATCGCGCGGGTGCATCTTGCGATCCGCCGCCTGCAGCCGCTGCACGTACTCGGCGCACGCGCGGATCGCGCCCAGCGGCGTCGAGTGATCCCCGCCCACCAGACCCGGCACCTTGCCCTGCGCCAAGATCGACCACGCCGTTTGATACGCGTACTCGTTGACCAGCTCGCCCGCGCGATTGATCTCCGCGACGCTCTTCTTGTCGCTCTTGTCCGCGCCGCACTTGGCGATGATCGGCAGCGCCAGCTTCCGCGCGCTCTTGCTCGCCTTGGCCACCCGCCCCGGGTGCGGCAGCATGTGAATGCCCTGCGCATAGATCCGCCCGAACTGCACATCGTACAAATCCACCTGCACCGACGCCCGCAGAATCGCATCGGGCCCGCACGAGCAGCCCCCGCCGTATGAAGTCGTCGCGTCAAAGGGAACCGGGAACAGCACCACGTGCGCATCGTCGCGCGTGTCGGGCAGGCCGAAGATCCCTGCGTCCGCCGTTGCCGCCGCGTCTGGGTCGAACGTGAATGCCATGGGCCCATGGTAGCCGACATGTGCCGTCAGCTGTCAGGCGTCAACCGCCAGCCTTCAGCTTTCAGCCGTCAGCAAGCAGGAAGAACGAAGCAGGAGGCAGCGGGCGCTCTCCCAGTACTCAGCAAAAGAAAAAGCCCCGACGCACACGCGCCGGGGCTCAAGATCATCGTTCTTCACGATTGCCGATTGCCGAATCCCGATTGCCGACGACCGCTCAGGCGTCAGCACTCATTGCTCAGCACTCAGCACTTCCTCAGAACCCGCAACCATCAAAGAAGATCGAGAAGAACAGGTTGTAGTCCGCTTCCGTCACGCCGTTGTTCGTCGTCAGCGTGCCAAACGGCGGCAGTGCCGAGCCGTCGTCGTTGGCAATATCGCACACCACGCCGGCCTCAAAGAAGTTGCCGAAGAACAGGTTGTAATCGCCCTCGGTCACGCCGTTGTTCGTCCCGCCGAAGTCACCGGGGATTTCCGGCGTGCCGCCATCGCCGGGGATCGCCGGCCGCGGCAGCGGATCGCCGTTGTCGTACGCGATATCCACCGCGTTGCACCGCGCCGGATACTCCGGTCCGCCGCAAGGCCCAAGCGTCACCACCGCCGACGCCGTCACCGGCGTGGCGTTCAACGCGTTGAACGCACGCACCGTGTACGTGCCGGTGTTCAGCGCACTGGCGCCCGTGATCGTGTACGAAGCGCCCGTCGCGCCCGGAATGTCCACCGTGTTCAGCGCCCACTGGAAGTTCACGGCTTGCCCGCTCGTGGCCACCGTCAGCGTCGTGTTCGCGCCCGGCTCAACGCACACGTTCTCCGGGCCCGTGGTGATCGCCGCGGCGTTCGTGATCAGGTCGAACACAAACACCGTTCCGTTGCCGCCGGTGTCCAGCAGCAGCAGACGCTGCTCACCCGGCAGCCATGCGTAATCCATGAGCTGGATGTTGTCCGCCAGCGGCGCCACCACCGTGCCGTCCGCGTTCTTCCAAGAGGTCGTCACCAACGGGAACGGGTTCGCGCTGCCCGGCGGCGTCACCTGACGGATCTGCGTCGCCGTGAACGTGTTCGGTCCCGCCGCGATGCTGCCCGCGGGCCGGTTGTTCAAAATCACCAAGTCGCCCAGGGGCGTGCTCTTCATGATCTTGACGTTCTGGCACACCGAGTTCGGGAACAGGCCGTTCGGGATCGACACGCGCGTGATGTTCGCGCTGGGCACACGGTTGTTCGGCTCGCGCACCGCGGCGATCAGCGAGTTGTTCGCCCGCGCCACCATCAGCCCCGAGTCCGCATCGATGTCGATGTCGCGATGCAGCGAGTTGGTCGTGCTGATCGCAAGTCCCTCGCCGTTCGGGCCATAGTCCGGCGAGTTCACGAACAACTTCGGCGCGTTCACTGAGGTTGACGACGGCGAGTAGAGATACACGTAGCCGCCGGGATTGTTCACCGCGTCATACTCGAACGCGTTATCCAGCGTCGTGCGCTGCACGCCGCGCGGCCCCGCCTCGCCATTGTCCAGTGCCGCCACCAGCGGCAGCGCATCACGCACCAAAGGCGAAAGCTGCGGGTTGCCGTTGGCACGATCCGGGCCAAGGTCCCACGCCGCGCCGCCAAGCAGACGGCGCGTCGTCTCCGCCGTCGACAGCGAGGGCACGATGCTGACCGTCGGGGCCAGCGTGCCGTCGTGCGTCGAGAGCTTGCCGAAACCGCCGCCAAGGTCCGCCGTCACCAGCACGCGATTGTTTACCGCGTCATACGCGATGTTGTTCGTCCCGCGCCCCGAGCCCAACGGCGTGATGCCGCCGGGAACCTGCGTGTCCGGCATCGTCGCGAAGCTACGACGCGCGCCGACCGAAGGCGTCGTGCCCTGCGCATTCGCAAACGACACGCGCACGGCCGCGGTGTCCCACGTCTGGTTCAAGTTCGAGCCACCGATGTTGATCCCGCCGATGTACCACGTCGCGCTCGTCGGACCCGCCGCGATCGATGCCGGGCTGTTCACGAAGAACGGATTCGGATCAAAGCCCGTCAGCGGCGGCGTCTGCGCCACGCCGTCCTGCCGCAGCGCGAAGAACTCCTCCGTGCGTTGCAACTGAAAGGTGATCTGGGCCGAGGCACACTGTGCTAGCCCCGCAAGCGCCAGCAAACACGCGACTGCATTCGTGCGACTCATCGATTTCTCCTGTTGCCCATGCGGCCCGCGAAATGCGAGCAAACTGGTGGTTCTTCCCCGCCCGGCAAGACATCTGCCGAGCGTCGGAGTGATAATTCTATAACATTCTCCCGATCGTGCCGGGAAAAAATGATGGGAACTTTACGGGCTTTCTGAGCCTAAAAACCGGACTTATGCCATATGGAAACCCCTCGGAGTCTCGACTGAGATCCCGCGTTCAGGGCTTCTATCGGACATCCGCCTCGCCCGCCGCGAGCCGAGCCGCACCCGCCGCAGCGTGGTGCCCATCCAACGCAAACTCCAGCCGCCACCCCGCCCGCGCGAGCCCCGTCAGCCCGTCACTCACCCGCTCATGCAACAGCCCGCCCGCCGGCGAATCGCCGATCGCAATCCCGACACCGCCAAGCAGCGCCACGCAGTGCGGCCGATAGATCGCATGCACAACCCGAATCGCGCGGATCAGCGCCCGGATTGGCGCATCGGTCACCCGCACGCGCGCCAGCGCCGGCCCCAGCCGATCGCCATACCGCGCTCGCAACGCCGGCAAGCCGATGTACGCCTCGAGCGAGCCGCGACCGCCATCCGGCCCGACTGGCGCGTGCTCGTTCAGTGACACATCGATCTGCCCGATGTGCCCCGACGTGCCCGGGTTTACGAGCAACTGCGTTCCGCCGTCGTCGACGATCGCCATACCCACGCCCGTGCCCAGCGAGATCGCAAGCAGGCGACCCTCGACGGGCGGCGTCGCCACCGCACGGAAATCCGTCGCCGCCGCGAGCGCATCACTCGCGATCTTCACGCCCACGATCGGCCGATTCATCACGCGCCCAACGAGTTCGTCCAGCCGCGTGCCCACCAGCCCCGGGATGTTCATCGAGGTCTCGACGCGTGTTGTCTCGGCGTCGATCAAGCCGGGCGCGCACAGCCCGACGCAGCCGCGCAGCGCTACTTCGGGGGCTCCCGCCGTGAGCGCGACGAGGGCCTCGCGCAGCGCGTTCTCGATGCCCGAAGCATCCGGCCGGAAGTAGCGCGAGGACTGCGAACGCCGCGTGACCTGTCCGTCGCGCATCAGCACGCCCTTCACGGACGTTCCGCCGATGTCCAGTCCTAGCGTCGCGCCACTCATCCCTTCAGCGTATCGCCGATGCGAACACTCATCGCTGCACGCCGCGGCTCGCGTTCACCTCAAACCGTCGAAAGCCCGCGACCAGATCGAGCTGATCCTGGAAATCAACCGCACCATCGCGGTTCACGTCCACCGGGCTGCCAAACTGCGCATAGAGATCGTCAATGTCCGATTCGCCGTCGTTGTTCACGTCCATGCGCAGCGACAAATCGCTTGTCGCGTTGTCGCGCACGATCTGTGCGTCGGCGTCGTCAACCTTGCCATCGGCATTGAGGTCCCACCGATTGAGAATCGCGGGTACGTTGCCGTTGCCGCTGGTCCGCGCGAGATTGAGCGCTCGCAGGTCGCGCGCGTCCACCACGCCGTCCTCGCCGAAGACGCTGCGTTTGAACAGCCGCACGAGTTCGATGCGATCGGTCGCGTTGATCGTGTTGTCCGCGTTCAAGTCGTACCGCACGTTCGCCCCCGGCGGCGTGATCGGCGTGCCGGTGAACACCGTGTCAAAGAGCGTGATGTCGCGCTGGTCAAGGTAGCCGTCGTTGTTCAGATCGCCGAGTTGCTTCGTCGCGGTGTTCGTCACCCAGGTGTTCAGCATCGTGAGCATGGTCGGATTGGCCAGCATCGTGTTGGCCTCAAACCACGCGAAGTCCTCGACGCCGCGACCCTTGATCGCGTCCAGTTGCTGCGTGACGTTGAGCCGCAGGAGGTTCGTCGCGTTGGCCAGCCCGGCGACCGCACGCTTGCCCGGCAGCGCCGTCTTGGCACGATCGACGTCGTTCTGAATCGCGGTCACGCCCGCGGCAATCTGCGAGGGGGAGGTGCCGGAGATCGTGAAATACGCCATGAAGAAGTACATGTCGCTGGCGTTGGTGGTGCCCCAGCTCGGCAGGTCGATCATCTTGCTGCGATGAAACGCACTGTTCCAGTCCGCAAACGCCACGCTTGAGAGCCGCACGCTGGGCGACACCGCGCGCGTCGCGTCGCCGATCTGCACCAGCGCCTGCGTGACGTTGTTGCGGTTCCATGAGAGCCAGTTGGTGTGATAGTTCGTGCCCGCGGTGTTCGCGAACGTCTGCGGGTCCACGCCAAACTCCGCTTGATATGCGCCGCGGGCCCAGTCGTCATAGCTCCACGGCGCCGCGCCGCTGGGCGCGAGCGGGAAGAAGTGATAGTCCGCCTGCAAGCCCTCAAGCCCGACATACTTCGTCGCCATCGCGCTGAAGAACGAGTTGAGCTGCGTGCGCACGCCAGGGTTGCCGAGGTTCACGAATCGCTGATTGTCCAGGTCGCCGGTGACGGGCTGTCCGGTCTGCGGGTCGGGAGTCTGGTCGATGTTCTTCACCACCCAGCCGGGGTTCGCCGTCAGCAGGGCCGAGGGACTGGTGCCGAAGTCCAAATAGCCCGTCTCGCACCACGCGTGCAGGCGGATGCCGTTCTTGTTCGCAAGCTGGATCGCTTGCGCGAGGTAGTCGCCGGTGTTGTTGGTGAACGCGTGCCCGGGGAAAAGGCCGGTCTGCCCGGTCTCCTTGCCCCAGAACAGCGACTCCAGGAACATATCTCTCACGCCGTTCGCGGCGAGCGTCGCCATCTTGCTGTCCAGCAGCGCGAGGTCGCCCGCCTGCCCCGGCGCGCCGGGCGGGCGAAGCCACACGCCGCG